>Ga0209088_10000003_pt1 | contig 308598 bp, 267 predicted proteins | sample S_140625_EF_Meta_FD_187324 | JGI IMG/M metagenome (GOLD analysis project Ga0209088, IMG submission 187324) | Freshwater microbial communities from Lake Simoncouche, Canada to study carbon cycling - S_140625_EF_MetaG (SPAdes) (version 2) | ecosystem: Environmental > Aquatic > Freshwater > Lake... | reverse complement strand
ATCATTTTCTCAGAAGCTTCTTTAGCTTCTTTAATAAGAGTAGCTCTTTCTTCTCTCGCTTTAGCTAACAATGTTTCATTTTCATTTTGCATAGCAGTTAAATCTGCTTTCATTTTGTCCGCCTTGGCTAAAGAATCCTCAATGCCTTTCTCTCTATCAGAGATGGCTTTCAACATCGGCTTCCAAGCAAACTTGCCTAAAACAACAAGTAGTCCAAGAAAGGCAACAGTATTCCAAAATACCAATCCGATATCTGGCAACACTAATGGGTTTATTTCTAAAAACATAATCCTTAATTTATCTTAATGATTTAAAATCTTTTATCTACAATCTTTTCTTTAAAAAATCTTTTTCTACAACAGTTTGTTTAAAAAATTATAGGCCCTTCGCCCTGTGCTAGGGCCTATAATGCTTTGGGAAATCTTTTGATAGATTATCCGTTCCCCAATAGGGCAACCACCACCGCAAATAAGGCTACGGCCTCAACGAAGGCAGCCATTACGATCATGTTAGAACGAATATCATTCACTGCTTCTGGTTGACGAGCAATACTTTCTACCGCTCCTTTACCAATTAGACCGATGCCAATTCCAGCACCGATAGCAGCTAATCCAGCGCCGATTGCGGCAACACTTCCTACTACCATTTTTTACGTTTTAATTGTTATTGAAAAAAATTATAAAATATTATTAATGATGTGCTAATTCTTTGTCTGCGCCTTCCCCTGCTGGATGATGGTCATGATGCGCTTCTTCTGAAGCCATACCAATATACATTGCAGTGAGCATCGTAAAAATATAGGCTTGTAAAAAAGCAACTAGCAATTCTATCAAGAATATAAAAATTACAAATGGTACTGCTATTGCAGCTGCATAAACAGTTTTAAAAATAAAAATCAAACAAACCAAACTCAATACTAAGATATGACCCGCTGTGATATTCGCGAACAATCGAATCATCAATGAAATAGGCTTATTAAATACCCCAATTAATTCGATAGGTGCTAGAAACAATTTCATAGACCAATGCATTCCTGGCATCCAAAAAATATGCTCCCAATAGTTTTTGTTAGAACTTAAATTCACGACAATGAAAACACATACCGCTAAAGTCATCGTAAAAGCAATGTTACCACTCACATTAACGCCGCCTGGAAATAATGGAATTAAGCCTAAAAAGTTATTGGTCAATATCAAAAAGAAAATTGTCAACAAAAACGGCATGTACTTTGTGTAACGCTTAGCACCAATATTTGGAAGGGCTATTTCATCTCTTACAAATAGAACAATCGGCTCCATAAAAGATTGCAAACCTTTTGGCGCATTAGTAACACCTGTTTTTTTGTACGCACGTGCTGCAGTTAGCAAAACCAATAATAAAATGATAACGGATATAAATAAACTGGCCACATTTTTTGTAATAGAGAAATCCCATAATTTTTTACTAGCTACTACATCTACTTCGCTTGCTGCATTGACAATTTTAGTTTTACCTGCGACCAACTTGTAATTAAATTTTCCTTTGTACACCACTGGCTCATGATGATCGTCTACTAGTTTTTCTGAAGAAAAAACATCAAACCCTTGTGGCGTATATAATATTACAGGTAATGAAATAGAAGTATGCCCCCATAAATGCCAACTATGATCATCCTTAATATGTTCTAAAATTGTTTCAGTTACATTAAAATCACCCTCTTTTTTAGCACCATGCGCTTCTGTGGCAACAGGTGCTGCAGCACCCGCCTCTGAACTGGCTGGTGTATGATTTTTCCCAGCAAATGCCTGGGTCGCTATCAGCAACGAAAAAACGCTGAAAGTCTTTACCAGTAAAGAATTAATGCTTCTAAACGACATACCTTTCTCAAAATTTGCGGCAAAGATAGGGATAATATCCTTGAAATTAGTAAAAGAAAGCAACTAAAATTGAAGAAAAAAGCGGCTTTTTTTGACGCAAAACCTACACAGAATGGGTGTTTTTTGTTTCAAACTGCATTTCGTACAAACGGGCATAAAAACCTTTCTTTTGAAGGAGTGATTCGTGGTTACCGGTCTCTTTTACCTCTCCCTTATCAAGAACAATGATTAAATCGGCCTTGCGGATAGTGGACAGGCGGTGTGCAATAACGATTGAAGTTCTGCCAGTTATGAGTGTTTCAGTGGCTTTTTCAATGAGCTGCTCCGTTTCAGAGTCGACAGAGGAAGTAGCCTCATCTAGCAGCAAAATAGCTGGATTATAAAGTAGCGCCCTTATAAACGAAATAAGCTGTCGCTGACCTAAACTTAAGGTGGCGCCCCGTTCCATCACATGATAATGATACCCGCCAGGTAATTGCATGATAAAATCATGTAACCCCATTAGTTTCGCAGCATTCATTACGTCCGCGTCAGAAATATTGGGGTTTCGAAGGGTAATATTGTCTAAAATAGAGCCAGAAAAAAGAAAAACATCTTGTAAAACCACACCTATATTGCGTCTTAGGCTTTCTAAAGTATACGCTGTAACTGGCTTGTGGTCAAGTAATAAATCGCCCTTGTTTATCGTGTAAAGACGGTTAAGTAGGCTTATTATGGAGGTTTTTCCGCTTCCTGTATGGCCAACAAGTGCTACGGTTTGTCCAGCGACAACAGAAAAATTTATGCCTTTTAAAACGTACTGCTCCGCTTTGTAAGCAAACCAAACATCCTTAAAATCAATATTTCCTTGTAAAACGCCAGCGTCTACACTATCGATACTGTCCGGCGGCATTTGATCTGGATTGTCCATCACTTTGAACACCCTTTCGGCGGCCACCATGCCCATTTGAAGCACATTAAATTTATCGGCAATCACGCGAAGTGGTCTAAACAACTGATTTAAATAGAGTATAAAAGACATAAGTAGCCCAGCGTCAAGTGCATTACCTGCAATAAACCAAACCAACAGACCGGTACTAATGGCAAGCACCACTTCGACAATTGGGAAAAACACAGAATAGGCAAAAATTGCTTTGATATTTGCCAACCGGTGTTCGGCATTAATTTTTTTAAACTTGTCCAGTTCTCGGCCCTCTGCAGCAAAAGCTTGTACCACCGCCATGCCAGACAAATGTTCTTGGATAAATGCATTTAAACTAGCCACAGCATTACGCACTTCAACAAAACTTTTATTGACGCTTTCTTTGAAAAAATAGGTAGCAATAATCATGATTGGAAATGGCGCCAAGCTTACAAGTGTGAGCTGCCAATTTATCCAAAACATGGTACCTAGTGTAAATACAATCGTAAGTAAATCCGAAATGATTGGAATAAGCCCATCCGAAAAAATATCATTGATCCGCTCAATATCATCGATGGTTCGAGTGGTTAGGGTTCCAATAGGGGTTTTATCAAATTGACGTAAATGAAGACCAACGATTTTTTCATAGACTGCTATCCGCAAATCCTTTACTACCCGCTGTCCTAGGGCTGCTGTCATAAATGAAAAGAAAAACCGAATGGCCGTTTCAACAAATAAAAATACCACTTGAAAAAGGGTTACCGCGATGATAAATTTAGAAGCATCGGACAAATGTTGCTCGGCAATAAACAAGCGCAGCCAGGCCGGAATATGCACTGCTTTTCCGGTGGCCATATCCACTGTCAATTGAATTAAATAAGGACGAACTGGCGCAAAAATAGCCATCACGATAGCCAGCAAAACACTTCCATAAAAAATGACACGGTAGGGTTTTACAAATTTGAAAACCCGTACTAATAATAAAAAACTAAATACTTTTTTAGGTGCCGACGTGCTCATAGTGAAATGCAAATGTAAGCACAAAAAAAGCGGGCTAATTCGTATATTCGTAAAAGATATGGATCAGGACCCGCAAATGAGTGCCGAACATGCACTTCCAAAATATAATTTAAACGCCGAGCAAGAGAAAAACGAAATCGTTAGGCATTACCGTGCACTCTCACGAAGCTTGCGCCCTAAATTAAAAAAAGGCGATAAAGAACTGGTAAGGCAGGCTTTTGAAATGGCTGCCGATGCGCACAAAACCATGCGCCGAAAAAGTGGTGAGCCGTATATTTTGCATCCCATTGCTGTTGCCATGATTTGTGTAGAAGAAATTGGCTTAGGGGTAAGAAGTACTATTTGCGCACTCTTACACGACACGGTAGAAGATACCGATATTTCGCTTGAAGACGTACAACGTGAGTTTGGTACCGAAATCGCAAAAATTGTGGATGGCCTTACCAAAATTTCTACGGTAATGGACACCAATACTTCGCAACAAGCAGAAAATTTTAAAAAGATTTTATTAACCCTTACCGATGATCCTCGCGTGATACTTATTAAACTAGCAGACCGCTTACACAATATGCGTACGCTAGACCATATGAAAAAAGAAAAGCAATTAAAAATTGCTTCCGAAACTATTTGGGTATACGCACCGCTTGCCCACCGAATGGGATTGTACAATGTAAAAACTGAGCTCGAAGATTTATCCATGAAATACATGGAGCCAGCTGCTTACAAAGACATTGCAAAAAAATTAGCCGAAACAAAAAGAGAGCGTACCCGTTATATCAATGAGTTTGTAAAACCTATTAAAGAGAAATTAACCAATAGTGGTTTTGAATTTGAGATACATGGTAGGCCTAAAAGCATACACTCCATTTGGAATAAAATAAAAAAGAAAGGCGTTGCATTTGAAGAAGTGTATGACCTTTTTGCCATTCGAATTATTTTAGACTCGGCGCCAGAAAAAGAAAAAGAAGATTGTTGGAAAGTATATTCGACAATCACAGACGAATACATGCCATCTCCAGAGCGTTTAAGAGACTGGCTGAGTAACCCCAAAAGCAATGGATACGAGGCTTTGCACACAACTGTAATGGGGCCACAAGGCAAATGGGTAGAGGTTCAAATTCGTTCTAAACGTATGAACGAAATTGCAGAAAAAGGTTTAGCCGCGCATTTTAAATACAAAGAAGGAAACGATTCAGAAGACCGTTTTGATAAATGGTTTGGACAAATTAGAGAAGTGTTAAGTACACAAGATGGAGCAGGCCTTGATTTTTTACAAGATTTTAAAACTTCTTTTTTAGCGGAAGAAATTTACGTGTATACGCCAAAGGGTGAAGTAAAAATGCTGCCCACTGGAAGCACCGCACTAGACTTTGCATTTGCCATTCACTCTGCAGTAGGGTCTAAATGTATTGGCGCTAAAGTGCAACATAAATTAGTGCCATTAAGCCATGTGCTACGCAGTGGAGACCAAATAGAAATTATTACAAGTAACAAACAAAAACCTTCCGAAGACTGGCTTGGTTTTGTAGTAACGGCGAAAGCAAAAAATAAAATTAAAGATGCGTTAAGGGAAGAAAAAAGAACCATTGCAGAAGATGGTAAATATGTCCTTCAACGCAAATTAGAGAGTATGGGTGCGGCTTATAGCCAGCATAACATAGACGAGCTAGTACATTTTTATAAGCTGCCATCAGGGCTCGATTTGCATTATAAAATTGCGACCAAATCTCTTGATTTAAAGGAACTTAAAGACTTTACGGTTCATGGCGATAAAATTGAAATTCCAAAGCTAAAGCCAAGTTTGAGTGAGATCAGCACCGAACCGGGAGCTGGCAAAATCTACTCTAAAAAAGAATCTGAACTCATAATTTTTGGAGAAAGCAGTGATAAAATCAAGTACGCCCTTGGCAGGTGTTGCAACCCAATACCAGGTGATGATGTATTTGGCTTTGTAAGTACCGGTAAAGGCCTCATAATACATAGGACCAATTGCCCCAATGCTACCCAATTATTAGCCAATTACGGACACCGAGTTGTTAAAACCAAGTGGGCGAAAAACAAAGAAATATCATTTTTAACGGGTCTTAAAATTGTAGGACTCGACGATGTGGGGGTTATCAATAAAATTACCAATATTATTAGTGGTGACTTACGCATCAATATTGCAGGCCTTACCATCGAATCCAAAGAAGGCCTTTTTGAGGGTACCATAAAAATATTTGTACACGACAAAGAAGAGCTAGAAGCACTTGTTACTAGGCTAAAAGCCCTTCATGGGATACAAACCGTAGACCGGTTTGACGCAGAAGCAGAAAATTAATTTTTATTAGGACTTCCAAGACTTATTTTTGTTCCTCAAATTTGAATTTATGGTTGACGTATTATTAGGGTTACAATGGGGTGACGAAGGAAAAGGTAAAATAGTAGATTATTTTGCACCCAATTATGATATTGTTGCGCGCTTTCAGGGCGGGCCCAACGCTGGTCACACTTTATATGTAGAAGGTAAAAAAATGGTACTTCACCAAATTCCTTCTGGCATCTTCCATCAAAATAAAGTAAACATTATTGGCGGTGGTGTGGTACTAGATCCAGTAACACTAAAAAGAGAATGTGACGCGGTTGCTGCATTTGGAATTGATGTACGCAAAAATTTATTTATTTCTGCCCGTACCAATATTATTATCCCAACACACCGTGCACTAGATAAAGCATCTGAACTTGCTAAGGGTGAAAGTAAAATTGGTTCTACCCTTAAAGGTATTGGACCAGCGTACATGGACAAAACAGGCCGTAACGCTTTAAGAGTAGGTGATTTACTAGATAAACGCTTTACCACGCAGTACATTAAGCTTCGTTTAAAGCACCAGAAATTATTAGACAATTTTCATTTCATTGAAGATATTTCGGCGTGGGAAGAAGAGTTTTTTGAAGCCCTTGAGTTTTTAAAAACACTCAATGTGATCAACTGCGAATATTATATCAATGATCAAATTAAAGCAGGTAAAAAAGTGTTAGCAGAAGGTGCACAAGGCAGTATGCTTGATATTGATTTTGGCACGTTCCCGTTTGTTACTTCTTCTAACACCATCTCTGCCGGCGTTTGTACTGGACTTGGTGTTTCACCTAAACTAATCAATGAAGTTTTTGGTGTAACCAAAGCGTATTGCACCAGGGTAGGTAGCGGCCCTTTCCCTACCGAATTACACGACAGCGTAGGCGAAGAGATTAGAAAAATTGGAAGTGAATTTGGCGCGACAACCGGACGTCCGCGTAGATGCGGCTGGATCGATTTAGTAGCCCTAAAATACGCTTGTATAATCAATGGCGTAACACAAGTAGTTATGACAAAAGCCGATGTTTTAGATGCCTTTGAAGAGCTACAAGTTTGTACAGCTTACGGCATTGACGGCGCTACAACTAAAGAAGTGCCTTTCCAGATGTCAAATTTGCAAATTGACCCTGTTTTACAAAGTTTTAAAGGCTGGAACATGGATACCACTCAATTAAAATTGGCATCCGAACTCCCTGCTACCATGAATACTTACGTAGACTTTATCAATAATTACATTGGTGCACCTGTTACTTATGTATCAAACGGACCTGGACGCGAACAAATAGTAAAAATTTAGGAGAAAAAATATTTTAAATTTTTTTGCAATTTTATTTGGTTAAAAGGAATTTGCGTTGAAATTTTACGGAGTAAATCTTATTAGAAATATGGCAGCGAAATCTGATAAGGATCAAAAGTCCTCAGCCCCCAAAACAGCAGCAAAAAATGTTGCGCCAAAAGCTTCTTCCAAAAGCAAAAAGCAATTAGAAGAAGATGACGATGATTTTGAAGACGATGACGAAACGACAACGCCGAAAAAATCAAGTAGTAAGTCCGCATCAAAACAATCTGTTGATGACGATGATGATGATTTTGATGAGGAAGAAGAGAATGATGATTGGAATGCGTCTGAAGAAGATGAAAGCTGGGATCCAGACTTTGCAGAATTTGATTTACCAAAAAGTAAAAACAAAAAACCTGCAGGTCCAAAAAAGAAAGGTGCCGCTTCTGATGAAGACGACTTTAAATTAGACGAGGACTTCAATGAGTTTAATCTATTTGATGATAAGAACAGTGGATTTGATGACGATGATGATGATTTTTAATCATCTGTAGCCTTACGTGAAAAAAAATAAGCAGGTTTTTTTATTAGATAATCCCAATTTATTTAAAGTGCAAATCTTACACTGGATAAACCAGTTTGAGGTTTGCACTTTTTTAGATACACATGCTTATACGTCACCTTATGCAGTGATAGATTGCATTGCAGCTGTTCATCCGATTTCCTATATTTCACTTGAAAAGATAGATCCTGCCGCGGTTAACGCGTTTATTCAAGAAAACAAAGGATCGTGGATTTTTGCGCACTTTAATTACGAATACCATAATATTACAAAGTCAAACACCAAAACAAATCTTACTGGCTTTCCATTGGCTTATTTGTATACCCCAGCAGTTACTATAGAATTAAAAGAAAAGCACGTTACCATTGAAAGTGTTCATGACAACCCCCAAGTAATTTTTGATCAAATATATGCTTTAGATTTTTTAAGCCTAGGCCATCCATTACCTTCAATATCAACAACAATTAATCCGCTAGTTCATAAAGCGGATTACATAGAAAATATACATAAAATTTTAGCCCTTATTAGGCGTGGTGATTTTTATGAAATCAATTATTGTCAAGCATTTGAAGCAGCACTTACGAATGCACATCCGGTAAATTTATACAACGCGCTAACGGCTCTATCGCCAACGCCTTTTGCTTGCTTTTATAAAAATGCTACCGACTATTTATTATGTGCGAGTCCCGAGAGATACCTACAAAAAAAAGGGTCCCGACTTATTTCGCAACCTATTAAAGGGACTATTAAACGTAATATCCAAAACGAAATCGAGGATAAACTTCAACTAGAAACATTACAAAATAGCAGCAAAGACAAGAGCGAAAACGTAATGGTGGTAGACCTTGTAAGAAATGATTTGAGTAGAATTTGTGAACAAGGATCGGTAGCAGTATCCGAGCTATTTGGGATATATACCTACCCGCAGGTGCACCAAATGATTTCTACGATTACCGGCAGTGTCAATGATAAAGTTTCATTTTCTGAAATACTAGACGCTACTTTTCCAATGGGTAGTATGACTGGCGCTCCTAAAAAGAGTGTGATGGAAACCATTGACCTTTTAGAGCCCACAAAGCGTGGGTTGTATTCAGGCACTATTGGTTATATTGATCCAACCGGTGATTTTGATTTTAACGTAGTCATCAGAAGTATTTTTTACAATAGCCAAAGCGGAAAAGCCAATTATCAGGTTGGCGGCGGTATCACCATTTATTCGGATCCAGAAAAAGAGTATGAAGAGTGTTTATTGAAGGCTGCTGCCATCAAAAAAGTACTCTCCAATAATGATAGCACTACTGAATAACACCTTCAATAATAGCTCTGACAGAAGCAAGCAGTAATTGATTTTTTTTAGCTATAAAAACAGCTTCTTTGTCTTTAGAAATACGCATGGCGTATTTCTCACCAGCTGCTAAAGCTTTATCAAACCCAGGATTCCAAGCGTTAAACTGCTGAATATTCATTTGTAATTCATTGGCCACCACGAGTGAGTTAAACCTACCTGATACTTCAATAAGCGCAGAACTAGCAAGCTCTTGTGCAGTTAGGGTAAGCGGTGTATTTTTGATCTGCGTTTTAGCTTGTGCTACCTCGGCAGCTGTCATTGTGGTAAAACCACCAGCACCTTCAAATATCAAATGGGTAGCAATAAATTTTTTAACATGATTACGCGTTTCTTCTGGTAAATAATTTTGAAGCTGCCAGAAGTCTTTATTTTTAGCCCTTCTAATCGCAGACCTTACACATCCATTACCACAATTGTAGGCGGCTACAACAAGTAACCAATCACCAAATTCGGTGTACAATTGCTTCATAATACGCGCAGCCACATGGGTACTTTTAAAATAATCTGTGCGCTGGTCAACATGAGGCCCAACTTGCAAGCCATACTGTTTAGCTACAGCAGGCATTAGCTGCCATGGCCCACCTGCACCAGCCCAAGATAAAACAGTAGCGCCTAAATGACTTTCAATGACACTGAGGTATTTCATTTCTTTTGGGATACCGTAATTGACTAGAATTTGATCGTATAAATCAAAATAAGGCTTACCCCAAACTTTCATTTTCTCTAATGATTTCCCTTGCTTTCTAACATACTCTTCTACAAAAGGTATTGCACGCGGGTTTATTTGCGCTTGATAGGGCTTATTAGAAGCTACCTTATTGTATAAAAATAAATTAGCAAAAGGTTTTTTATCATCAATAAGGGTGTCTATCAAACTAGTATTTGCCGATACTTTAAACTGTATCAACATGCATAAAATAAATCCTATAAAAAGAAAAAACTTATTCATGTGATTTTTGAATAGCAGTTGAAAGTTGGAGTAATGTTACTTCTTCATATGGCGCACACATGACCTGAAGGCCAAAAGGCAACCCATTTGAATGCTTATATAAAGGAATTGAAATAGCAGGAATACCTACTAGATTTGCATATACTGTATAAATATCTGCTAAAAACATAGCGACCGAATCTTTAGTATTGTCGCCAATTAAAAATGCAGGACTAGGTACAGTAGGTAAAATGATAGCATCATAATTTTTAAATAATTGCGCCGCACCATCTACTAATAATTTTCTAATTTGCTGTGCTTTTGTGAAATACGCATCAAAATAACCGGCACTTAAAACAAAAGTACCCAACATAATTCTACGTTTTACTTCTTTACCAAAACCTTCACTTCTTGCATTTTTATAGAGTGCAGTAAGATCTTTATTATCGTTAGATCGGTGTCCAAATTTTACGCCATCATAGCGTGACAAATTACTAGAAGCTTCGGCAGTAGTTAATACATAATAAGTAGGAACTACTAAGTCAAGCATGTCAAATGATACGGCATCTACGGTATAGCCTGCTTTTTGCAAATTATCTATAGAAGTATAAATTGCTGCCCTGATTTCCGGATCCAAACTTGGATGTTCGAGTGCTTCTTTAAAATAAGCGATACGTTTTTTTGGAGTAGGCTCATGCACAACAGCACTATACGCTGGAACGGGTAATTGCGATACCGTGCTATCAAAGGCGTCAGGGCCCGCAATAATTTCAAGGACAACCGCGGCATCCCCTACCGATTTTGCAAAAATGCCAATTTGATCAAAAGAAGACGCGTACGAGGTAAGTCCATAACGCGAAATTCTGCCATAAGAAGGTTTAAGACCCACGATACCGCAAAAGTCGGCGGGCTGTCTTACCGAACCGCCTGTGTCAGAACCAAGGCTTATCATGCAGTGATTCATTTGAACACCTACTGCAGATCCTCCCGATGATCCACCCGGCACTCGCGTGGGGTCTATTCCATTTTTTACGGGACCATACGCCGAGTTTTCGTTGCTACTTCCCATAGCAAACTCATCGCAGTTTTGTCTACCTAAAATAACAGCACCTGCTTGTTGTAATTTTTCTACAACAGTAGCATCAAAAATAGAATGGAAATTTTCTAGCATTTTAGAAGCCGCTGACAAAGGATGATGCTTATAAGCGATCACATCTTTTAAACCCACTACCACACCATGTAATGGTAGTAAAGGTTCTCCGGTAGCAATATGTTCATCCAGTTTTTTTGCTGTTGCTACAGCTTCGTCTTCATAGATATTAAGCCATGCATTTAAAGAAGCGCCGCTTGTAGCTATTTCCACAAAAAAACGAACGGCCTCCACAACTGTGGTTTGGCCGCTCTGTAAATTGTTATGATAGTCTTTGATTGTTTTGAACCGAAACAAAGGCTAATTTGTTTGTTAGTCAGAAAAAGTGAGGTAAAAATTAAGCTTGTGTATCTTTTTCTTTGATACCGTCTTCTAATTCTTTTTTCACGTTGTTTTTTGCATCGTTGAATTCACGGATACCTTTACCAAGGCCACGCATAAATTCTGGTATCTTTCTACCGCCAAATAAAACAAGTACAACTACTGCAATGAGTAATATTTCTTGAAATCCTAAGTTGCCCATAATGATTTGATTTAAGACTATAAAGGTAGGGGAAAAAGCATGTAAAGGCCCAAATAAAAGGCATAAAAAAACGGAAGTAGCCAGATGCTAACTTCCGTTTGTAAAAAGGTATTGTTCTACTAGAAACGTTTTTCTTTAATACGTGCACTTTTACCGCTACGCTCACGTAGATAGTATAGCTTAGCACGACGAACCTTACCAGATTTGTTTAATTGGATAGATTCGATATTTGGAGATAAGGTAGGAAATAAACGCTCAACGCCTACGCCATCCGAAATCTTACGTACAGTGAATGAAGCAGTTGCTCCAGTTCCTTGTAACTTGATTACGTCTCCACGGAAACTTTGAATACGCTCTTTACCACCCTCAACGATTTTATAGTTAACAGTGACATTATCACCAGCCTTGAAGGCAGGATATTGCTTTTTTACGGTTAATTGTTCGTGTACAAACTGAACTGCTGCGTCCATATCTTTTAATTTTTGCGGACGGCAAAGGTAGGGGTAAAATTCGAAAATCGGAAGTGATTTCCAATTTTTTTTACCTAGCTACGTTTACTGCCCTTTTCTCTCTAATTACGGTTACTTTAATTTGTCCCGGATACGTCATCTCGGTTTGGATTTTTTGGGCGATTTCGAAGCTCAATTTATCGCTATCACCATCCGTAACCTTCTCAGCCTCAACGATTACGCGCAGTTCACGACCCGCCTGGATAGCATAGGCCTTTTCAACGCCTTGGTACGCTAAAGCCAGGTTTTCAAGGTCCTTAATACGCTGTAAGTACTGTTGCATAATTTCCCTACGTGCACCCGGACGCGCACCAGAAATAGCGTCACAAGCCTGGATAATAGGAGAAATCACGAATTGCATTTCCATTTCATCGTGGTGGGCTCCAATAGCGTTTACAACAGCTGGATTCTCACCATATTTTTCGGCGAGTTTAGCACCGAGTAATGCGTGACTTAGTTCTGTTTCTTCGTCAGGCACTTTACCTATATCGTGTAATAAACCGGCTCTTTTAGCAAGTTTAGGATTCATGCCTAGCTCCGAAGCCATGATACCACACAAGTTGGCAGTTTCTCTACTGTGCATGAGTAGGTTTTGACCGTACGAAGATCTAAAACGCATTTTACCTACTATACGGATCAGTTCTTTATGAAGACCATGGATACCCATTTCGATGACGGTACGCTCACCAATTTCCATTACCTGTTCTTCTAATTGTCTGCGTGTTTTTTCCACCACTTCTTCAATACGCGCTGGGTGAATACGACCATCAGAAACAAGGCGTTGTAAACTCAAGCGGGCAATTTCACGGCGTAGCGGATCGAAAGAAGATAAGATGATTGCTTCTGGCGTATCATCTACAATTAAATCTACACCTGTTGCAGCTTCAATCGCTCTAATATTACGACCTTCTCTACCAATAATTTGTCCTTTAATTTCGTCTGTTTCAAGGTTAAATACGGTAACAGTATTTTCGATGGTTTGCTCTGCTGCCGTACGTTGTATGGTTTGAATAACAATTTTACGCGCTTCTTTATTTGCTTTTTGCTTGGCATCTTCGATGATGTCTTGCTGTATCGATAAAGCACGGGTTTGCGCTTCATTTTTAAGGCTTTCAATTAACTGCTCACGCGCATCATCGGCACTTAAATTGGCGATTTTTTCGAGGCGGCGAATATGTTCTTCTTGGTGTTTTTCTAATTCGGTACGCTTAGCGTTCACCACGTCAATTTGCCTGTTTAGGTTTTCTTTGATGGCTTCGTTTTCTTTGACTTGTTTGTCTAGCGAAGTTTCTTTTTGGTTAACGGTAATTTCTTTTTGCTTAAGTCTGTTTTCTACATCAACCACTTTGCGGTTGCGTTCTAACACTTCTCTTTCGTGTTCAGATTTTAGTTGTACAAATCTTTCTTTAGCCTCGAGTTGCTTTTCCTTTTTAACGGTTTCAGCTCTTGATTCGGCTTCTTTTAAAATATTTGCTGCTTGTGTGTTGGCTTCTTCAATTTGCTTTTTAGTATTTTTTGCGAAGAAAACCCTTCCCGCAACAACCCCTACTACAAGTGAGGTGGCGGCAAGTATTATAGAGACAATCGTCTGGTCCATTTTTAGCTTTTTTTAAGTTGTTCACAATCATTCTTTCACGCATACACATGAAGATTTACTTTAATAAGTAATCGGATAGGAACGAAGATACTTAAATCAGCGCTTTATCAATGAGTTTTTCGAGAGAGTTTATCTTTTCGGTAGCTTCTTTCCACTTTAATTCGTGGATGGTGCTGGTGTTTTGCTCAGTAGCAAACCATAAAAGAACCATCGCTACATAGTCCTGCATGTCTTTACCGGCCAAATTTTGGCGGTATTCGGCTATTTTATCGTTGATGAGACTGGCTGTTTTGCGCACCATTTCCTCCTCGTTTGCCTCAATTCGGATGCGATAGCTTCGATCTGCAATAACAATGTTGATAGGAATGAGTTCAGACATACTATTTATTTAAGAAGTGTTAAACAGTGGTCAATTTCTTTGAGGTAGCTATTGATGCGCTTTTCGAGGGCTGCTTTTTCCTGATCCGAATATCCACTTGCAGAACTAACCCCGAGTCCATCAAGCTGTTGTTGAAGGTTTCGCAGCACCTCTTCTTTTTGGTGCACCATACCGGTTGCTTTTTCTAAATCGGCGGTGAGACGCTGATTTTCACGAAGTAAATGCTGCTGATTTTTGAGCAGCAGCTGCAACTTTTCTTGTAAAGACTTTATATGTTTTTCGAATTCAAGCATGTAAATACGTGTATAAATATAAGTGCTTATTTTCTGATTTCGGCACCTAATTCTTTTTCAAAAGCACTAATTAATTTTGATACCATGCTATCCGTTTCAGTATCTGTCATGGTTTTTTCTTCGTCTACAAATGTAAAACTAAGTGCCATTGACTTTTTATTGACCCCTAATTTATCACTTTCAAAAACGTCAAACAAACGCGTTCCTTTTAGTTTTGGAAGTTTTACCGTACCCACCGCAAGCTCAATAGCAGCATAGGTTACAGAACGGTCTACCACCAGCGCCAAATCACGTTGCACGGCCGGAAACTTAGATACTTCTTTGTATACGATTTTTTGTTTTTCGGCGGCTGTAACAAGTGCAGCCACATCGATGTCTACAAAAACAACACCTTGTTTGATATCAAACTGTTGACGCTTTTGGGGTGATACTTCTAGTAGAGTTGCGATTTTAATACCACCCACCACGGCAACAAGTGTAGCAGATTCAGTTCCTTCCAAAGTCCACTGAACAGACGGTAGTCCAGTAAGCGTAGCAACCGCTTGCAAAATGCCTTTTGCCATTAAAAGGTCTTGCTCTTTTGATTTAACACGCCAGCCTTCTTCGGTGTCCAAGCCACTTAGGTAAATACACAAATGCTCTGTTTCTGAATACTGCCCAGAACCACTGGTAGCATAGGTTTTACCAAATTCAAATAAACGCAAATTATGGTTACGTCTATTGCAATTGTAGGCGATTGTTTCAAGTCCGGTTTCAAGCATCGATGGACGAAGCACGTCTAAATCGGCACTTAAATTATTCATCATTTTAACAGCCGTTTCTAAAACAGCTGGCGTAAAATATTGACTGTTGGTAATAGAGTTTGTAAAAATTTCTACAAAGCCTTTGCCTACTAAAAAGTTGGCTGTTTTTTCTTTGACAACTTCTTTGGCACTTGCTACTTCTATGGCAGGGCTAATGGTAATCGTGGTAGGAATTTCGATGTTATCGAGTCCGTCGATGCGTAAAATTTCTTCTACTAAATCGGCGGGAATACTAATGTCTGGTTTGCTATATGGGACGGCTACACGGAGTTCATCAATGCCCTCTTGTATCACTTCAAAACCTAGCGCTGTCAATATTTTTTTGACGGCTTCGGGATGGTAATTTTTGCCACTTAACTTTTTGATGTAGTGGTATTTGACAGCTACTTCTGTTTTAGGCGTCAGTTTTGGATAGATGTCGGTAATATCAGAGCTGATGCTACCCCCCGCCACTTCTTTGATAAGTAATGCGGCTCTTTTTAAAACCTGAACCGTGGATGCAATATCAACTCCTTTTTCAAATCTAGTAGCCGCGTCGGTGCGCAGTCCATGATGCAAAGAAGTTTTACGAATAGTAGTTGGATGAAACCAAGCACTTTCTAAAAATATAGAAGTTGTGCCAGCATGTACACCACTTGCGGCGCCACCAAACACACCCGCAATGCACATTGGATCTGAAGCATTACAGATTAATAAATCCGTGTCTTGGAGTTTTCTTTCTTTGGTATCAAGGGTTGTAAAGGATGTGCCAGCTGCAACATTTTTTACAATCACTTGCCCACCCGTAATAGCTGCTGCATCAAAAGCATGCAGTGGTTGACCCGTTTCATGTAAAATATAATTGGTAACGTCTACAATATTATTGATGGGTCTTACGCCAATGGCAGTTAATCTATTTTTTAACCAACTTGGCGAATCGGAAACCTTTACGCCCGTTAATTCGATACCTGCATAACGCTTACACGCTTCTTCGTTTTCGATGCTAACAGCAATGGTTTTATTATTTTGATCTGGGCTAAAAGAACTTGTAAATGGCGTTACTGTTTTGGCTTCTTTTTCGTGGTGCGTTAGATAAGCACACACATCTTTTGCAACACCTAAGTGACTCATCGCGTCCATGCGGTTAGGTGTTAAGCCAATTTCATATACCCAGTCTTGATAGGGCTCAAACAGAGTGGCAGCAGGCGTTCCAACCGTAGTATCCGCTTGCAGTACCATGATACCATCATGACTGGTGCCAAGTCCAATTTCATCTTCGGCGCAAATCATTCCAAAACTTTCTTCCCCTCTAATTTTTGCAACACGCATGGTTAAAGGATCTCCAGTGCTTGGATAAATGGTAGTCCCAATAGTTGCTACAATTACTTTTTGTCCTACGGCAACATTTGATGCACCGCAAACAATTTGTAATGGCGTTTCTGCACCAATATGTACTGTAGTTATTTTTAGTTTATCGGCATTCGGGTGCTGCGTAACCGTCATCACTTCTCCCACCACTAGTCCAGCAAGTCCTCCCTTTACATTTTCATAAAACGTTAAACTTTCAACCTCTAAACCAATAGACGTCAAAATTTTAGACAATTTTTCGGGCTCAATGGGCCAAGGAAGATATTCAGATAGCCAGTTATAACTTATGGTCATGATTACTTTTACGTATTTAAGTGGCTCAAAAATAAGTTTTTATAGCCGTAAATGCTACGCTTTCGTGAGAACAAAAGACACAATCATCCAATACTTCTTTCTGCACAAGATTTGTTAATAATGGTCATTTTTAGTGGAATAAGTTTTGAAATTGGTGGATAACAGTAGTAAATTGTGTGAATAGCACAGAAAAAAGCTGCGGGAACGGTGAATTCCGTGTGGACGAAAAATAGCGAGGAAATACTTGAAAAAGCGCAAATCTTGGTGCATATTCGCTCTGTTCAGTTGGCGCTTGGCGCCGCAAATAACTTACTAAAGCAACCCAAAAATGGACGTTAAAATTACCAATACCAACCGTAAACCTAGAAAGCCTTCCATAGACATGAGCAGTATGCTCTATGGTAAAGTGCCCCCGCAAGCCAAAGAATTAGAAGAAGCGGTACTAGGTGCCATTATGCTTGAAAAAAGTGCATTTGACACGGTTTCGGAAATTATTAAGCCCGAATGTTTTTATGTAGAAGCGCACCAGCTCATTTTTAAAACGATGCAGCAACTGCAAAATGATAGCGTGCCTATTGATATTTTAACGGTGGTAGAGGGTCTAAAATCAAAAAATGAATTAGACCTTGTAGGTGGGCCCTATCAAATTACCAAGCTTACCAACTCGGTGGTATCGGCGGCTAATATTGACGCGCACGCAAGAATTATTTTACAAAAATTTATTCAGCGCGAACTCATCAGAATTAGTGGTGAAATTATTGGTGACGCTTACGAAGACAGCACCGACGTTTTTGATTTATTAGATGAGAGTGAAACAAAAATGTTTAACATCACCAACAATTATCTTAAAAAGAATTTCGAAGAAATAGGACAGGTGCTTGCAAAAACCATCAATCGTATTGATGAACTGCGTACCAAAACAGAAGATATTTCTGGTGTGCCAACTGGATTCCCTACACTAGACCGTATCACCTACGGATGGCAGCCTACCGATTTAATTATCCTTGCGGCAAGGCCGTCTGTGGGTAAAACCGCTTTCGCCCTTAACCTAGCGCGCAATGCAGCACTTCACCCTACAAAGCCTGTCCCTGTTGGATTTTTCTCATTAGAGATGAGTGCACCACAACTTGTACAGCGTATTTTAAGTGCGGAGAGTGAAATTAAAATGGAAAAAATTTCTAGGGGTAAACTAGAAGATTACGAATACCAACAACTACACGCAAAAGGTTTAAAAAAATTAGAGCGCGCGCCACTTTACATCGATGATACAGCGGCATTAAATATTTTTGAATTTAGAGCAAAAGCCCGCCGATTAGTAAACAAACATAAGGTTGGTATTATCATTATTGACTACCTACAATTAATGAGCGGTAGTGGTGATAGAAACAATAACCGTGAACAAGAAATTTCAAATATTTCAAGAAGCTTAAAAGCACTTGCTAAAGAATTGAATATTCCAATTATTGCACTATCACAATTAAGTCGTGCGGTGGAAACAAGAAAGGAAAGTAAAATGCCGCAATTGAGTGACCTTCGTGAATCGGGTGCGATTGAACAAGATGCCGATATGGTTATGTTTATTTACCGTCCAGAATACTACGAAGTAATGAGTAACGACATGGGCGAAAGTACCCATGGTGAAACCCATATAAGAATTGCAAAACATAGAAACGGTCAACTAGATACCATTAAGCTTAGGGCTAAACTAGATATCCAAAAGTTTGAAGAATGGGATGGCGATGGTTCTGGATTTGGATCTAGCAATTGGAAACCAGTAGCACCAGGAAGTACCACTGGTACAACAGGACAAGACAACGCAAAACTATTTATTCAAAAAGAGAGCAAAATGAATGAGGGTGATTTTGATGCAGGCTTTGACAACGAAACACCTTTTTAACCCACCTCATTTTCTAGTAACATGTTGGCGCTACCTTATTTTTACGAACCTACCATTTTAAAGGGCAACACACACTTTGAATTAAGTGAGGCGACTTCTAAACACTGTATTCAAGTGCTCCGTATGCGCGCTGGAGAAAGCCTACACCTCACAGATGGCGTCGGAAACCTATACACAGCAAGCATTGTAGAGGCTGATAAAAAAAAGACAGTCGTAAAAATTGATTTGGTGGTGCACACCCCTGCTCCCACTAAAAATGTTTGTATTGCGATAGGACTTTTAAAAAATACAGGACGCTTTGAATGGTTTTTAGAAAAAGCGACGGAAATGGGCGTGACAAAAATTGTCCCGTTAATTTGCGAGCGAAGCGAGCGTTCTAACCTAAAACAAGAACGCATGCAGGGGGTCGTTGTTGCAGCACTCATTCAGAGTAAACAAACATGGTTGCCTGTTTTATCGGAACCCATTACGGTGGCGCAGTTTATTGACCAGCATCCTGCTTCGCAGGGGCTCATTGCGTATTGTGAAGAGGGCCATAAAACAGCGCTTAAAGACATCTCTAATAGTAGCGATACGAGCATTTTAATTGGACCAGAAGGTGATTTTACTGAGTCGGAAATTACGCTTGCTATAGATGCAAAATATACACCTGTTAGTCTTGGCGAAACCAGGCTTAGAACAGAAACGGCGGGCATGGTAGCCGCAGCGCTCTTATTATACAAAAATTAACCGCACCAGCAAAATCACTGCATGCAAGTTATCCATCAAATTTTACGCAGTTATTTAATTATTGGTTTTGTTATTTTTATAATGAGCCTTACGCACTCAACAAATTGCTGGGGTAATATTTATAGCGCACAACAACAAGATACCGTCACAGAAGCTTCACTCGATTCGTTCATTACAATACATGCCTTTCCTGAAAAATACAGCACCGTACTTCGAACTTTTTACCAAGGCAACATGCATCTGTACGTTTGGATTCAGTCAAGAAAAATTAAAGACCATACCAAAGACTTTATAGCACACGCAAACAAGCTAGCGGAGGACTGGGTAGATAGTAGCTTTGTAGAACTACTTACGCTGCAAAGTTTCAATCAGAATGTACAGCAAACAAATATTGAATTAGCGGTAAGCCTTTCATTTTTTAAATACGCAGACAAATGGCTAATGCCCAGTGATATCGACCCTGCAATAGTTAACTGGCGTATTCCTAAAACATCACTAACGCTGGCTAATCAGTTAAAAAATTGGCTCAACCCAACCACTAAAATGGGTTTTAACACAGGTAGTCAAAATTTTAAACAATTACTAGAAAATTACGCAAGCCTCTCAAATATTACAGCACTTGATTCAGGCATACACATTAGTTCCAAACACGCCAAAATTAATAAGGGAGAAATGGTGCCTGTAATTAGGCAAATAAAAAAGAAATTACAATTACTTGGCGATTTTAAAAGCACAGATACCACGTCACTCTTTAGCAATACACTAGGTATTGCGATCAATAGATTTCAAGAAAGAATGGGACTTGTTAAAACAACTTACATTGACAAAGCGTTATTGCAAGCCCTTCAAAAACCTATCAAACATTACACAAAAACGATTGCCATTAATCTAGAGCGCTTACGATGGATGCCTGCCATGATGGATAGTAACTATATCGTTGTAAATATTCCAGCCTATCAGCTTCTTGTTTTTGATAGCAGTAAAATTCAGTTTAAAATGCCGGTGATTGTAGGATCCGAATCTAATAACACCGTCATATTTAGCAACCGCATGCGCTACGTTATTTTTAGCCCTTATTGGAATGTGCCTCCTAGTATTGTAAAAGCAGAAATTTTACCGGGCATGAGGAAAAATGAAAACTACCTGGCACAAAAAAATATGGAGATTACGACGGCTGGTGATGTGCCCACCATCAGACAATTGCCTGGTGCTCAAAACTCACTTGGGCTTGTTAAATTTTTATTTCCTAACTCCTATAATATATATTTACATGACACGCCCGGAAAGCACCTATTTGCGCGTCAAAACAGGAGTCTTAGCCATGGCTGTATTAGGCTAGGAGATGCCAGAAAAATGGCTAACTACCTATTAAGATTCGACAACAGTTGGACGCCAAAAAAAATTGACACAGCTATGCATCAACAAAAAGAAAAATGGGTAACGCTTAAAAAAACGATCCCTGTTTTTATCGCTTATTTTACAAGCTGGGTAGATAGCAATGACGTTTTGCAATTTAGAAAAGATATTTACGACCTAGATGATAAAATGTTAGCATTACTTTTTAAAAAAGAAGACTACTAATTATACCAACCATATCTTAACTTTGAAGTAAAGAATTACTATGCATTTAATAGAAGTTACTAGCGCCAATACTGCCAAAGATTTTTTAGAAGTGCAAGCGATTATGAATGCAGGTAACCCCAATTATATCAGACCCCTAAACAATGAGGTCAATGCTATTTTTGATGCCACTAAAAATAAAAACTTTACATACGGCGAAGCCAAAAGATGGATACTAGAAACAGACGATGGCGAATTAGTAGGCCGTATTGCTGCCTTTACCAATTCAAAATATATTAATAAAGGAACCGATTTTAATACTGGCGGTGTTGGATTTTTTGATTGCATCAACGATCAGGCTGCAGCCAATTTACTTTTTGATACCGCTAAAGAATGGCTTACCCAAAAAGGTATGGAAGCGATGGACGGACCCATCAATTTTGGCGACAGAGATAAGTGGTGGGGCCTCATGGTAGAAGGGTTTGAAAAACCGCCTATGTTCGGCATGTCGTATAACCCTGCCTATTATGAAATACTTTTTACAAACTACGGTTTTCAAAATTATTACAACCAGTACTTTTATGCAACTAGCATTCAATTAGACCTGCCAGCAAGATTTCCTGAAAGACACGCCCGCTTTGCAGCCAAACCAGATTATGTGGCAAAGCACGTTAAATTAAGTGAACTTGAAAAATATGCTGGGGACTTTGTAACCGTTTACAACGCTGCATGGGGCCAACATGGCGAGGCAAAAGAAATTACCAAAGAACAAGTAGTTAAGCTTTTTAAAACCATGAAACCTATTATGGATGAGCGCCTTGTTTGGTTCGCCTATTATAAGACAGAAGCTATTGGGATGTTCATTAATATTCCAGACCTCAACCAATATTTCAAACATTTTAATGGGAAACTAGGTTGGTTTGAAAAACTTCGTTTGTTATACATGACTAAAACAGGTAAAAACAAACAACTTACTGGACTTGCTTTTGGTATTATTCCTAAATACCAGTCACTTGGTATTGATAGTTTCTTAATTCAAGAATGCTCTTTACTTTTTAAAGACAAAGATTGGTATGACCGTTACGAAATGGGATGGGCTGGGGATTGGAACCCAAAAATGCTCAATATTTATAAAAGTCTAGGTGCTCAACCAAGCCGCAGAATGGTCACATTTAGGTATCTTTTTGACGCCACCAAGCCCTTTGAACGTCACCCAGAAATGGTATACAGCTAAAATTATACCCATGTGCAAAAAAGGTGGGGTTTAGATAAGGGGAAGCCTACCGTTGTGCTTATATTGCAACCCTGTTATGGAAAATCATTTTGTTGTTTCGGCCCGTAAGTATAGACCCCAAAACTTTAATACCGTTGTTGGGCAATCGCACATTACGACAACCCTAAAAAACGCTATTAAAAACAACCAACTCGCACATGCGTTTTTGTTTTGTGGTCCAAGGGGCGTTGGTAAAACAACATGTGCTAGAATTTTAGCCAAAACCATCAACTGTACAAGCCCTACCCCAGAAGGTGAAGCTTGTAACACCTGTAATAGCTGCGTATCTTTTGACGCAGGCACATCTTTGAATATTCATGAACTTGATGCGGCGAGTAACAACTCGGTAGATGATATTAGATCACTAGTAGAACAAGTAAGATTTGCACCTCAAGCAGGAAAATACAAAGTATATATTGTGGATGAGGTCCACATGCTTAGCGCTAGTGCGTTTAATGCATTTTTAAAAACATTAGAAGAGCCGCCTTCTTATGCGATTTTTATTTTAGCAACTACCGAAAAACATAAAATACTTCCTACCATTTTAAGCCGTTGTCAAATTTTTGATTTTAAACGAATTACCAATAACGATACCGTAGACCACTTAGAAGAAATTGCGGGTAAAGAATCTATCAAAGCCGAACGCGCTGCACTTCAAGTAATTGCACAAAAGAGTGAAGGCTGCATGCGAGATTCACTGAGTATACTAGATAAAATTGTAAGCTTTACAGGTGGTAGTTTAACCTATCAAAATACTTTAGAGCACTTAAATATTTTAGACGAAGATTACTATTTTAAATTGCTAGAAAGTATGCAGGCCAAGGATTTGGCGGCATCGATGGTCCTCTATGACGAAATCAATAGAAAGGGTTTTGAAGGGGATATGGTACTCAACGGCTTTGCAGAATTCATTCGCAATATTTTGGTTTGTAAGGATCCAAAATCTGCTCCTTTACTAGAAGTAGTAGAAGGTATGCAGGATAAATATACTGGTGCTGCTGCTAAGATGGGTATGTCCTATTTGGTAAGTGCGCTCAATATTTTAAATGAAGCAGAGATCAATTATAAAATGGCGCGCAACAAAAGATTACACGTAGAATTAACGCTCATTAAATTAAACTTCTTACAAGAAGCCATTGAACTTGCTTCAGAAAACGGGTCTATTATAAAAAAAAAACGGATTGACGGACCAGTAGCCATTAGAACAAAAAGTATACCTTCTATTCAAATTGCGGCTCCGCCGGTTTCAATCAAAACAACTGCTACATTAACGATACAAAAAGAAGTAGCAAAACAAGAGCAGACTCCTGTTCATGTCAGTGCAACTGAGGTTGCACCTTCAGTCCCTATTGCTCCTGTTGCTACCGCCCCTGCTGGTCCTAAAAAGAACCTTTTATCAACTTTAAGAGAGAAATATGGTGACCAATACGCCATTGAAGAGGTTAAAGAAGCTGAATCGCTCAATATCGAAAAACTTAGGGCTTGTTGGGACGCTTACGGCGCCACACTTGAAGCACAACAAAAGCACTCTGCTTCAGGAACCTTTAAAATGGCTGTTTTAGAAATTGAAAACGATATCCATTTTACGGTTCGCGTACCTGGTTTAACGGCTCAAAAGTTTGTTGAACAGGAACGCATGATGCTGATTGATCAGATATTTTCAACGTTCAATAACCGCTCAATAAAATTTAGCATTATAGTAGATGCGACAGAAAAAGAAGACGTACCTATTCATATGCGACTTAATAGTAAGCAAAAATTTGAACGCATTAGTGAGCAGTACCCGTTACTAAAAGAATTGAAAGAAAAACTGAAATTAGAAATTGATTATTAATGCAGATGGGTGCTAGATTTTTTTAGTAGCACTATAACCATTTTTTAAAAGCCACTGAAGCACTTTATCCCGCTGATCACCTTGCACAATAATTTCGGCATCTTTTACAGAACCACCTGTACCACAAAAGTTTTTTAGCTGCTTGCCTAATTTTTCAACGTCATCAGCAGTTCCAATAAAACCTGTAATAAGTGTAACAGCCTTACCAGCTCTGTGTTTTGAGTCTAGCTTAATGCGTAGCGGCTGCTTGGCCGGTAGTAAAGTTTCTAGTATTTCATCCTGCGCTGGCTCAAAATTAAAGTTAGGATCTGTGCTGTAAATGAACCCTCTTACGTCTGACTTATTTTTTTTATTCATGAAAATAAAAGGTGATTAGTTAACACGAAGGGTTACAATATGATACGGCGCTGTATTTTTTTTCATGAGCATGAGTGTAATGTTATAATTTTTAGTAGCTCCGCTAATTTTACCAGTCATGTACATCGTATTACCGATTTCTCGTTGGGCTGTACGCTCAAACCCTTTAATCTTATAATCGTTATAAAAAGCAGCCAATTTTTCGGCGGCTTTATCATTTGCAACAATTTTATCTTCGGGGGCGTCTAAAAATTTTATGTCTACTACCACTGCAAAATGTTTTGATATTTCCGAAGGATTTCCAGATTTTAAAGCAACAATCACCAGATCCGCATCTCCTTGAAATGGCCCCTCAAATGCTGTAGTTAACAGCAACAAAGGAAATAAGAGGCCTAATAAATGCTTTTTCATGGTCTGATTTTAATTGACTCCCCAAAAATAACTAAGATGCAGCAATTAATAAGGTTATACCCTTTAAAATTGAGGTTTTACCTCAAAAATAAAGGTTGTAAATTTGTAGTATGAAACGCAAAGTAATTCTCGTAATCATGGACGGATGGGGACTTGGTACAAAAAAAATGTCAGATGCCATTCAACAATCAAAAACGCCTTTTGTAAATAGCCTCTATACAAAATATGCCAATAGTACACTTGTTACATGTGGCGAAGATGTGGGCCTTCCGGAAGGTCAAATGGGAAATTCAGAAGTTGGTCACTTAAATATTGGTGCCGGAAGAATTGTATACCAGGAACTTCAACGCATTAATGTTGCGATAAAAACCGGTGAACTTTCTAACAATAAAACTTTTTTGGAAGCTGTTAGCTATGCAAAAACAAATAATAAACCACTACACTTAATGGGACTTGTGAGTGATGGTGGTGTACATGCACATATCAATCACCTTACCGCTATTTGTGATTATTGTAAAGCAAACGGTCTTAACGAGGTTTACATTCATGCATTTACAGACGGAAGAGACACCGATCCTAAAAGCGGACTTGGATTTATTACTACTTTAAGCAACCACTTAAAAAATAGTGTAGGCGAAATTGCAACCATTAGTGGTCGTTACTACGCCATGGACCGTGACAAAAGATGGGAAAGAGTAAAATTAGCGTATGACTGTTTGGTACACAGTGCGGGCCCAAGTGCCACTAGTGCTATCAGTGCATTAGAAGCTGCTTATGCAAATGATACAACCGATGAATTTTTACTGCCAACCGTTATTGTTGATGATAACAACAAGCCTGTTGCTGCTATCGAAGAAGGCGACGCTGTATTTTGTTTTAATTTTAGAACAGACCGTTGTAGAGAAATTACCGAAGTGCTAACGCAACAGGCATTTCCTGAATTTAACATGCAACCTTTACAGCTTCATTATACCACCATGACCCAATACGACCAAACATTTAAAGGCGTACACGTGGTATTTGAAAATGATAATTTACAAAACACATTAGGAGAAGTGTTGGCCGCGCATGGTAAAAAACAAATTAGAATTGCCGAAACCGAAAAATACCCGCACGTAACTTTCTTTTTTAGCGGCGGCAGAGAACAACCTTTTGAGGGAGAAAATAGAATTATGGTGGCTTCTCCAAAAGTGGCTACCTATGATTTACAACCAGAAATGAGCGCGATTGGTATCACTGATTTATTGATTCCAGAAATAGAGGCTGAATCTGCCGATTTCATTTGCCTAAACTACGCAAACGCAGATATGGTAGGTCATACCGGTGTTTTTGAGGCAGCTATTAAAGCAGTTGAAACTGTCGACGCCTGCGTAGAAAGAGTGGTAACAGCTGGTCTTGCACACGGCTATACCCTACTTGTTACCGCCGACCATGGTAATGCCGATTTTATGATCAATGAAGACGGAAGCCCAAATACGGCACATACTTTAAATTTGGTACCTTTATTTTTGGTAGACAATAATTTAAAAGTGCACCTGAATGCGGGTAAACTTGGAGATATTGCCCCAACTATTTTACAATTAATGGAATTACCAATACCGGCAGAAATGACCGGAAACATTTTAATTTAAAAATAAAACTTACCATGAGCTTACTAAAAAAAATTGGCCTGTCACTTGTCGTTATCCTAATTGTTCTACAAGCGTTTAAACCTGAAAAAAATAGTTCGGCTGATCATTCAAAAAATATTGCAACCCTTTACCCTATATCAAAAGAAGTGGATGCTATTTTAGTAAAAGCTTGTAATGATTGTCATAGCAACAACACAAAATACCCTTGGTATGCTAGTGTGCAACCACTTGCTTGGTGGATCAATGACCATGTAGTGGATGGGAAAAAGCATTTTAATCTAGACGATTTTGCAAATTATAAACTACGCAAGCAGTACCATAAAATGGAGGAAGTGATGGAACAGGTAAAAGAAGGTGAAATGCCACTTGAATCTTATAGTCTTATACATGGCGAGGCAAAATTATCACAAGAAGAACGAGTTGTTCTTACAAGTTGGGCACAATCGGTGCTTGATTCTATGAAAGCAACCTATCCTATTGATAGTTTGATTAGAAAAAAAGAAGATAAAAAGTAGGCTTGAAAAAAATTGTAGCCATTTTATTAATCCTGCTCATTAGTGCAACTACGCTCATGAGTATTTACATGCAAATAAGCAAGCAGGTTGCTAAATTTATGGCTTTAGAAAAATTAGAAAAAACACAGCTAATAAAAATCAAGGTAGAAAAAAATAAAATTCATTGGGTAGAAAAAGAGTATGAACTTCGAATAAACAGCGAACTGTTTGATGTTAAGTCTTATACTACACTTTCAAATGGAGACATTATTTGTATGGGCCTATTTGATAGCGCCGAAGATGAAGTTATTGAGTCAACCGCTAAGATTTTTGACCATAAAAATAGTGCAACAACCCATTCACTCGTTATAAAAATTTGCTCGCTAGTTTTTGATAAACAACATACAAACAATGATGTAGCTTTTATCGAAGATATGGCCAATAAACGCTACCCTCAATATCAAGCATACCTCCAATACATAACTACAGCCACTACTGCCCCACCACCAAAATGTTAGTGAAATAATATAAGCGCGTTAAGCGCAGTACTTTATTTTTCACAATAACTATTTGCATTATGCATAAGATACATGCATCTCTATTATTTATAGGGATAGCTGCTATGTCTAACATAGCTTTCGCACAAAAAAACAAGAATCAAGATACGGTTACAAAACTCAACGACATTGTTGTATATGCCAATAAGTTTCCGGAAAAAGCCGGGAAAATAGCACAAACAATCAGTGTTATTAGAGATCAAAATGCCATTCAATTGCAAGCCAACACCGGTGATGTTTTATTAAATAGCGGACAGGTATTTGTTCAAAAAAGTCAACAAGGTGGAAGTAGTCCTGTAATTAGGGGCTTTGAAGCCAGCAGGATTTTATTAAGCGTGGATGGTATCCGTTTAAACAACGCCATTTATAGAGCAGGGCATTTACAAAACATCATTACCATTGATAATATGGTACTAGACCGGGTAGAAATTATCTATGGTCCTTCATCTACACTTTACGGAAGTGATGCACTTGGTGGAGCAGTAAATATGATTACAAAAGACCCTATTTTATCGGTTTCAAAAAAAACGGTATTGAGTGGTTCAAGTACGTTGAGGTATGCTTCTGCAACAGATGAACAAAGAGCCAATGTACAACTCAATATTGGTGGTTCAAAATGGGCTTCTTTAACCGCTTTTACTGTCGGATCTTTTGGGGATATGACGCAAGGGAACAATAGAAAAAGTGCTTACCCCGAATTTGGTAAGAAAAATTTTATTGTAACAAGAGAAAACAATACGGATATAGCTGCTGTTAATCCAAATCCTAACAAACAAGTGGCGAGCGGTTATAAGCAGTACGATATTCTACAAAAAATCATGTTTACCCCAGACGAAAAAAGTAAACATGTTTTAAATATTCAATTATCCAATAGCAGCGATGTGCCAAGGTATGATAGGCTCTCCGAAACATCGGGGGGAAAGCCTGTATTTGCAGAGTGGTATTACGGGCCGCAAGTTAGAAATTTAGTAGGCTATCATTATACAGCAAGTAAACTAAACGGTTTTTTTCAAGACATAAAAGTTACGGCTAGCTACCAGAATATTGAAGAAAGCAGAATAACCAGAAGATTCCAAAATAATAACAAAGATTTTAGATGGGAGAAAGTAAATGTATTTGGCATAAATATTGATGCAAAACATTCAAGTGGCAATCATGAATTACACATTGGTGCAGAGAGCTATCAAAATTTTGTGCGATCAACTGCTGAAAGAAAAAATATAGTAACAGGTGTACTTAGCGCCATTACAACTAGATATGCCGATGGCCCTACAACAATGCAGTCCAATGCTTTGTATACACAACACACGTATAAAATATCAAAAAAACTTACCCTAAATGATGGGTTAAGACTTAATCTTACTAAACTCGATGCCAGATTTGCAGATACGACACTTATGCATTTCCCATTTAACAAAGTAGTACAACAACACCTTGCAACTACCGGAAACATAGGTCTAGCTTATGCTGTTGATAACACAACAAAAATTAGTTTGATTGCTAGCAGCGGATTTAGGGCACCTAATGTAGATGATTTATCAAAGGTATTTGATACAAAAACAGGGTCGGTAGTCGTTCCAAATGCAAATCTAAAACCAGAATACACCTACAACACTGAACTAAATTTTAACCATACAAGTGGAATTGTTTCTTTTGGAGGTTCCGTGTTTTATACTCAATTTAAACAAGCATTGGTAGTTGACAAATTTACATTTAACGGACAAGACAGTATTTCTTACAGTGGTGTAAAAAGTGCCGTATACGCAACTCAAAATAAAGCCAAAGCATTCGTTTTTGGATGGAGCGCAAATGCTTCTATAAAATTAACACAGCAATTAATGATAGAAGGCGTTGCCACTTTCACAACCGGAAAATATACAGATCAAAAAGGTGTTCAAATTCCCCTAGATCATATTCCGCCTTTTTATGGAAAAATAGCCATTAAGCAAACCTGTAAAAATTGGAACGCTAGTATCAATAGTTTGTTTAATGGGTGGAAAAAAATAAAGGACTATAATCCAAATGGAGAAGACAACCAACAATATGCCACACCAGATGGTATGCCTAGTTGGTTTACCCTGAATGCCAAATTTGAATTAAATATGGGTAAAGAGTGGCAAACACAAATAGCCCTGGAAAATATATTAGATACGAACTACCGCTATTTCGCAAGTGGTATTTCTGCTCCTGGCAGGAATTTGTCAATTGCGCTTAGAAAATCATTTTAACCCGCCATACCCCTCCCTTTTATTAGCCCGCTTAATCATTTAAGCGGGCTTTTTGTTACCTTGCAGCATGGAAATTACAAAAGCCAGCTATTTGGTTTCTAGTCCTAGTTTTGACAAATGCCCAAAGCCTGACAGACCCGAGTATGCATTTATTGGAAGAAGCAATGTGGGCAAATCTTCATTAATTAATATGCTTACCGGTCAGAAGAGTTTAGCCAAAACATCTGGTACGCCCGGAAAAACGCAGCTCATCAACCATTTTGAAATAGAAAGTACACAAAAGGCAAAAGCACCAAGAAGCAAATGGTTTATTGTTGATTTGCCTGGTTACGGATATGCCAAAAGATCTCAAACAGATAGAAGACGTTGGGAGCAAATGATTGAAGGCTATTTTAAAAAGAGAGAAAATCTAGTACAGGTTTTTGTACTTATCGATAGCCGACATGGTCCTCAAAAAAACGATCTTGAATTTATTAGTCAGTTAGATAGTTGGGGTATTGTATTTACACTTGTGTTTACAAAAATTGACAAAGAAAAGCCAGCTGTTGTTAAAAGAAACGTTGAAGCATTTTTTAATGTGTTAAAAGAAAGTTGGCAGTTTTTACCCAGGCATTTTGTAACAAGCGCCGAATTAAAAACAGGGAGGCCAGAAATGCTAGCATTTATTGACACTTGTAATGAAGCTGCCGCAGCAGCCGAATAATAATATACTTTTTATGAAATTACTTATCACTTATTTAAAGCCCTATAAAGGGCTGGTACTTTTAGCATTGTTATTAGCGGGTATCAACCAAACCTTTTCGCTATTTGATCCCATGATTTTTGGGAAACTCATAGATCAGTTTGCCAATCATGCCAAAACCAATGCAGATGGCAGTTTTAGAAGCGAAAGTGAATTTATAAAAGGTATTATGGGGATGCTTTTTTTACTCGTAGGTACCGCTATGGTAAGTAGGCTAGCAAAGGCTTTCCAAGATTATACGGTGAATGTAGTGATTCAAAAATTTGGTGCTAAAATATTTACAGATGGACTTCAACATTCCATGCGTTTACCCTATCAAGATTTTGAAGATCAAAGAAGTGGTGAAACACTTTCGATATTAACCAAAGTTAGAGCCGACACCGAAAAATTTATTGGCTATGTAACCAATGTATTATTTGGCATCATAGTAAGCGTGGTGTTTGTTTCAATTTATGCAACCAGACTTCACTGGTCAATAGTTCCCATTTATTTAGGCGGCGCTTTATTAATTGGAGCGGTTACCAACCTACTAAGCAAAAAAATTAAAGTCATTCAAAAGGCCATTGTAGGAGAAACAACGGCACTTGCAGGTACCACCACCGAAAGTTTACGTAATATAGAACTTGTAAAAAGTTTAGGATTAACCGACCAGGAAGTAAAAAGGCTGAATACCAATACCTATAAAATTTTAGGTCTTGAACTTAAAAAAGTAAAAAGTGTTCGTTCGCTTAGTTTTATACAAGGCACACTTGTAAATTTTTTAAGACAGGTCATCACATTTACACTGATGTGGCTTATTTACAGGGATGTATTAACAGTAGGTCAGTTAATTTCATTACAGTTTTACAGCTTCTTTATATTTGGTCCACTACAAGAAATTGGCAGTATCATATTAAGTTATAGAGAAGCTGAGGCGTCTCTTCAAAACTTTCACAAGCTCATGAGCCGCGAAGTAGAAGCGAGACCAGACCATCCAACAAATGTTGGCGCCATTCAAACCCTATCTTTTGCTGGTGTTTCTTTTCAGCACCAAAGCGCACAATTTAAGGCGCTTGACAACATTTCATTTGACGTTAAACTAGGTGAAACCATTGCCTTTGTTGGCCCTTCTGGTGCCGGTAAAAGCACACTCGTTAAATTATTAGTTGGACTTTATAGACCACAACATGGACATATCGAATACAATGGTGCCAAAGAAAGCGATATTGATTTTGAAGAACTTAGAAATCAAATTGGTTTTGTAACACAGGATACTCAATTATTTGCGGGCACCATTAGAGAAAACTTAAGCTTTGTGTTTCCAACAGCTACCGACAAGGAAATGATTACTGCACTTGAAAAAGCCAGTTGCCATTCTATTTTATCGAAAGCTGAGCAAGGTCTAGATAGTATCATTGGTGAAGGGGGCTTAAAACTCAGTGGCGGCGAAAAGCAAAGACTATCCATTGCGCGCGCGTTACTTAGACACCCACACTTACTTATTTTTGATGAAGCTACTTCTTCATTGGATAGTATTACAGAAGAAGAAATTACAAGAACCATTCATGCCATTTCTGAAGAGCGGGAGCAAATTACAGTCATGATTGCACACAGACTAAGCACCATCATGCATGCGAATAGAATTTATGTATTGGAAAAAGGGCAGATTGTTGAAACCGGAACGCACGAAGCACTACTCGCCGAGAAAGGACTTTATTTTGCGATGTGGCGTCAACAAATTGGAGAAAGAAAAGTAACGCGTTAATCAAAAGCGGTTTATTCTTTTCCAAATTTCTTTTTAAAGTATTCAATGACAGAAGGATCTTCAAGACCTTCCATATCACTAAGCTCTAGTTCAAGGGCTTTAGTGCTTAATTGAATTTCTAATAAAGAAAGAAGTAAAGAGGCCGAAAACGATAATAAACTAATTGCAAAAGCTACATTGGCAGCCATCATGAACTGTACATAAATAAGGTACATACAAAGGATACATCCTAAAAACGTTACCACGCCTAGTGCCTGCATATTTTTAATGAGCTTTAAGCGGTAGCGAAGGTTTTTTATTTGTCCGTGAATAATATGTTTTTGTTCTTGATTTTGGTATTTGTCATGCAGGTTTCTAACCCTGCTACTAAGCGCTAGAAACCGGTTGGTATAAGCAAGCATAATGAGGCTGATTGCCGGAAACAAAAGCGCGGGTGTATTAAAACTAATTTCCATTGTACAAAGTAAGCAAGAATACGAACACAAACCTATTTGACTTTTAACATCGTATGAACCTGCTGTACAGACATGTTTTGCAGTCTCGCATAATACACACCAGCAGGAAGGCTACCAGAATCAAATACAACGGTATAGGTGCCGGCAGCATAATCACGATCTGTTAAATTCGTAATAACGCGTCCTAACATATCCATCACCTGTATAAGGGTGTGACCACCTGCCGTTTTAAATGATATCACCGTTTTACTGGTGAACGGATTGGGGTAATTACGCACCAAATCTTCTCCAGATAAATTAACGGCTTTCTTGCATGCCGCTGCATTAACAAGTGGCAAAGTTTGAAAGTTCTTAAGCATAATTTGTTGAAGATCCGTATCTGATACACATAACCAATTGGATAAAAGCGTTGCGTATACACTTCTGAAATCAAATTCGAAAGGCACGTTTTCACCAACGCTAACATTAGCGCCAAATTTTGGCGTAGCACCCAAAACACCAGGCATTACATTTTTTCCAAAAACAAATAATGGAGCCGCCGCACCATGATCGGTACCAACACTACCATTGGATTTTACGCGTCGCCCAAATTCAGAAAATGTCATACCCGCTACACGATCATCAACACCTAAAAATTTAAGGTCTTTTTGAAAGGCGCTAATAGCATCACTCACTTTTCCTAAAAGAACAGCGTGTGAACCAGTTGTTGTATCGGGGGTGTTTACTTGAGAAGCGTGCGTATCAAATCCTCCAAAATTAACCATGTACACACGCGTTTTTAAACCCCCTTTAATAAGTCTCGCAACAATTTTTAATTGATCAGCGAGTGAATTACTTGTAGGATAAGTAACCTGCGTTGGCACTTTTGCAGCAGCATCTTTTATGACTGACGCGTATTGTTGCGTTTGTTGCGCTACCATACGCACAAAATTCAATTCTTTTCCAGCCGGCGTATTAGGTGCAGCATCTCGAACGCCATTGATTAAATTATAAAAACTAGAAGTATTACTTATACTCATACCCATACTTACCGCAGGGCCTTGAAATGTCAAAGAAGTAGCTGAACCAATCTGAATAGCAAGTGGATCTGTCATTGAAGCATTGGGATAACCATTGGGGAAATTAGGGAACTCGGCATCCAAAAATCTTCCTGCCCATCCACTATTTACAACGGTATTACTATCACTGGCACTCATCCAAATATCTGTTGCGCGAAAATGCGAAAAGCTAGGTTGCGGATAGCCCACAGATTGTACAATATTTAATTCGCCATCATTGTACATGGCCTGCAGTCCAGTCATGGCTGGATGTAACCCCGCTTTGGTAACACCCGCAAGTTTTAAAACTTTATCTTCAGGAATATAAATATTAGAACGCGCATTTACATAATTAGAAAAATTATCAAGTGGAATAACCATATTCAATCCATCATTACCACCGTTTAATTGAATAATAACAAGGACATGGTCGTTTTCAATGGCAGCAGGAAGTAAGAGTGATTGCGCAATTGGGTCTTCGGCACCAAATGCTTTAAAAGAAAATCCACCAACAAGCGCGGGCATCACCACACCAACGGGGACAGTATTTTTTAAAAAATCTCTACGTTTCATGGGGGGATTATTTTAAGCTAGTTGATACTCGGCTAGGTTCATTAAATATTTTACGAGGTCACGTATTTTAGTACGCACGGATGTAGTATTAGCAGCATTCGTAGGTGTGGAAATATATAAATCCCAGGCCTGTGTCCAATAAATATCCAAGCTTTGTCCACTTAATAAAATATCTTTTTTTAGCTGCGCTTTTGAAGCAGCAGAAATATCAAGCCCGAGTAAACGCTCAGTCAATTCTGCTATAAATACATTTGGATCGCCTGGATTGGAAAATGTTTTTGCATAAGCAAGAGGATCCAATTGAATTTTTTTACTGCTAAAAGTATAGCCGCTTACTAGCATGGTATCGGTAAACTGATTGCGCTTTGGAAGCGTATCACTATTGATCCAGATTTCATTGAATTGAGGTTCTTGGTAGTATGCCTTCCATCCGCTTACATCGGGTGGATCACCAATATTTTGCTGCATATTGCTAAGCCAACTAACCATGTAATTATAAAATCCATAATTGGCATCATAATCTGTATCTGGCTGAAAAACAATTTCAGACTCTCTACAAAATCCTATAACTAATTCGGCTGGACTTTTAATAACACAACCTCTAGACAATACATCAAAAAAATGTTCGCTTTTCAAAAGCATATCAAGTACCGGTAGTATTTCATAATTACTTGAACGAAATACATTAGCAAGCGGTGTGATAACATTTTGTTCTACGGTATCATCAATATCATAATACACAAACCACCTGTAAAGCCTTCTACACATGTATTTCGCTACTTCTTGGTTGGCAAATATCATGTTCAGCAAATCATCCAATTCTTGTTCGCCACCCGTAGCAGTATTACGCCCCGTGATGACTGTATTATTATAAAAAGAAGAAAAAGTTTTACTCGTAGCATCATGTCTAGAAGCCGTAAAATAAGAACTAAGCGTGGTGGCATTGTTACGCCATCCGGTTAATACTTTAGCTGCTGCCTTAACATCCGCTTCGGTGTACAAAGAGTCTGGTCCTTTACCACAACAAAAAAGTTCTTGGATTTCGCGTGCATAATTTTCATCGGGCGCCGTTAGCGTATTGTACTGACCATTTAAATAGACCAGCATCCCCGGATCAAGGGTTATGTTTTTTGTAAGTGTTTTGAAGTTTCCTAATGCACTGTTACGAAGTAAGTCATGATGCTTATATACAAATTGCGCATTGCTAATATCATTCATTTCTGTAGCAAAATGATTGTGCCAGAAAAGGGTCATTTTTTCACGAATACTTCGGTCTTGATTAATGAGATTTCCAACCCACCATTTCTTAAATGAAGCCCGCCTGTAACTGGCAATGGTTCCATCGTTATTAATATCACTCACCCAAGTGGTTCCCGCTACAATGTTATTATCCGGAACGAGTGTGCTAGCTGCTACCACATATTCTTTAACCGGAGGCGGCGGTAAGGGCGCCGTAGGGTTTAAAAGTTCGTTGACAACCTGCGTTACAGATTTACCAGAAAAGTAAGCCATATCGGCTTTTGTAGCACCAAAAAGGGTTCTCCTTAGTAGATGCCGGAGTTCCGGGGCACCAAAACTGCCAGTATAAGGCTTTAAACCAGTGGTAGGTGGTGGGGTATACTCGGTAAATCTATTTCTTTCCATGGTAACTGGGGGGTGTTTACAGTATAAATAGGGTATTAAATTAATGAATTTATACTTAAAATATACTCTTTTTACATTAATTTTTTCCTAAATTAGAGTAACAATTAACCTTATTCAATGACCGAGCAAGCTATTATTGCGGGTTGCCTTCACAACGACGCTGCTTCACAAAGGGAGCTATTTAATAGGTATAGCCCTAAAATGCTCAGTGTTTGCTACCGTTTTGCTCAAAACAGAGAAGATGCAGAAGACATGCTCCAAGAGGGCTTTATAAAAGTCTTTACGCAAATGCATACGTTTCAAAACAAAGGTTCATTTGAAGGATGGGTTAGGCGTATCATGGTGCATACCAGTATCAACTTTCTAAAAAAATATAAAAAATTTACAGAGAGTTTGGATGTAACAAGTGCAGAAAATATGGAAGTAAAGGAAGAATCCATTGCGTCCATTATGCAATCCAAACAAGTAGTTGAGTGCATCAGGTTATTACCAATGGGTTATAAAACGGTGCTCAATTTATTTGCTATCGAAGGATATAGTCATAGAGAAATTAGCATTTTACTAGACATCGAAGAGAGCACAAGTAGAAGCCAATACACGAGGGCTAAAACGATGCTTTCAAATATTTTAATTAAGAAAAGAATTATTGAAGCACCCAAAGAGAAATTTGAGTTGTTGTCGGTGATACAAAAATAATTACGTGAAGCGTGCAGATATGGAAAAGAGAAGTCAACTAGACGCGTTTGAGGAGTTTATACTTGATGAGGTAAACGAACACAAGATGTATCCATCTGGTCGTGTTTGGGATAATATACGTTCCGAAGTGCAAGGTAAACGCTCTTGGCCTGCGCTTACCATTATATCATTAACCGTACTTGTAGCACTTACCGTTTCTACTTTTGTTGTAACAAATAAGTCAGCGCAAATTGTAAAGCCTTTAACAGCGAATCATTCAAGTGCACAAACTACCGCTACAAAACCTACATTGACAGCTCAAGTTAAGCAGTCGACAGTGCAAATGCCGCTAGGAATTATGCAAGCTGAGCCTATGATAACAGTGCCTCTTTCGAATAATACAAATGATATTAATACAGATAAGACTTTATCAGAAAGTGAGCCTATAGTTGATAATACAACAGAAAAAATTGAAGCAGCAACTGTTATTTCAACTAGTGATAGCGAAACCAAAATAAATAATACGTCTCTTTTACCGGCGCTCATACAACAACCGATTAATAATATTTTTGACATTACTGCCAGCTCAATTACAAAACAAAAGAAGAGAAAATATAGCGTTCAGTTTTATGCTACCCCATCTGCTAGTTTTAGGGCGCTTAGTGATCGAAAGGTAAAAGAGTTAATTCAGCCATCACTTATTGCCATTCCAATTACTTCACCGCTTGTTCAAGCGCCAACATTTAACCAAGCAGTAAGACACAGGCCAGATATTGGTTTAGAACTTGGATTCACGCTTAATTATCTAGTTACTAATAAATTACAATTCAAAACAGGCCTTCAAATTAATATTAGACAATACCAAATTGACACCTATGAAACAGGCGCCAATGCTGCAACACTTTCACTAGTCAATGGTGGCAGGATACAAACAATATCTGTCATGTCGAGTTATAATAACAATGTTGGATTTAGATCCGCTCAGCTTAATAATAAAGTGTACCAGATTGCCATGCCTATTGGACTCGATTATCAACTTCTTAAGTTTAAGAAATTTGGCATTCATACACAAGCTACTATTCAGCCCACCTATAATATCAACAAAAACGTTTACTTACTATCTACCGATTATGCAAATTATACTGCCGGCAATGACTATGTGCGTAAGTGGAATATTAATACAAGTGTTGGCATTCAATTTAGCTATCAAAAAGGAAATACCATTTGGCAGTTAGGTCCTCAAATAAGATACCAAACACTACCCACGTACAACAACCCTTACCCAATCAAAGAAAATTTGATTGATTATGGCTTCCGAATAGGTTGGAGCAAACAGTTTAAGTAATTTTACAGCATGAAACCTTTAATTCTAGCTTGTATCGTTTGCATGATGGTAGCTGCTTGTGCCGATACAAAAGATAAGACGAATAATATTGTTACTACTACTGATACCACAAGCTTTTATCCAATAGCTTCCTATATTAATGATCAAATAAAGTATTTTGATAGTCTAGGAGTTTCATATAGTGTTGTTACAACAGAAGGAGTAATAAAAGATAGTGTCACCGCTAAAGCAGCAGCTATTATGCCAATAATTCAATCATTTATTGATGCGGATATCAGCGATAGTGTTCAAAAAAAGAATTTTAAAGAATCGGTATTTCGTGATGCAGGAACAGCAAGTTTAAATATCAACTACACACCTATCAATACCTCAGCTCCTATAAGAAATATTGACATATTGATGGATGATCAAACATCGCTTATTAAAAGATTATTTATAAGGAAACAATTCCAAACAAAAGATACCACAAGCACAGAACAATTGAGCTGGAAAACAAATGAGGGTTTTACTAAATCAATTAGTAAAGAAGCTAGTAATGGATTTTTACGCAACAAAACAATTGCCGTTCGCGTTATACTTCCATAAATGACCCAGGAGCAGTACCAACAATTAGCACACAAATTACCCGCAGACCCCGGCATCTACAAGTATTATGATGCGCGTGGAATACTTATATATGTAGGTAAAGCCAAGTGCTTAAAAAAAAGGATTGCCTCCTATTTTACAAAAAATCAAAATAGTTTTAAGACCATCGAGCTTGTTCAAAAAATTGATCGTATCGAATTTACGATTGTTGATTCGGAGCAAGATGCACTTCTATTAGAGAATTCCCTTATCAAGCAGTATAAACCTCGTTATAATATATTACTAAAAGACGACAAGGGATACCCATACTTAGTGATTAAAAAAGAACGTTTCCCAAGGGTTTTTTCTACATGGAAAAAATACAATGATGGCTCTATTTACCTCGGACCATTTACTTCTAAAGGAACCGTAAGAGAAGTATTAAGTTTTATAAAACAGTTTATTCCACTACGTACTTGTAAGCTTAATTTAAGCAAAGAAAATATTGATAAAAATAAGTTCAAGCCATGTTTAGAGTATCATTTAGGTAATTGTTTAGCCCCCTGCGCTGCATTACAAACGGAGGACGACTATCTAGATAGTTTAGAGCAGCTAAAAAACATGCTAAAAGGTAATATGAGCCAATTAATGGGTCATTTAAAAAACCAAATGCAAGCCCATGCTGAGGCCCTAGATTTTGAAAAAGCAGCCTACTTAAAAAATAAAATAGAACGCTTACAAACCTATCAAGAAAAATCGGTGGTAGTAGGTAAACACTTTTCTAACCTAGACGTGTTTTCTATTATTAAAGACGGCAAACTAGCGTATGTCAATTACCTAATGGTTCAAAACGGAAGTATCATACAAACCCATACGGTTCCATTAGAAGGCAAATTAGATGAGCCCGAAGATGAACTCTTATGCTTTGCTATCGAAAGAATAAGAGCCGATTTTAATAGCCTTAGCACCGAGGTTATTGTTCCATACCCCATCGAGTATTTTGATAAAAATATAACCATCACGGTACCCAAATTAGGGGATAAGAAAAAGCTACTAGACCTTTCTATTAAAAACGTTACGTATTTTACCAGAGAACTACAACTTAAAAAAATATTACAATTAGAAGGTAAAACAGACAGTGAAAAGAAGTCTGTATTAACAGAACTACAATCCTATTTGCATTTACAAGAAGTGCCTACACATATAGAGTGTTTTGATAACTCAAATTTTCAGGGGAGTTTTCCAGTTTCTGCGATGGTTTGTTTTAAAGATGGCATGCCTAGCAAAAAAGATTACCGTCATTATAATGTAAAAACGGTAGAAGGCATCAACGATTTTGCCACGATGAAAGAAGTGGTATATCGCAGGTATAAAAGGGTCATGGAATCCGGTGATCCAATGCCTCAACTGATTGTAATAGATGGCGGCAAGGGACAGTTAAGCGCCGCACTAGAAAGTATAGAAGCCCTAGGACTCACTGGCAGCTCAACACTAGTAGGTCTAGCAAAAAACGAAGAAGAACTATTTTTTGCGGGTGATAGTCAGTCGTTAAAATTACCTTGGGATAGTGATAGTTTAAAATTACTAAGGGGCATCAGAGATGAAGTACACCGCTTTGGCATTACGTTTCATAGAAATAAAAGATCAAAGGGAACGTTTACAACAGCACTTGAAAATATTGAAGGCATTGGCCCTGCTACTAGAGAAATACTGCTCAATCATTTTAAATCGGTGGCTAATATCAAAAAGGAGCCAGTAGCAAATATTGCATTAATTATTGGCGCCAAAAAAGCAGCAGCCCTCAAAAAATATTTTGAGTCAACCGCATAAAAAAAGGGACATTTTAATGTCCCTTTTTTTATTAAACGATTTTGAAATTAGTAAGACCATAAGTCCTGTTCGTAATTGAAAATTCGCTCTTTAATATTTTCACCTTCCAATAATCTAAATAAAGGATTTTTAAATAATTGGCTTAAGGATTTATCGTTAGGATTGTTATTGCTAGACTTCACAATGTAACTTGAGAAGAAACGGCTTTCAAAAAGCTCTTCCCATGTCATACGGCCTGCATAGTTTTTAGGATTGTAGACATTGTACTTATTCAGTGTTTTGCGTAACTCTGGGTAGTACACCCAAAATAGTGTTTTGGTTGTTGACTTACCGCTAATCATGATTTTTGCAACTGGGGCAATACCAATGATTCTGCAAAAAAGCCTACCCGCTTCTTTGTCTACTATCCACTGTTCTTTTAAACGAAACGTATAAATAGAATCAGGATTTGGAGCAAACTTAGTATCGACAATAATACTTGTATCATAAACAGTTGGATAAGTAGCATTTTGAACCAAAATAGTGTCTAGCTTACCTTTCATCATTTTAGAGACTTCATCGTAATTTAACTCCTTGGTAAAACGGTCGTCTCCGCCTTCTGCCGAAAATGCAGCAACTTTATCGTTTTGTATCGCATTTAACAAAATAGAAAAAAAACGTTGGTCACCGGTATTATCTTTGCCAGGGTACAAAAAAGATTGATTCATTTTTTCTCTTGCATCAATCTCTCTCCAAATAAACTCGGAGTACAACCAATCATCTTCTCTCAAATCTTCGTAATCCAACGGATTTTTTGAACGGTCTGTTTTACGGTCGGCAAGGGTTTCGTTGCGTAAACTTTTTGGAACCACTTCCCCAAAGCCTCCAACAATAGTTGTATCATAGGTTTTAACTGGCTTAGGTGTCACCCCAGTACTGCTAGCACTTGATGTTACCGCTGGTGTAACAGATGGGGCTCCCGTTTTTTTTGTAGTATCTACAACGGTTGCTGTTTTTTTACCTTTTAAGCTGCCGAATCCTCCTACCTGTGCATTAGCACCTATGCTTGAAGCGCAGACTGCTAAACCTATTATAAATATTTTTTTCATAAAAAACTATTTTATTGCAATATGAACGTAATGTTTTGATCTAATTTTCTAGTGCCGCCGCCCGGTTCTAACACTTTAATTTCACCAATGGTAACCGTAGTGCCAGCCTGACATCTTCTAATCAATGCTTGTGCTGAACCATCTTTAAATGAAGCACCATTTACTTCTGCAAATTCAGGTTCATCAAACCCTTTACCCGTACAAATGAGCATGTATGAAACAACTTTGTAGGCAACACCTTCAAATACGAAATCTCTTAATTCGGCAATGGCTCCACTTTGCACACGAAACACATTTGCTGCCATTGCTCCACCAGCACTTCCACCAACGACTACAATTGGATCTGGAACGCGCTTAACAGGAATGGCTATTCGTTGAATGCTTTTCCCATCATTCGCAATTACATTAACGGTTCCTAATTGTGTACAAGTCACAATGTATTGACCTGAACCAACTTTTCTTAAGGAGGCTCCGGCTCCCTCAATAGAAACACTAACTTTCTCGTCACCGCCACCACCACTAGTTACGCTCAATGGATTTTCTAGTCCCTTATAAAATACACGTGTTTTATCGGTAGATACTGTTAATCCGGCAGGTACGCCAACAGTATATTTAATTTCTTTTTCTACCACAGCTATTGTACCGTCAGGTTTTGCATAAGAAATTCTTACACGCTTGACGCCAGAACCAGAACCGCTTACACGTGTTTTGTATTCGGCAGTACCTTCTGCGTTAAGTGGCACATTAGCACCATCTATAGAAATAGTGGGTTGTGCTGCTTTACTAAACGCACCAATACCAGCTGTAATAACTAGCTCTTCACCAGGCATTAAATATTGCGTATTGGTTCCAGCAAAAGCTTGGAACTGATCATAAATAATTTCTACTTGGCCAATTTGCTTGTGGCAAAATTCAACGGCTCTTGATTCAGAATTTCTTACGTCATTTTGAAACTTACTCATGATCGTTATAGCCGCAATGGTTGGTGTCATATGAAAATAAGCATAGGCCCAATCATTCTTTCCAGCGTCACTAGTAGTAGGAGGAATGGTTAAATCAAGAGGCAACGCTGCTTCAATTTCTTTTTTCATTTCCGGATCGATACTTAGCAACTGCTCTTTATAGGCTTTCAATTTTGCAAAAAGTTCTTTTCCCCTCCCTTTTCCTTCTGGCGCGTTTTCAACCAATAAGCGGGTTGCCGCATCCAAATCATCTTCTTTATACTCTTCTTTGCCGTTTACGATTTTTAAATCAGACTCTTTTTTTAATTCAATTTTGAGGCCCTCAATATAATTGTATAATTCGTCAGATATTTTTTTTGCTTGTTGGGCTTTAGGTTCCCAATAAGCTGCCTTTTCTCTAGTAGTAGGGTCTTCTAATTTTGCTTTAAATGATTTGAAGATCTCTACATTCTTTTGCTCTGCAACGCCGCTCGCAATCATTAAACTGCGATCAACGGTTTTAAATGCATTTAAAATTTCGGCCGAAACATTCAGTGCCAATAGTGCGGTAAGCACTAGGTACATCATGTTAATCATTTTCTGCCGCGGTTCCTTAGGTAGTGACATATTGTACTATTTAGGTAATCTTATTAATAATGTGTTTAAATCTTGGTGGGTTACTATCTACCCTGCATAGCAGTTAACATGTTACCGTATACTTGATTTAATTTACCTAAATTATTAGCAAGGGCACCAATTTGTTCTTTTGCTTTTAATGCATCTTCGGCAGTGCCGTTCATCGCTTCAGAAGCTTGCGCTAATTTGCCATAGAACTGGTTAAGTGCTTTGAGATGATTATTACTTTCTTGTAATTCAAGTTCATAAATGGTATTTAATGAACCTAAGTTTTTAGCCAAGCTTTGAACTTGCTTGTGGTACTCATTGGTACTATCAGAAGCCAATGAAATGCTACCTAAAGATTCACTCGCTTTAACAGCTGCATCTTTAATTGAACCAAGGGCTGCAGCAGCTTCTCCTGTTTTTGCAGAAAAATCTGAAGTAGATTTAACCACGTCGCCTATTTGGCCAATTTGCTCTACAGTAGTGCCTAGTTTTTGAAAGCTAGTACTAAGCTTAGACAAATTTTCTTGCGTTAAGCCTGCGTTAGCAAATAATTCATCAAATCTTTTTGTTACATCCGCCACAACTGTAGATGGAAGATCCGCACCGCCACCGCCGCCTGATGGACCATGTCCGCCTTCTGGAGGTAAAATTGCATAGATCAAAAAGATAATGGCTTCAGTTGTTAAACCAATTTTAAGTGCCCAGTCTGCCCAAGACAAGTGTAGAATTTTTGCCATTGCACCAAAAATTACGACAGATGCACCGGTACATACAAAAACGTTTACAAGTCTCATTGTTGTTTGAGCTGGTAAGCCAAATATTTTTTCTTGTTGAGCTGACATGTTTTAAATTTTTATGAATTAAAAAGTTGAGATGAATGTTTTATATTGGAATTATCTTTTTGTTTTTGGCGCTAAATCAATTACGGTTCTAAATCCGATATATGATTTTGCATTGTCTTGGTATTCGTAAGCGCGCGCACTTACTTGTAAAGCGTTACCAACGTCTTTCCAGCTACCACCTCTTATAACTTTACGTTTCATACGAGGAGGATCGTTTTCGTCGGCTTCAATTCTAACATCTGGACTTAAATCAGACATGAAATTGTATGAGCCTTCGTAAAAGTAAGAAGCTGTCCACTCTGCTACGTTTCCAGACATATTATATAAACCAAAATCGTTTGGCCAGTATGCAGTTGCTTTAACCGTGTAAAAACCACCATCTTCCGGATAGTTACCTCTTCCAGGTTTAAAGTTTGCAAGCAAGCAACCTTTTTTATTTCTTAAATATGGAGAACCCCATGGAAACATCGTACTTGTACGACCACCTCTTGCAGCGTATTCCCACTCTGCTTCGTTCGGTAATCTATAATCACCGTCAACGGCAATTTTCTTTTTTGCAAAATCTGCATTTTGAATATGCGTTCTCCAATGACAAAAAGCAACTGCTTGTTTCCAGGTAACCCCTACTACAGGATAGTTGCCATAAGCTGGGTGGGCATAATATCTTTTTGCTAAAGGTTCGTTGTAAGAATAAGAGAAATCTCTAATCCAAACGAGTGTGTCAGGATAAACAGGAACCGCATAACTTACAATTTGATCACGCCCTTTTTGAGTTGAATTGTTTTTATTGATTTTGGCAGCAGCAGGTAAATCAAAATAACGAACCCTGTAAATCAAACTATCTGGGTCAATTGATAATTTTCTAGTCAACGGATTTTCGTAGGTAAGGCCAGTTAGGTTTGCCAACTCCTTGTTATCGTACTTGTACAAAGCTGCTTTTTTCCAGTTTACTGCGGTGGTATCTGAAGAATTGTTTAAACCAACTCCAGAAGTAACTTTATATGCTAATGAATCACGTACCCAGTTTACAAACTGACGATAGTGGTTGTTTGTAATTTCGGTAGCATCCATCCAAAAACCTGGAATAGACACATTTCTATTACGATTACTGTAATTGAAACTAACGTCTTCATCACTTGGTCCCATGTGGAATGTTCCAGGCGGAACGTATACCATGGTTCTAGGTGTTAGCATACTTTGCTTTGCTAAAGGAGCAACGCCATGCAACTGCCCATCATCAGGCACCCCCTTACCTTTGTTTTTTCCAAAGAAGCAAGAAGTCAAACTCAACGTAAAGAACGCCAAGGTAATTGTAGTTAAATATCCTTTCATCTGATCTATATGATTTATAACAGTGACAAATATAAGTTTTGAAACGTCAGAAACCTGAGTTTTAGCGCTTAAAAACCAATAAATTAATGATCCAGGGTAAAAATCTATTCAGTAGTAAATTTTTTTATGTTTCACTGTTTTGCCGGAGTAGTGGCTAAAACTGAACTGCAAAATAAATGATTACATGTTACACAATTGCTAAAAAACTGTCAAAATCAGTAAGTTGATGCAATTGGCAGGTATGATTTTCACACAATTGAAATGTAACTTGTTGATTATCAATTATTTTTTGGGAAATCGCTAAAATACTTGTTAGCCGATTTTCTGAAATATTTAAGATTAGATTGGGTCTGAAAAAGGGAAGTGCAGCTTCCAAATAGGGCAAAACACCCGGACCAACAAGGGTTAATTCCCTAAAATCTACCAGTTGATTTAATAAAACCGAAGCCCAAACCCCAAATGAGCCAGGATGTTTAGTAATTGCCGGTAATAGCGATAAACAGGTTTGCTTACCTAAGGACAAATACTGGCCATTCCCGTAAACGACACCTAAATGAAGCAAGTTGCCCGCCATTACAGCGTTACCACTTGGGGTTGCACCATCATACACTTCTTTTTTCCTTACAATAACGTCTGTTTGAGCATCGTGGGTATAAAAGTAAAATCCAGTACTAGATTCTATAAAATGCGCATGCACATATTCTGTTATTTCTCCAGCTTTTTCAAGCCAGTGCAAATCTCCAGAAACGGTTTGTAGTTGAATGAGCGCTTCAATTAAATACGCATAATCATCTAAAAATGCAGGTGTTTTTGCAACTCCATTTTTGTAGGTATGAAACCAACCTTCGCCATTTGCATTTTTGAAATGATCAAATAAATGCGCCATGTTTTGCTGTGCGCGTATTAAATATTTCTTATTTCCGGTAGCCGCATATGCTTTACTACATGCTGTATTCATGAGCGCGTTCCAACCCAATAATTGTTTGTCGTCTGTTTGAGGTCTAACTCGTTTGTTTCGCTCTAACATCAAAACAACATTGCAATTTTGAATGGTTAGCAATATTTCAGATTCAATGATACCAAGCGTTTGAGCAATAGCAGCAGTAGATTGTGGTGTATGTAAAATATTAGTATGCTCCCAATTACCAGCTTCTGTTACACCATAGTACGCCATAAATAATGGTGCATCGTTTTTTAATAACTGGGTAATTTCTGTTGCGGACCATGTATAAAATTTTCCTTCTACTCCTTCACTATCTGCATCTAGTGCACTTAAAAAACCACTATCAGGATCCATCAATTCTTTTTCTATAAACGCAAGTGTTTCTGTTATGGCTTTATGGTAAGATTCTTTTTTAGTTATTTGATAGGCTTCTGATAATGTTGTTACTAAAAGTGCATTATCGTATAGCATTTTTTCGAAGTGCGGAGCGAGCCACTGCGCATCGGTACTATACCTAGAAAACCCGCCTCCTAATTGATCATAAATGCCGCCCTCAATCATTTTATCCAAACACAATAAAGCATGTTCCAATGAAGCATTATGTGTAGGATTAAAATAATGATACCTTAATAAAAAACGAATCGATGCCGTTTGTGGAAATTTAGGAGCCCCGCCAAAGCCTCCCCAAAGGGTATCTGCCTGTGCTAATAGCGCAGATACAGCCGCATCCATATCACTTATACCAGGTGCTGCAATCGCATTATTATTTTGAAATCCAAAAGCATTGGAACTTAATAAATGCTCGGTTAATTTTTGCGCCTGCGCATCTATCTGATCTCTATTTTCTTTAAAGCCTTTTGCAATTCCAAGTAAAACATCCTTCCAACTTGCTCTATTGTGCATTGGTTCAGGCGGAAAATAAGTGCCTCCATAAAAAGGTTTTTTATCGGGCGTCAAAAAAACATTGAGTGGCCACCCACCACTGCCGGTCATAGCTTGCACCGCGTCCATATAAATATGATCTAAATCAGGACGCTCTTCTCTGTCAATTTTAATATTAACAAAGTGATCGTTCATGATTTTTGCAGTTGCGGCATCTTCAAAACTTTCACGCTCCATTACATGACACCAGTGACAGGCAGCATATCCAATACTCACTAAAATGGGTTTGTCTAAATCTATAGAAAGTTGCAATGCAGCTTCTCCCCATGGATGCCACTCCACCGGATTATACGCATGCTGAAGTAGGTAAGGGCTCGTTTCCTTTAATAATAAATTGGGCGTTGAATAATTCGTTTGCAAAAAGATTATTTTTTTGCAACAAGCGATTGCAAATAGTGGTCTAAAGCCGCAACTAAACTAGTTCGTTGAGGAACTGGCGCCTTAATATCCAAGCGGAGTGTAGCGTCTTCAACAGCTTTAGACGTATTACTTCCAAAAGCGCCGATAACAATTTTATTTTGTTTGAAATCTGGAAAATTATCAAATAAACTTTTTACGCCACTCGGGGTAAAAAAACAAATGATTTCAAACCCTTTTTTCTGAAATAAAGGTGTGATGTCATTGCTAATACTGCGGTACATGAATGCTAATTCAAAACTACATTTGTGAAGTTTAAGCCAACCGCAAATATCATTGTCCTGCTGATTTTCACTACATACATACAAGAACTTTTCATTCTCTTTATGTTTATTGATTACATCAAGCATACTTTTACTAGATCCATCTGCACCATAAAAAACCTTACGCTTACGATATAAAATAAATTTTTGAAGGTAAAGCGCAACAGCCTCCGTAATACAAAAGTATTTTGTGTCTTGACTAATAGATAATTTCATTTCCTCTGCGGTACGAAAAAAATGATCAATGGCATTTCGGCTGGTAAAAATGACACCCGTGTAAGCAGCTATATCAATCTTTTGTTTTCTAAAATCTTTAGCCGGAATACCATCTAATTTAATAAATGGATGGAAAACCAGTTCTACCTGGTACTTGCGTTCTAAATCGTAATAAGGAGATTTATCACTTTCCGGTTTTGGCTGAGAAATTAAAATTCTTTTAGGAGCGACCGCTTTAACAGCTGTTCCAGTTTTTGATCCGATTTTTGCCATGCTACTTATCTAAGATTGTGCAAAGTTAAAAAGTTCCGCTAATAAAATCCATGGTCAATTTATATAAAACCAACATAGGAAGTACTTCGCAGGTGCAAAGGTACAAGAAAAAATGGAAGGCGCTCACCTTCAAAGAAGCCCTTACAATAGAGAAGGATACAAGGTACCTATAAACAAAGAGGATACTGATGAAGATTAAGGCACTATTGTAGGCAAAATCTTGAACAGATTCGGGAGAAAATGCCAATAATAAAATAGCCGGTATTAAAAAAACACCCATTACTTTATTGGTCAAAAAAACAATAAAGCTATAATTACCAATAGCTTCCCCCTGTGAAAAGAGCCAGCCAGATAGCCATAAAAATAAAAATTTGAATAAATAGAGGGCTGTAAATCCAACAGCGCTATATGCAATACAACTATACAATGACAAATCTACCCATCCATTTTTAACAGCAATCAGGGATACAAAAATAGATGCGTTGAGAATGAATAAAATATTACTAAACAGAGAAGCCAAATTATTTTGCTGCAACTGCTCTCTCGTTTGTTTTTGCCTTATAGGACTTTGGAAAATGAGCTCAAAAACATTAGAAAAGTACTTGGGGAATGTTACTTTTATAAATGCCAAATAAAACAGCATTCCAATAATCAAGTAAAACCTGCCATCAAAACTAGCCGCAATACGAAGTTCATTGATTCGAAAAGAAGGCTTCGTTTGCATCGGTAAATAAGGATGCGTCATTAGTTTTTTATAAGATGCGGTATCCCTAATTGACTTTTTTTTCTGAAGCACCAGAAGGGAATCTGTTGCTCTTTGTGTTCGATTTTTAGTTATTGAATCTGCAGAAGGAATAATGGACGTGGTGTCAATGTTAGAAGTGCTATCTGGTTTTTGTTGAGCCAAGAGGCTAGTGCCTATAAAAAGGGAAGCACTCAAAAAAGCTACAATGAATAACAAATAACGGGATCGCATGGCTACAAAAATAAGGAGCTTAGTCTAACATTAACGGCATAGTAGCAAGTATTTGGTAGATTTGCAACATAAACATTTACATGGCAGGCATTTACATCCATATTCCTTTCTGCAAACAGGCCTGCCACTATTGTAATTTTCATTTCAGCGCTTCTACCAAATTATTAGACCCCATGGTACAAGCTCTCTGCAAAGAAATAGAATTACAGCAGCATTTTTTTGAAGCGCCAAACGCATTAATAGATACTATTTATTTTGGAGGTGGCACCCCTTCACTTTTACCGAGTCATGCTACCGCTCAAATACTTGCCACCATTAAAAAGTATTTTAACCTTTCTGCACAAATAGAAATCACCCTAGAAGCCAACCCTGATGATATCACAAGAGAAAAACTGATATCATTAAAATCGATGGGTATCAATAGGCTTAGTATAGGTGTGCAATCGTTTGTCAACGAAGACCTTATTTGGATGAATCGTGCGCACAGATCAGAAGCTGCCGTTCAGGCCATTGAACTTGCAAAAGCAGTTGGCATCCATAATATTTCAATAGACCTTATTTATGGTATCCCTACTCTTACAAATGAAAAATGGATACAAAATATTGACAAAGCTGTTGCACTAGAAGTACAACATTTGTCTTGTTATGCATTAACAGTAGAGCCCAAAACACCACTCAATGCGCTTATTTTAAAAGGAGAAAAAGAAGATATCGATACAGCAAAACAAGCTGTCCATTTTGAACTACTAACAAAGCATGCAACACATGCGGGATATGAACATTACGAGCTTTCCAACCTTGCATTGCCGGGTTACAGAAGCAAGCACAATACCAGCTATTGGCAACAAAAAAAATACCTTGGCATAGGCCCTTCTGCACATTCATTTACTGGAAGTTCACGTCAATGGAATATTGCAAACAATGCGCTATATATAAGTAGCATCGAAAAAGGCATCGTGCCGTTTGAGTCAGAAACATTATCACTAGCAACACAATACAATGAATATATCATGACATCGCTTCGAACCATTGAAGGTTGTTCGTATGAATATTTACATGAAAGATTTGGAGACAACACTGTTAATAGAACAAAAAAAATAGCAGCACATTATATTAATCAAGGTCAATTAATGGAGCAAGCACTTTTTTTGATAGCAACCGATCAGGGAAAGTTTTTTTTAGACGGCATTGCCGCTGATTTTTTTGAAGTGTAGCTACAGCAACATTAAAATAGGATTTTTTCAACCTCTGCAAAGCCATTTGCGGCGTGCACATGCTTCCACAAAATTTGATAGATTGCTGTAGCAATAGGCATTTCCGCACCGTACGCCTGATTGATTTCAAAAATACACTTACTAGCGTTATAACCTTCGGCTACCATGTTTAATTCAAGCTGAGCCGATTTAACAGAGTACCCTTTACCAATCATATTGCCAAAAGTTCGGTTTCTACTATACAAAGAGTAACAAGTAACAAGTAGATCACCTAAATATACCGAAGCGTTATAATTTGGAGGCTCCGCAGCTTTGCTAGCCCCTTCCGGGTGATCACATTTTTGTAAAAAATTAGCCATTTCATTGGCGCAATTAGCAATATAAACGCTTAAAAAGTTATCACCGTATTCAAGCCCATGTGCAATACCAGCACCTAGCGCATAAATATTTTTTAAAACAGAAGCAAATTGTGAGCCATTGATATCGGTATTCACTACCGTATTGATGTATTCGCAATTAAAATAGGAAGCTATTTCCTGTGCTGCTTCATGTGTAGTTCCAGAAAAAGTTAAATAGGAGAGTTTTTCGGCGGCCACTTCTTCTGCGTGACAAGGACCAAGTAGCGTAAAATAATGGTCCAACGGAAAATTAAAATTGGCTTGCAGGTATTGATTGAGCAGTACATTATGATCTGGTAAAATACCTTTTACTGCCGATACAATTTTTTTACCCTTCAATAAATTGGCGTCAATACCTTCAAAAATGGAACTTACATAGGCAGAAGGAACAGCTACCACAATAACATCAACTGCGGCCACCAGATCCTGCACGTTATCCGTTAATTGAAGTTGTGCCTGATTAAAATAAGCAGCGCTTAAATAATGTGGATTGTGCTTGCGTTTTTGAATGTATTGAATGATTTCAGCATTTCTAACCCACCAATGAATATCATGACCATTATCTGTTAAGATTTTAGCAAGTGCTGTTGCCCAACTTCCGCTTCCGATAATTCCAAAACGCATATCTAATTTGGTTGTTAATCAACCACAAAGATACGAAAGGATTTTTTATTGAAAATCTTAGTCTTTTTTCTTGTCTTCAAAAAGCTTATCCTTACTTACTACTTTTACTAGGCTACTATCTTTAATAAGCTTGCTCACTATATTGTAAGGACCCGTGATAACTTGATCACCTGCCGCAATACCGCTAACAATTTCGATGAAATTAAGGTCTTGAATATCTGTTTTTACTTTTACCTTTTTAACACGGTTGTCTTTTTGTAGCACAAATACCACTTCTTCAGAATCATCAGATTCTAATGTTTTTTTGTCTGAAGCTGGAGCAGCTTCTTCTTTTTTATCTTCTTTACCAGAACTTGCGCCTGCTTTCGCTTCTGATTTATCTCTTGTCGTAACTGCATTTAAAGGAATAGACAAAACGTTGACTTTTGTTTTGGTTTGAATATCTGCACTAGCACTCATCCCTGGTCTAAAAGGAAAACTATTGCCAGCCACCAATAAATCTTGATAACTACTTTGCAATAAACGGATATGCACTTTGTAGTTGGTTACCTCAGCGCTTCCGCCTCCTGCAGCTGATCCAGCAGTTATTGGATTTGCAATTTTGTATACAAGGCCTTTAAATTTTCTATTGGTGTAAGCATCTACTTCTACAACCGCTGTGTCACCAATTTTAACTTTTGGTATATCATTTTCACCCACATCAACTCTAATTTCAATACTACGCATATCTGCTACACGCATCATCTCGGTACCCGCCATTTGTGCTGTACCTACAACACGCTCTCCTTTTTTAACGGCGAGTAAACTAATAATACCATTCATTGGCGCTACAAGCGTTGTTCGAGATAAATCTTTATTAGCACGCGCTAGTTGTGCTTCTGCACCACTGATAGCAGCCTGGGTTCCTTTAAGACCTTCTTTAGCACCATTATAATTTGCTTCTGCAGATCTATAGGCCTGTTCCGCTTGTTCAAATTCTTGACGAGAAGTTACTTTGTCGTTATATAACTTAAGCTGACGATCATACACCTGCTTCGTGTTTTCAAGTGTTGCTTTTAAACCAATGATACTTGCGCTAGAATTAGCTAGCTGCGCTCTAGCTTGGTTTACACCTGCAGCTACTTGATCACGCTGGGTAGAATAAATGTCTGCGTAGATACGGGCCAATACTTGACCTTTGGTTACACTATCCCCTTCGTTTACATTTAACTCAACAATTTCTCCACTGATATCTGGACTCACTTTTACTTCGATTTCTGGATATACTTTACCACTTGCATTTACAGTTTCAATGATGGTGCGCATCGCTGCTTTTTCTGCAGAAACGGTAAGCCCATCTTCTTTTCCAATCACGCCCGTTTTTTTAAGCGTTACAAACAAAACAATTAAAACAACAAGTGATACGATCGTCCAAAGTAATTTTTTATTCATGATATTGTATTTCAAACTTTTTAAAAATGTTATGATGATGTATTAAAGTGTTATACCCTGTCCTTTATAGAACTCAAGCACTTTCATCTTAAATATATAATCGTATTGGTTGCTTAGTTGTTGCACTTTAGCACGCAATAAATTATTTTGATTGGTGATTAAATCAAGTGAACTTAAAAGGCCTACCTCATATCTTTTTACAGCAAAATCATAGGCCTTTTGTGAGGTTTCAACAGCTTTGGTGCTTGCATTTAATTTTTGTAACGCAGCGGTTGCATTGTTATACGCCGTATAAATATTTTGCTTTAAGGTAATATCTGCTTGCTCTTTTTGCAACTCAGCAGATTTTACATTAAGGTTAGCACGTTGATAGGCGCCTTTGGCCTGACCGCCATTAAAAATGGGAACAGATAGGTTAAATCCGATGTTCTGACCAAAGTTATTACTGAGCTGTTTAGACCAGCCATCCCATATTTCACTGATGTTTCGGTTGGTTTGATTGAGTTTATACATCGGGCTTTGTACGAAATAATCTTGGCCTCCAATAGAAACTTTTGGATCAAAACCAGGCATGGGTGTTCCGTAACCTAAAAAGCTAGCGCCCGTTGTTCTTCTAAATGAATTAGAAAAATTAGATGCCAAATTGCCGCCTACAGTTAAGGTTGGATATTGCTGCGCTTTGGCTACTAATACCGATTTTTTTGCAGCTTCTAAACGGATGACATTTGCTTTTTGTAAAGGCTGCGTTCCAAGGGCCATTTCATACACCATGGCTGGTTGCAAATCTGCAAAACTTGGAATTGGAATGGCACTAATATTAGGCGTAGCCACTTCAAATGGTACTGCTGGATCTACATTTAATAGCCCTTGTAAATTCAAAATATTTTGCTCGTATCCAGTATAAGCACCAACATAATTACTACTATCAGACGCAAGCTGCACCTGTATTTCAGCCAAATTTAATTCTGGTAAAGCACCAGCATCCACTCTTTTTTTAGTGATTTCTAATTGCGTTAATGTTTGAGCAATTTGTACTTGTGTAATTTTCACTTGCTCTGCCGCTGCTAATATGTTTAAATAAAAATTAGCCACATTTAATGAGATATCATTGGCAATTCTATCAATATCGGCTAGTGCTGCTTTTGCATTTAAGTCCGCAACGGCAATACTGTTTTTAAGACTACCATAATTATAAAGCTGCATGCCCCCAGACAAACCAATATTTTGATATAAAAATTGTGTGGTGGAAAACGCATTGGTGGTTGGGTCGATAGATCTACCGAAACGCACCCCCATTCCAGAATTGCCCGAAACAGACGGGTATACAGCTAATTTTGACAGCTTGACCTGTATCCCAGCAATTCGGGCCTGAATATCGGCTTGTTTAACAGAAATGTTATGACTGGTCGCATATTCTACACAACGTTTAAGGTCCCACTTTTCGGTTTGGGACTGCGCCTGAAATACAAGCAAGGCAGCAAGGAGGGTAAATAATGATTTCATAGAACTACAAAAATAATGCATTCCATGGCCCTAACCCTAAAATTTAGACAGACGGAAAGAAAGCGGGTATTTTGGCAATTTATGGGGTATAAAGGGCGAATTTGACTAATGGCCGACCTCGCGACCGGATTTACGGTACCGAGCGGTCATAAAATAGAGGAGCATAAAGGCTGCCAACACCGCAACACCGACCCCTGCCGTTTCTGGGGTTTGCATCGCAATACTAACGCCCACAAAGAGGTAATTGGCGATAAAAAACAAGGGGATGAGTGGAAATAACTTCATCTTAAATATGCCCGTACCATCTAGATGTTTTGTTTTACTGCGCAACTTAAAAATGGCTGCACTAGACGCCACCATACCAAAGCAATCTAGAAAGATGGTGAAGTTTAAAATCTTTTCGAAGGTTTGTGCAAAAAACAAAATCACAATACACACTGCGGCAAAAATGGTCAGTGAAAAAACAAGGACGTCTGTTTTTTTATCTTGTTTAGAAAATACGGCGGGGAGGGTTCCTTCGGCACTCATGGCATACATGACCCTAGGGTTACTCATAAGTAGTGCATTCACATAAGCTAGTACCCCAAAAAATAAAAAGAATGAAAAAATATTAGCGGCCTGATCACCAAAAGTTTTTTGAATGAGCGCATACGCAATCTCACGTTCACCTTTCATGTTTTCAAAACCTATAATCATGTAGTAACTAAAATTGGCGAGTAAATAAAGTACGATAATAATAGCGATGCCAATAAATATTCCTTTAGGTATAGTTTGCGATGGTTTATCTACTTCGTTCCCAAAATTGATGGTTTGTTGATAGCCGCCATAGGTAAATGAAACAGCAATTAAACTAATCCCAAAACTTTGAATCCATCCCATACTTGAGGCAGCTGCAACCGGCGCAGATCCACTGTGCAAAAGGGTTTCATGCGGAAAAAATAAAGCAGCGATAATCACGAGTATCATGCTAATTTTTATGAGCATTAAAATATTTTGCGCACGCGCACTCATTTTTAATCCACGCAAATTGATAAAATAAAAAAGTAAAATAGCCACTACACTTAAAAGTGCTTTATCGATATCGGACCAGCTATGTCCTGGAAAAAGTTTAGCAATATAACCACTACCAATAAGTGCAACGCCACTTAAACTAGCCGCATTACTAATTAAAATAATACAGTTTATGGCAAAGGCAATACTTGGATGATAGGCATAAGAAAATACTTTATAATATCCGCCTGTAACAGGGTATCTACTTCCAATTTCTGCATACGTGAGCGCACCGCACATAGCCACCAAACCACCCACAATCCAAGCACTAAAATAAACAGAGGGCGCTATCGCATCTTTGGCGCTTGTAGCTGCGGTTCTAAAAATTCCCATCCCAATTACAAGGCCTACCACAATCATGGTGAAGCTAAATAAATTCAATTTTTGTTTCGATTGCATATAATACGGCGTGGGTTTAAATGTAGTAAACTTTTAGGAAGTTTTCAACGCATCGTGCAAAACTAAAACGGATACTATGTAGCCTTATGAAAATAGAATACCTACATTCGCTTTGTAATTGGTTTCCGAATTATTCGGAATTAAAAGGGAAGCAAGTGTAAGTCTTGCGCTATCCCCGTAGCTGTAAACGCAACCATGCAACCAACTCTACTAGCCACTGTTCAATTTTGAATGGGAAGGCTCGTTGGAAGCGCGTAAGCCAGAAGACCTGCCAGTCACAAACCATCATTCATGGCTTTCGGGCGAAAAGCATGGAATGTAAATGCTGTATCAGCAGCTATTTATGTTTCTACCGTTTTAACACTTGAAAGCTCATTGTTCAAATTAAAAAAAATAAACAATGGGCAAAAAATTAATGCTCCTCACCTTGCTATTTTCAGCGAAAATGGTAAGCGCACAACAAGACACCAGTACGCTAGACGAAGTGGTGGTAACTGCCAATAAAATGGCACAAAAACAATCAAACACCGGCAAAGTTGTTACCGTTATCACCAAAGCCGATTTGGAAAAAATGGGCAACAAAAATTTAGCAACCCTACTCCAAGAACAAGTAGGTATTACGGTAAATGGCGGCAGTAACAATGCAGGCAGTATTCAAACCATTTTTACCCGTGGTGCCTCGGGCGGAAGAACGCTCGTCCTACTTGATGGTATTCCTGTAAATGATCCTTCGTTCATTAACAACGATTTGGATCTAAACTTATTTGCCACAAGTAGCATTGAGCGCATAGAAATTTGTAGAGGTGCACAATCTACCCTATATGGTAGCGACGCTATTGCAGGTGTTATTAATATTATTACAACCAGTAAAGACATTTCAAAACCGCTACAAATTAATGTTAGCAGTTTATTGGGCAGTTTTGGAACAGTAAAAAATAATGTACAAATAGCTGGTAAAAAAAATAAATGGACCTACAGTGCTAGGCTTGCACAAACAAATTCAAAAGGCTTTTCTGCATCTATTGACACCACCGGAAAAAATAAATTTGATGCAGATAGTTACCATGGAACTGCTTTACATGGACAACTCAACTACGCAGCTACCGAACATTTTTCTATTAAAGCATTTAGCATGTATAATAAATACAAAGCAGGTGTAGACGCAGGTATATTTAAAGATGATAGAGATTTTACCATTACAAATAGCAGCTTACTTGTGGGCACTGGTTTTGTATACAAAAAAAATAATTGGCAAATCACAGGCACCTATCAGCACAACACACTTGATCGACATTTTTTAAATGATAGTACGCATAAAACAAGTACTTGGTTTGAAAAAAATGATTACGCTGCTGCTTCCGATTATGTTGAAATTTTTACGAGTGTACAATTATCAGATAAGCTAACCGCCTTACTGGGCATCGATTACAGAAAAGGATCCTACAGTCAAAATTATGCATCTGTTAGCGGTTGGGGGCCTTATAATTTTAATGATCCTACAAGATACGCGGAGCAGTCTGCACTTTACGGTTCACTTCTTTACACAAGCCTCAATAAAAAACTAACACTCGAATTAGGGGGTCGCGCCAACAAGCATTCGGTATATGGAGGCAACCAAACATTTACGTTGAATCCATCCTTTGCACTAAATGCAAATACAAGAATGTTTGCGAGTGTTTCAACCGGTTTTAAAGCGCCATCGTTATATCAAATTAGCGTCAATGATCAACTTGATCCAGAAAAAGCAACGAGCTATGAAGCTGGAATGAGTTACCAAAATAAAACGCTTCAAACCAGACTTGTTTATTTTAATAGACAAACAGCTAATGGTATCGATTATAATTATATCAACTACCAGTATTTCAATTACGTAAAACAGGCGGTAAATGGATTAGAATTTGAAATCAAAAAATCGCTTACAAGTGAGCTAACTGCCTTTGCTAACTATACTTTTTTACAAGGAAAAGAAACTACGCAAAATAGAATCACCAACAAAGATACCATCACGTACAACTATCTTTTACGCAGGCCTGCGCATCAATTCAATATGGGCATGAGCGCACAGCTCAATGCTAAATTGCGATTAGAAATAACGGGTAGGTATGCGAGCGAAAGACAGGATGTTGGTGGTTATGCAGCACCTGATGTTGAATTAAAATCATATGTAACACTCGCAGCAAATGCAGGATATCAACTGAGCAAACACTGGCGCTTTACCGCCGATATCCAAAACTTTACCAATACAAAATATTACGAGGTGTATGGCTTTACAACCATGCCCTTCAATGCAAGTATAGGGGCTGTGTTTTCTTGGTAAAATAATTGGTTATATTTGTAAGAAGTGTTATTAATACTTACCTATATGAACTTTCAATTTGACCAACTCATCACCGTCACATTTACATTATTTGCGGTTATAGATATTGTGGGGTCTATTCCACTATTAATATCCTTGAAAGAAAAAATGGGTGGCATTAAATCAATTAATGCTACCCTCATTTCTGGAGCACTCATGATTGCATTTTTATATGTAGGTAAGCCTTTTTTAAGCGTTTTAGGACTTGATATCCGGTCTTTTGCCGTGGGCGGATCGGTGGTTATATTTTTATTAGGTCTAGAAATGGTGCTTGGACACGAAATTTTTAAAGGCGACAAAGACGCCAAATCCAGTACCATGGTACCCATTGCCTTCCCCATTATTGCCGGAAGCGGAACCCTTACTACCATTATGTCACTTAAGGCCAATTTCGAGGAAGTATACATATTATCGGGTATTGTCATAAATCTAGTGATCGTATTTGTAGTACTTAAATCACTGAATTGGATCCAAAAAGGCCTTGGAGAAGGTGGTTTACTGGCCGTTCGGAAGTTTTTTGGCGTCATTTTGCTAGCCATTGCCGTAAAGATCTTTAGTAGCAATATTGCCGCTTTTGGCAAATAATAGAGCTGTTTTTAGCCTACAATTCTTACCTTTGCAGCCCATTTAACCCCTTTGGCCTATTTGGGCCTCAGGCAAACCCTTATAAATAAGAAGACATGGCAAAAGTTACTAGAGAGAATATTGCAAAGCTTACAGACAAACTAACAGTCACTTTAGACAAGGCAGACTATTTAGGAAACTTTGAAGTGAGCCTTAAGAAATATGCAAAAACAGCAAATATTCCTGGTTTCAGAAAAGGAATGGTACCTGCAGGACTTGTGAAAAAAATGTACGGTCAAAGCGTTTTTACGGACGAGATTTTGAAAACAGTTGAGCAGGAATTAAACAGTTATTTACAAGCTGAGCAACTTGATATTTTTGCGCAGCCCCTTCCGCTTGATAGCGAACTTCGCAATATGGACATCAACAACCCAGAAAGCTACACTTTTGCTTTTGAAATTGGACTTAAGCCAGCGGTTGATATTGACGTTAAAAAAGTAAAAGTTACACGCTACAAAATAAATGTTACGGATCAAATGTTACAAGACGAACTTGAACGTTTACAAATTCGTAGCGGTAAAATGACAGAGCCAGAAGCCGTAACCGGTGATGACAACGTTTTAAATGTAAAATTTGTAGAGTGTGATAAATCAGGTGCAGCTATTGAAGGCGGTATTACCAAAGACAACTCTTTATTAGTAAAATATTTTGAACCTAAGTTTAGAAAAAATTTAATGGGCAAGAAAAACGATGATAGCGTTGTATTGCAAGTAGGCAAAGCGTTTGAAGCGAAAGAAAAAGAAGCTATTTTAGCGGATTTAGGTTTAACAGATGCAGATGCTGAAAAATATTTTAGCTTACAAATTACTAAAGTGGGTCTTGTAGAAAAGGCTGAAATGAACGCTGAGTTTTTTGCAAGTGTATATCCAAATGCTGCTATTGCAACAGCAGAAGAATTTACTGCCGAAGTTAAAAAGGAAATGGAAACCTATTATGATGCGCAGTCTCGCAATCAAATTCACGACCAAATTTACCACCACTTTGTAGATCACACCCCAATGGAACTTCCAGAAGGATTTTTAAAGCGTTGGTTACAAACAGGTGGCGAAAAACCAAAAACAGAAGCAGAAGCGGAAGCAGATTATCCAAGCTTTGCAAGTCAATTAAAATGGACAATCGTAAGTGGTAAATTAGCTACCGATCATAAAATTGAAGTAATGCCTGACGATATCCGTGATTTTGCGAAGCAGCAATTGTTTAGCTACATGGGTGGTCAATTAGGTGCGTTAGGTGACAACCAACAATGGGTAGAAGATTATGCGAACCGCATGATGCAAGACCGCAAATTTGTGGAGGATAGCTACCACCGTATTAGCACCGAAAAATTATTTGGCATCATTGAAACACAAGTAACTGCCAAAGAAGAAAGCATTAGTGCCGAAGATTTTGCGAAGAAATTGCACAATCACCACCACTAATCTCATAAAACATAGAGAAAAGCTGGGGCAACCCGGCTTTTTTTATGAAAAGCAAATAACTTATCTTCAAAGCGAAATTAAAAGTATATGAATCTAGGAAAAGAATTTGAGCAATATGCTATAAAACACCGCGGTATTAGTAGTGCCACTTTGCATAATTACCAGCAGGTAACAAACCTTACCCCATACATTATTGAGGAGCGCCCAATGAACGTGGCAAGCATGGATGTATTTTCACGTTTAATGATGGACCGTATTATATTTTTAGGCGAAGGAATCAACGATTATGTTGCCAATATTGTAACAGCTCAATTGTTGTTTTTAGAAAGTACTGACCGCACCCGTGATATTCAAATGTATATCAATAGCCCAGGTGGAAGCGTTTATGCAGGACTTGGCATTTATGATACCATGCAATTTATAGGACCAGACGTGGCAACTATTTGTACTGGTATGGCTGCAAGCATGGGTCAAATTTTATTGTGCGCTGGTGTTAAAGGAAAGCGTACGGCTTTAAAGCATAGCCGCATTATGATGCACCAACCAAGTGGCGCCATTGGTGGTCAAGCAACTGACATTGAAATCACTGCGCGCGAAATTAAAAAATTAAGATCCGAATTATACGCAATTACTGCGCATCATACTGGCAAAGACGAGGCTACTATTGCAAAAGATAGTGATAGAGATTTTTGGATGACCGCCGCAGATGCAAAAGAATATGGACTGGTAGATGAAGTTTTATTAACCAACCCACGCAAAGAAAATAAATAACAACGCCATGACAGACTTAAAATATATTGTAAATCCTTACTTAATGGAAGACGAGGAAGAATCTGTGAAAGAAGACAAGCCAGTAAACAATGGCATGCTCATGAAAAAAATGGAAAAACTTTTCTTTGAAAAGAGGGCCGTTTATTTATGGGGCGTTGTAGATGATCATTCTGCAAAAGATGTCGTAAACAAATTATTGTTACTAGATGCAGACAAGCCAGGCGCCGAAATTAAATTTTATATCAATAGCCCTGGGGGTATTGTAACAAGCGGTATGGTAATGTACGATACCATGAAACTCATTCAGAGCCCTGTGTCTACTATTTGTATGGGACTTGCGGCTAGCATGGGTTCTATTTTACTCAGTGCAGGTGCCAAAGGCAAGCGTTATATTTATCCGCACGGCGAAGTGATGATTCACCAGCCAAGCCTTGGTGGTTATATGAAAGGTACTAGTGCCGATATTGAAATTCAGGCCGAACAAATTATAAAAACAAAAGCAATTGGTGCGCGCATTTTAGCAGAAAACTGTGGCAAAACAGTAGATCAAATTATGAAAGACTTTAATCGTGATTATTGGATGGACGCGAAAGAAGCCGTGGCGTATGGTATTGTGGATAGTGTACTAGAAAAGATATAAGGAGCAACCGTTTTATGGCAAAAGCAAATCAATTAACCTGTTCTTTTTGTGGAAGAAGCCGTGATGAGGTAAAAATTCTTATTGCAGGGCAAAACTCGCACATTTGTGAAAACTGTGTGGAGCATGCCCAAGAGATTATAGCACAAGAAGTAACTGTTAAAAAAGAAGGTGACAAAGGTAATTTCAAACTCAATGTTCGGAGGCCATTAGAAATAAAAAAGTTTTTAGACGAGTACATTATTGGGCAAGACGATGCTAAAAAGATTTTATCGGTAGCGGTATACAATCACTTTAAGCGTGTGGCACAAAAGCCGCAAGCAGATGATGTGGAAATTGAGAAGAGTAATATTATTATGGTGGGCGAAACCGGAACTGGAAAAACATTACTCGCTAAAACTATCGCCAGAATTTTAAACGTTCCTTTTGCAATTGTAGATGCTACCGTTTTTACAGAAGCCGGATACGTAGGTGAAGATGTTGAAAGTATGCTCACGCGTTTATTGCAAAATTGTGATTACGATGTGGCAGCTGCCGAAAGAGGTATTGTATACGTAGATGAAATTGATAAAATTGCGCGTAAAGGAGATAATCCATCAATTACGCGTGATGTAAGTGGCGAAGGGGTTCAGCAAGGTTTATTAAAAATGCTTGAAGGCACCGAAGCGCTCGTACCACCACAAGGAGGTCGCAAGCACCCCGAACAAAAAATGATTAAAGTAGACACTAAAAATATTTTATTTATTTGCGGTGGCGCTTTTGATGGCATCGATAAAGTAATCGCAAGGCGTATCAACACCAACGCCATTGGATTTAGCGTTAATAAAGATGAGCAGGAAAACGCAAGAAAAAATTTACTGCAATTTATCAATGCGCAAGACTTAAAAAGTTTTGGACTCATTCCTGAATTATTGGGAAGACTTCCTGTAGTAACACACCTTGAGCCACTTGATGCTGGTATCTTACGCAGCATTTTGACAGAACCTAAAAACTCGTTACTCAAACAGTACAACCGTCTATTTGAACTAGAAGGCATTGAACTTATTATTGAAGAAGAAGTATTTGACTTTATGGTAGGCAAGGCCATGGAATACAAACTTGGCGCAAGAGGCCTTAGAAGTATTTGCGAAAGTATTTTAACAGACGCTATGTTTGAACTTCCAGGTACCGATACCAAAAAATTTACTGTAACCCTTAACTACGCAGAACAAAAGTTTAGCAAAAGTAAACTGAGTTCTTTAAAAGTTGCTTAAAACAAATTGATATGAACGAATTAGTAGAACGCCTAGTTAACGAAGCGGCCTTAACACCAGAGCAAGCACAGCAAGCCATTGTAACCATTGCAGGTTTCGTAAAAGAAAAATTTCCAATGCTTGGTGGCGCTGTAGATCAAATATTTTCGGCAGGTAATAAAGACTAGCCTACAACATATTTAGTACCGTATCCATAATTTCAGTTTTGGTAATAGGAATACCCATTACCTTGTTGTATCCTTTTGCATCCACTAAATACTGGTCTCTAATAATTTTTATGAGTTGACCATTATTAAGTTCAGGAACGAGTACTTTATCAAATCCTGCAATAATACTTTCTAAATTTTTTGGAAACGGACGCATGTATTTAATGTGCGCATGACTTACCGCGTGTCCTGCTGCTTGTAATTCTGTAACCGCTGTTTTAATCGCACCATAGGTAGAACCCCAACCTAACACAAGTACTTTCCCAGTAGCTGGGCCGCTATCTAGTTGTTGTAGTGGAATATAATCTGCAATCATATCCACTTTGGCCTGACGGGTGTTCACCATATGCTGGTGATTTTCCGGATCGTAACTTACATTGCCCGTAATATCCTGCTTTTCGATGCCACCAATACGGTGTTCAAAACCTGCCGTTCCAGGAACAGCCCATGGTCGTACTAATTTTTCATCTCTTTTATACGGCATGAATTTTGTTTCACCTTCATCAAGCGTTGTTTTAAAACTTACTTGAATGGGTGTTAAATCTGCGGCAACTGGAAACTTCCAAGGCTCCGCACCATTGGCAATATAACCATCACTTAATAAAATAACTGGCGTCATATGTTGCACAGCAATGCGCACTGCTTCGTAGGCTGCATCAAAACAATCACTGGGTGTAGAAGATGCTATAATGGGCATTGGACACTCGCCGTTTCGACCATAATAAGCTTGCAACAAATCACTTTGCTCTGTTTTGGTTGGAAGCCCTGTTGATGGGCCACCGCGCTGGATATTAATGATCACAAGTGGAATCTCTAACATCACTGCAAGACCCATCGCTTCTGTTTTAAGTGCCATACCTGGCCCCGAAGTAGTGGTTATTCCAATAGAGCCGCCATAACTAGCGCCAATGGCTGCCGATATACCAGCAATTTCATCTTCGGCCTGAAATGTTTTAATCCCAAAAGCCTTGTGCTTACTGAGTTCGTGTAAAATATCGGAAGCCGGCGTGATCGGATACGTACCTAAAAAAATGGGTAAGCCAGATTTTTCACTAGCCGCAATTAAACCCATCGAAAGTGCCTGGTTACCCATGATACTTCGGTAGGTTCCTGGAATCATTTTTGCCTTTTCTACCCGGTAACGACTGGAAAAAGTTTCGGTGGTATCACCATAATTAAAACCTGCTTGCAATACTTTGATATTGCTTTGCAGGATGGTATCTTTTTTACCAAACTTTTCATTTAAAAATAAAATGGTGTTGTCTAAATTTCTATTGTACATCCAATAAATAAGACCCAGTACAAACATATTTTTTGCACGGTCTCTTTCTTTGGTGCCGAGGTCTGTAAAATCTTTTAGTGCCTCACGCGTAAGTTTAGTAATATCTACTTTTATGAGTTCAAAACCTTCCAAACTGCCGTCCTCTAAGGGGTTCACGCCATCTGGGTAATTGGCTAAGCGTAAATTTTTTGCATCAAAACCATCTACATTGGCAATTATTTTTCCACCTTTTTTAATGGCTTTCAGGTTTACTTTTAATGCGGCAGCATTCATAGCAACGAGCACATCACAATCATCACCTGGTGTAAATACACGATCGCTTGAAAACCGAAGTTGAAAACCACTCACCCCTGGTAGTGTTCCAATTGGGGCGCGAATTTCGGCAGGAAAATCCGGAAAAGTAGCCAGGTCGATACCCAGTAATGCCGTATTATTGGTAAACTGCTGACCGGTTAATTGCATACCGTCTCCACTGTCACCAGCAAATTTAATCACGACGTCCTGTAGTAATGTTTCCTTCTTTTCCATGAGCTTCAATAATTGTGGTAAAGTTACAATTTACTGAGGAGGTAGCCAATGGTTTTTTAACTGTTAAAGTATTGAAAAGAGGCTTGTAACAAAATGAATCTTATTGTATATTTGGGTAACAAAAACTAAACAACCATGGCACTATTTGAATCAGGAAATCCTACCCTTTCAGAAAAAATGTTTGATAAGGCCGGTCACGCGCAGGCTAACGAAGCAGGCACCATGTCTGTAAGAGGCACCATGAACAAATTTGGTCTTATGCTTATTGGTGTAATTGCAGGCGCTGGTTATACTTGGCATTTAATTGATCAAAACAATCCTTCGCTTGCACAAACCCTTATGATTGTGGGTGTTATAGGCGGATTAATAACAGCACTTGCTATCATATTTAAACCCAATTGGGCACCTGCACTAGCTCCTGCTTATGCCATACTTGAAGGCTTATTTTTAGGCGCAATCTCTAAAGTGTTTAACGACGCTTTTTACCCTGGAATAGTAGTTCAAGCTGTAGGCCTCACTTTTGGTGTAGCTGTTGCTATGTTTTTACTCTACAACTTTAGAATTATTAAACCTACCGAGAAGTTTAGATCTATGATCATGAGCGCCACGCTTGGTATCGCTATCTTTTATTTACTTACTTGGGTACTTGGCTTATTTGGCGTAGACGTAAGTTTTGTGAGAGATAACTCTATGCTTAGCATTGGAATTAGCTTATTTATTGTTGCCATTGCCGCCCTCAATTTAATTTTAGATTTTGATATGATTGAGCAGGGTGCCGAGAGGGGTGCTCCAAAATTTATGGAATGGTACGCAGCTTTTGGATTAATGGTAACCATCGTATGGTTATATTTAGAAATCTTAAGATTACTTAGTAAACTATCAAGCAGAGATTAATGCAAAAAAGTAAATTATGTACAATAGTAATGGTAGCAGCTTTTGGGTTGCTACCATTTTTTATTTCGGCACAAGTGGGTTATTTACCACCATATTTTAAAGACAGTAACCGACTTGAAAAATTAAGTACTGCATTTCCGGTCGTTGAAAAAATGGTACAAAAATATGCAGCCGATAACCATTTTCCGGGCTATAGTTTTGGTATTGTACTTGACGGAAAATTAGTATTCACAACAAGTGGCGGTTATACCAATGTAGGAACTAAAACACCTGCGACTTCGGGTAGTATGTTTAGAATAGCGTCTATGTCTAAAAGCTTTACAGCCATGGCGATTGTGAAATTAAGGGATGAGGGGAAATTAAATCTAGACGATAAAGTGAGTAAGTATATTCCGGAAATGAAAAATCAGGGGCTCACCACAGATGCTGCTCCCATCACCATTAAAGATTTACTCACCCATTCGGCAGGATTTCCAGAAGACAATCCTTGGGGTGATAGACAACTAGAAAAAAGTGCTCAAGAATTACTAGCACTTATTAAAAAAGGAATTCATTTTTCTACGGCTACTGGTTTATCGTATGAATACAGTAACCTAGGTTTTACCATGCTTGGTTATATTATTGAAAAAGTAAGTGGCAAAAATTATGGCGCTTACATTAGCGAAAATATTTGGAAGCCCCTTCAAATGGAAGCTAGCTGGGAATTTTCGAGCATTGATGATACAAAGCTCGCACATGGTTACCGCTGGATTAATAATAGTTGGGAAGAAGAAGCTTTACTGCACGATGGTATTTATGGCGCCATGGGTGGGATGATTACAAGTGTAGCATCTTTTAGCAAATTTGTATCGCTTCATTTAGATGCATGGCCGCCAAGAAATAATATTGAAACAGGACCTGTCAAAAGAAGTACCATTAGAGAAATGCACCAGCCTAGTAGATTTATTGGACTGGGCGCATCCTATAAATATCCTTCTGGTAGAGCCTGCGCAACATCGGCCGCCTATGGTTATGGATTAAGCTGGTTAAAAGATTGTACCGGCCGGACAAGCATTGCGCATAGCGGTGGTCTTCCAGGATTTGGAAGCAATTGGAGGATCCTTCCTGAGTATGGACTCGGTGTTATTTTATTAGCCAACGTTACATATGCGCCAACTGCCGTGCTTAATACGATGGTTATTGATACCCTTTTAAGAATGGGAACGGTAGATTTACAACCTAGAATTTTACCAGCATCTGCGGCATTAAAAAATACCCAAGCAAAATTAACAGTACTATTACCGCAATGGAAAAACGCAGCAACCTCTAATTTATTTGCCGAAAACTTTTTTAAAGATTATAAAATGGATGCGCTCATTAAAGAGGCAACTAGTATTTTTAATGCGGCTGGAGAGTTACATGGAACCGGCGATATGATTCCAGAAAATGAATTACGTGGCTACTATTATTTGCATGCAAAAAATGGAACAATAAAAATCAGTTTCACTTTAACGCCTACAAACCCAACTCAAATTCAGGAGTACCATATTAGCTTTCAAAAAAACATAGAGGAATAATTATTTTCGAATAGCTACACCTGCCCTAGCACCTGTGTGTACCCCTGCATCTACTGTAACTATACCATTTACAATAACGTAGTTAAACCCTACGGCGTATTGGTGCGGATTTTTATATTCGGCTCTGTCGCCAACCTCTGCTTCATTAAATAAAACAATATCAGCAGTAAAATTTTGACGTAGTAATCCTCTGTCAGTAAAGCCAAATTTTTGCGCGGGTAGTGATGTCATACGGCGCACTGCTTCTTCTAAACCAATGACGTTTTCTTCACGCACATATTTTTTTAATACCCTTGCATTGGTGCCATATCCTCTTGGATGCGGATTGCCTTCTTTGTACACACGAATACTCGCATCAGAAGCAAACATATTAAATGGATAGCGCATGATGGCTTTAATATCTAATTCACTCATGCCATGAAAAACCATAGAAGCCCCGCCTTTTTCCATCATCTGAATTATGGTTTCTGCTTCTTCATTAGCTGTATGTTTTTTACCCAAAAATAAATTCACTTCTTCAATACTTTTTCCATTGAGTGTTGTGTCTTTTGCATAGTATGCAACAACTGGATAACTAAAGTGCATAAGCTTTCTTTTTGCAAGTCGCCCTAGCATATAAGTAGTTACTTCTTTTCTGACAGAAGGCCTTGCAAGTCTTGCTAATATTGAGTCTTGTCCATCGGCAAGCACCCAATCCGGAATCAGTGTACTTAAAGAAGTACTACTTGCCGTGTACGGATATTGATCGATGGTGACATCGAGTCCATTTTTTCGCGCATTCAAAATGAGCGGTAAGGTTTCGGCACTTCTTCCCCAGTTTTGCTGACCACTTAGCTTAAAATGAGAAATTTGAACAGGCATTTTTGCAGCCGTTCCAATATAAAGCGCTTCTTTTATCGCAGCCACTACACTATCTCCTTCATCACGCATATGCGAAGCATAAACGCCATTATATTTTGCTGCTACTTTTGCTAAACGAACAATTTCTTCTGTGGTAGCATACGTGCCCGGAATGTAAATAAGTCCGGTACTCATGCCAACCGCACCATCACGCATAGCCTTGTCAACAATATTTTCCATGGCTTGCATTTCTGCTTCGGTAGGATTTCTGCTAGCTCTTCCCATCACTGCTTTTCTGACATCATTGTGCCCAACAAGTGCCGCTACATTTACAGATGTTCGTAAGCTATCAATTTTACGCAGGTACCTGCCAATGTTTGCATCCGACGAACCACAGTTACCTGTAATTACAGTTGTAACACCATCATAAATAAAGTTAGTTGCTTCCGGATTTTTTACTTCATCGCCTTCTATATGCGTATGCACATCAATAAAACCGGGAGCAGCAACTAACCCAGTTGCATCAATTACTTTTTTTGCATTCCACCCAGCTAACTTCCCAATTTGAATAATTTTACCACTGCCAATTGCGATGTCTCCATAAAACCATGAATTTCCCGTGCCATCTAAAATTTTAGCGTTCTTAATAAGGATATCTGCGGTTTGGCTAGGCATTTGAGCCCCAACCGAAACAGCAGAAAAAACAATAAAAAACAGAACCAAAGACAGTTTATTACGCATATACCTAAAATTATACGGGAAGATAAGTATTCTTTAGGCTCATTTAGGGTGAAAATCTCCACCTGAATAACGTAAATTTGCCCTCCAATAAGAACTACAATAACCTATGCTCGATAAGTTAGAAGCCATAAAAGCACGTTTTGACCAAGTAGGCATTGCCCTTACCAATCCAGAAATTATCAATGACCAAAAACAATTTGGAACATATAGTAAGGAGTACCGTTCACTGGAAAAAATTGTACAACCCTATGAAAAATACGTAAGGGTGCTTTCGGACTATGCGTTTGCAAAAGAGAGCCAGCATAGTAGTGATGAAGAAATGCGCGAGTTGGCTAAAATGGAATTACCTGATTTAGAAATTCAAAAAGAACAATTAGAAGGGGCTTTAACGAAACTCTTAATTCCTAAAGATCCGCAGGATGATAAAAATGCCATTTTGGAAATTAGAGCTGGAACAGGAGGAGACGAAGCCAGTTTGTTTGCTGGTGATTTACTAGGTATGTACCTCCGTTACTGTGCTAAAAAAGGTTGGAAAACGGCAGTGGTGAGTGAAAGTGAAGGTACTGTTGGTGGATACAAAGAAGTAATATTGGAAGTAACCGGTGAAGATGTATATGGTACCCTCAAATTTGAAAGTGGTGTACACCGCGTGCAAAGGGTTCCTAATACTGAAACACAAGGTCGCGTGCATACATCCGCTGCAACGGTTGCAGTAATGCCTGAAGCAGAAGAAGTGGATTTTGAATTAAAAGAGAGTGATGTGAAAATGGAAACTGCGAGAAGTGGTGGTGCAGGTGGACAAAACGTAAACAAAGTAGAAACAAAAGTTTTTTTAACGCATATTCCTACTGGTGTTGTGGTGGTTTGTCAAACAGAAAGATCGCAACTTGGTAACCGCGAAAAAGCAATGAATATGCTGCGTACAAAATTATACGAAGAGCAGGTACGCAAACAAGAAGAAGAAATTTCTACCAGAAGAAAAACCTTGGTAAGTACCGGCGATAGAAGTGCTAAAATAAGAACCTACAACTGGCCACAGGGAAGGGTTACAGACCACCGTATTGGTTTAACATCGTACAATTTAGATGCTGTTGTTGGGGGTGAAATTGAAGAATTTATCGAGGCTTTACAAATGGCCGAAAACGCTGAAAAAATGCTCGTACAATAAACTAGTTTTTTGCAATCGACTCTTTTAATTGTACCTCTTTTTCCCAAGCCCAAGCAGTGCGCATCATATCTTCGATGGAATAATTAATTTTCCAACCTAATGTATTAATGGCTTTTTCATTGTTGGCATAAATGGCTACAATATCTCCAGCCCTGCGCGGGCCAATTTCATAATTTAAACTAGTGCCGCTTACTGCTTCAAAAGTAGTGATGGCTTCGAGCACAGAAATGCCATTACCGGTACCCAAATTAAATACTTCGCAGGCCTCCGCATTTTTGTCTGCTAATAAATATTGTAAAGCGAGCGTATGCGCACTGGCAATATCACAAACATGAATATAGTCTCGAATACAACTTCCATCTTTTGTAGGATAGTCATTGCCATACACCATCATTTTTGGAAGTTTACCAATCGCAGTTTGCGTAATGGCAGGCACTAAATTTTGTGGACGACCAATAGGAAGTTCGCCAATCAGTGCAGAAGGGTGTGCACCTACTGGGTTAAAATAACGAAGTAAAACAACGTTCGCGCCGCCAGCTGCAGCAATGTTTTGAAGTATTTCTTCACCCATTTGCTTGGTGGCACCATAGGGCGATTCTGCTTTTTTTACTTCCGAATTTTCGGTAACGGGAGAGGCATCAGGGTTACCATACACGGTACAAGAAGAAGAAAATACAAAATGAGGAATATCAAATTCCTGTACACACTTTAAAATATTAACCAGTGACCCAATATTATTTTCATAATAAAACAAGGGCTCTTGTACCGATTCGCCAACCGCTTTATAAGCCGCAAAGTGAATGATACCAGCGATATCAGGATTTTCCTGGAAAACAGCCAATGTATCATCAAAGTTTTTTAAATCTACTTCGTAATTTTTAATACGGGTACCTGTAATTTTTTCGATAGCTGCAATTGCGTAATTACTAGACCTAGCGTGGTTGTCTATTGAAATAACATCAAAGCCATTTGCTAATAAATCTACAATGGTATGAGAACCAATATAACCACAACCACCTGTTACTAAAATTTTTGCCATTTCACCTATTAATTATAACTGCAAATTAGGCAGAGAATGGCAAAACAAGAAAAGAATTATGCGGTTGTTGCAAGCGTAAATCCAATAGTAGTGCCTATTTCTAATTTACTACGCACATGAATGGTTTGACCATGTGCTTCTATGATATGCTTACAAATGGCAAGTCCAATACCTGCCCCACCAGCGTCTCTACTGCGACCTTTATCTGTTCTATAAAAACGTTCAAAAATACGTGGCAAATGCTCCTCTGCTATTCCAATGCCATCATCACTAATTTCGATGAGCACATGATCTGCATCGGTTTTGTAAACACTAGCTACAATGGATCCATCTTGCTTTCCGTATTTAGAAGCGTTGACCACTAAATTATTAAGTACTTGGCGTATTTTTTCTTTATCGGCAAACACCATCGTTTGTCCTTCAGACCCTTTTTTGAAACTGCAACTAATGTTTTGTTTGGCCGCTTTGATTGACAAGGCATCAAACACTTCTTTGATGATATCTTGTATAAAAAAAGAAGTTTTATTAAGCGGCTGTTCCCCCATTTCAAGTTTTGCAATTTCGTCTAAGTCTTTTACCAGATTCACCATCCGGTCTACATTTTTAGACGCATTTTTTAAAAAGCGAATGGCTGTTTCTGGATTGTCGAGAGCGCCATCTAACAAAGTATCTACATAGCCCTGAATAGCAAAAATGGGCGTTTTAATTTCGTGCGATAAATTTTGTAAAAATTCTTTGCGGTAATTTTCGTTGGTTTTAAGTTGCTCGATTTCGGCACTGCGCTGCTCGGCCCACTGCACCACTTCTTCCCCTACTTCGTCGAGTTCTTTTTTTGGTAAAATATATTTGAAATAGGTTTCTTCCCTTTTAGTGGCTTTTGTCTGGTAAATGAGTTTGTAAATGAGTTTGATTTTTCGGTTTACGAAAATTTCAAAAATGTAACGGATGAGAAGATACGAAGCAATACCAGTGGTTAAAAAAGTAACCGAAAAATGAAACCAGCTATGATAAATAAAGCCAATGGTAACTGAAAATCCAAACGCGATGATAGCTGCAGCAAAGGCTGCCAACTGCTGAATGGAAAAGTTTTTCATGCTGCAAATTAAGGTAAATCAAACTTATATCCCACGCCTTTAACAGTGGTAATACAGTCGACCCCTAATTTTTGACGAATTTTTCGAATATGCACATCGATGGTGCGGTCGCCCACAATCACTTCATTACCCCAAATTTGAGAAAGTATTTCGTTGCGTAAAAAAACGCGGCCAGGTCTGGAAGCCAATAAATGAAGAAGTTCAAATTCTTTTTTCGCCAATACTTTTTCATCGCCACCAATAGTCACCATAAATTTTGTAGTGTCAATGCGCATCGTACCAAACTGCATCACAGAAGAAGTTTCTTTTGTAGATACCCTTCTAAATAAAGCATTTACACGACTTACAAGCACCTTGGGAGAAATAGGCTTGTTAACGTAATCATCTGCACCAATTTCGAGCCCAGCTATTTGTGACGATTCGTCACTCATTGCGGTTAAAAAAATAATGAGTGTTTCTTTAAATGAGGTTTGTGCACGTAATATTTCACAAACCTCGATACCCGTTTTTTTGGGCATCATAATATCAAGTATGAGTAAATCTGGTTTTATTTTTTTTGCTAGTTCTACAGCCTCGTCGCCATTTTTTGCGGTATGTACTTCGTAGCCTTCTTTTTGTAAATTGTAGCCCACTATTTCTAAAATATCAGGTTCGTCGTCGGCAATCAATATTTTTTTAACGGGGGCAGCAGCCATAATAGATGGGGTAGTTTACACAAATTTAATTTTTTTGATTGGTAAAGCCGTCTTTTAGGAATATTATGTAATTGTTAAGCCTTTTAAGGCCGCTTCAACAAAATAAGGCCCTAACTGGCTTATAAGGTTGTATTTTTACAAGATTTTAAATGAAAGACAAGGGCAACATATTGAAAGCTGTTTACTTGCAAATAACCCTATTTGTTTGGCTTGTGCTATGTAGTTTAAGCCTAGTAGCTCAAACCAATGAGACATCGGCTAAAATGCCCCCCATTCCTACCATCAGACAGTTAAGTCATGATTATATCATGAATAGCGAACAAGCCTTAATACAATACCCCTCCATTGCAGAGGATCAGTTAATAACGCAAAGCATACAACTTCAAGTTTTTGAGAACAGAAAGTGGATCGAATCAAATACTGCACTTAGTGACAATGAGAAATTTAAATGGCTACGTGGCTACACCAATTTATTATTTGATTTACTTACTGGAGTCAAAACAAATAAAATAAATGCAGCGGCAGTTGTGAACACCATCCGCGCATTTACAAGCGCCATGCAAATTAGTACAAGAGGACTTAATATAAGTTCAATAATAACTGCTGAAAATAGCATAGTTGGAGGTATTCTGCTAGCAACAGGTTCTTTTACAGATAATATTGGCTATGCTGCTGCTAGGGATCAATTGACTTTAAAAAATTGTCAGATTTTTCCAGATCAAATCTTGCAAATATTAGACAAGCAAGGCGCCGAAATTTCTAGCAATAGATATGCCGATAGTTTACTCATTGCTGCCGCATTTAATAATCCAGAAATGGTATACAATTATGCAGCGGCACCTAGCGCGCTGGGCAAAAAAATACAATCTGTTAATCACCCCCTTGTTAGATGGATTGGCAGGCTAGCATACATGAAAACTGGTCGCTATTATTTTGCGTTTTTAGATGAACTCTATACCGGTAAAATAAGTATCGACACCATTACACCACTTATAGCCGAAAATCAAACCGAAAATTATTTTAAACTACTCGTAGATACGCGCATAAAGCAGGTACAAAGAAAAAAAGAAGGTAAAACATTGGTAGCTGAAACAGCGCTTTTGACAAAGCTAAAAAGCATCGTAATGGATCTCTATGTCAATGATATCAATGGTTTACACCAAACGCAATCATCAATCATTAGATTTAAAAAGCTAGCCAATTTAACACCGCAAGAACTCTATTACATAACAGTACTCGGCGCTGAGGAACTCTATACTTCTAGCTTTGTGTCGGGCGTTTATCCATTAATTATTCAAAAATTAGGCAGTAAAAACACAAGTGAATTATTAGCACTGGTACATCAAGATTATTTTAAAAAATTTATTGCAGTAACCGCCAATTATAATACGCTTCAAAACTTTTTTTCGCATATGCCCGTAGTGGAAAGTAATGATCTAATATGCCGTTTTGTATGTGATTTAGACATCGCGCCAACATTAGAAGACGCCGTTGATGTTGTAGACGCCTTTTCAAGTATTTCAGATACAAGTCTTCAGAATTTAATGTTATCTGAAATAAGAAAAAATAAAAACAACAGGCTGTACCAAACAATAGATACTCTTTGCACAGCTGCTATACAAGACAAAAATAAAAACGCTACTATAGAATCCTTGCAAAATACTTTTGGGTTACTTAATTTTAATACACTTCGTAACAATCAAAAAAATGTTATTATCAGACAATATTTTTATGGAGATACAGATGGTGTACAAATATTTAATGCCTTTATAAGTAGCTTTAATAAGCCTGGTTGGAAAACAATTCAAAATAAATACTGGGCCGAAATAATTAGTACAAATAGAAAAGTGAGCATCTATGCAAACAAACCCCTTGATGAAAAAAACGAACTTGATTTAAAAGCACAAGACAGTTTAACCAGTTATTTATTAGCTCAAATAATAACCCCTAGTATTATTATTCATAGAGGTCATAGTTATTATGCAAACCATACCATTGCTAACATTGATAGTAGTGCCAAACTTGTGCTGCTAGGGAGTTGTGGGGGATACCAAAAATTAGCATCCGTTTTAAGTCACGCACCCAATGCCCAAATTATTGCGAGCAAACAAATAGGTAAAGGCGTCATCAATGCGGCGCTTTTAAGTCAGATAGCAGAGACACTTGAACAAGGTCAAGACATACATTGGAAGGATATCTGGAAACAAATGAATGCCCGTCTAAAGGGTGATGCAAAAAGCAGTTTTCAAGATTATATACCCCCCTATAAAAACATAGGACTTATGCTCTTAAAAACATATCATAAACAGTAGCTGATAGTTTACAAAAAAGGGTTGTTTCTCTTTTCGTATCCAATAGTGGTTTTTATTCCATGTCCCGAATACACGACTGTTTCATCAGGCAACACCCACAGCTTTTCGCGGATACTGGTTAACAATGTTTCACTATCGCCACCTGGAAGATCTGTTCTACCAATACTTCCTCTAAATAAAACATCACCACCTATCAAATCTCCTTGGCTAGGTAGGTAAAAGCAAATACTTCCAGGTGAATGTCCAGGCGCTAGAATCACTTGAATTTCTGTCTCATCTAAAAATAAAGTGTCACCGTCATTTAAATAATGCAGGGGGCCCGCATAATTTTGAAAGGGCAATCCCCATCGCTCACCAGATACTGGCGCTAATTCTAACATAGACGCTTCGTTTGGATGCATATGAAGTTCTAAACCGTAGGTTTCATGCACCCATTTATTACCAAATACATGATCGAGGTGACAATGGGTATTAAGCAGGTAAACAGGCGTTAATCCATTATCTATTAAGCAATTTTTTAAGGTTTCCTCCTCTGCGGGGAAGTAACATCCTGGGTCAACGATGATCGCTTTGCCCGCATCATTGTATAAAACATAGGTATTTTCTGAAATTGGGCTAAAAGTGAAGGCTTTGATGTGGATCATGCGCGTTTTATGAAAATTTTACAAGGTAATTGACTAATTTTAAAACACTAAAGTTCGGATATGAAATTGAAAAGAGTAGGACTAATTTTTATCATGAGTAGTTTGGCTGTTTTTGGCCAGGCGCAGGTGAATGCAGTGGAGTTTGGTAAAAATAGAGTGCAACATAAAAAACTGGTGTGGAAGTTTCATCAATCCCCCAATTTTAACACCTATACCTCACAGGGCGGCGTAGCACTTGGTCAATTTGTGGCACAGGTCGCCGAACAGGAATTAGGAGGCATCGAAAATTTTATAGAATACTCGTTACAGCGTAGGGCCAATATTATCGTGTATAGTAATTATGAAGATTATAAGAGTAGCAATATTGGACTTGGATCTGATTGGCAAAGTGCAGGTGGTTTAACCAAACTTGTAAACAATAAAATTGTAGTATATTTTGATGGCAACCATGCTAATTTAAAAAAACAAATTAAAGAAGGGATTGCAAAAGTATTATCTGACAATGTATTATTTGGTGAAGACATCGGAGAATTTGCAAGCAATCAAGCACTACTTGATTTACCAAAATGGATGGTAGACGGTTATGTGGCGTATGCAGCCGAAAGCTGGAGCGTAGAAAAAGATGATGCACTTAAAAGCGCGATGCTTAGTGGCAGGTACAATACATTTTATCAGTTTGCATTTGACAAGCCAACGCTTGCGGGCCATGCATTTTGGCATTATATTGGCGGCAAATACAGAAAAGAAAATATTACATACCTACTTTACTTAGCTAGAATCTACAAAAATTTAAATAGCGCTTTTTTAAAAGTTTGTAAAAAGAAATTTAAAGAAGTATTATCTGAATTCATGGAATATGAACAAGATAAATATGCGAAAGATATTCGTCAGAGAAAAAATGCACCAAAAGGACAACTAAATATTTCAGAAGACGTTTCTAAAAAAGATTATTTCAGATTTCAGGCCAATCCAAATCCAAAAAGCAGCAATTACGCAGTTGTAGAATTTAATAGAGGTATTTACAGTGTTAAGCTCATGGAAAATTTTTATGACGGTCGCGTGCTTTTAAAATCGGGTGTTAGAACCAACCAAGGGGATATCAACCCTAATTATCCCATTATGGCTTGGGATAACAAAGGCGCCAAATTATTAGTGATTTATTCGGAAGAGAACGCTATAAAAATGTTTGTCTACGACGTGGTAACACGCATCAAAAGATTCAAGCAAAAAATTGCTGGCATCGATCAAATCTTAGATGCATCATTTATGCTAGATGGCAATAACGTGGTGATGAGCGCAGCTAAAAACGGCCACACTGACATTTACACCTACAAAATTGAAGAAAACCAATTAACACAGTTTACAGATGATGTATATGACGATTTGCATCCAAGCTTTGTTTCTTTCCCTAATAAATCAGGTATCTTATTTTCGTCGAACAGGCCAAATCCATATGCACCAAGTGCAGATACCGCCATTCCAAGTAGGTACCATTTTAATGTATTCATGGTTGACTATTTAAATAGCAGCAAAAACAAACAAATTACACAGCTAACTAATTTAAAATACGGTAATGCTAGCTATCCCATGGGCTACAATACCAACCACTTTACGTTTGTAGCGGATGAAAATGGCGTAGGCAATAGATGGGCTGGATTTTTTGCAACACAAAGAAATGGACTAGATACACTTTATCATATTGGTGACGATATGTTACGTAATGCATCGCCGAAAGAAATTGACTCTACCCTAAATGCATGGCAAAGAGAAAAGCCAGATAGCATCAGTTTTTTTCAAGTATACAAAGACTCTACCTATACTTTTCCAATTACCAATTACCAAAGTTCACTTCTTGAAACCAGAATTGCAGGAGATAAAGGTCAGGTGAGTGAAGTAAGGCGCGAGGGTGATTACAAATTCTTATACAAATTACGCGTAGACTCTATCGCACTTAAAAAGAGAAACCTTAATTTAAGACCCACTACTTTCATGAAAAAAGTAATGGACGACCTAAGGGCAGAGGAAGGTAAAGCCATTGTGTATAAAAAAGGCAAGGACACTTCTGCGTTAGCCAATCTTTTCCAATCAGAATTTTCGGACGAACCAACAGATAGTTTTTCTGTAAAAAGAGCTGAAATACTTAGTGTTAAAGCAAAAAATATATTAAGTGATTCTAAGCTTTATGATTACCGACTTAAATTTAGCAGTGATTATATTTTAAGTGGTTTTTCAAATAATTTATTACTCAATAGATACCAGCCATATGCAGGTGGCGCAGGACCTATTCAATTAAACAACGGAAACAATTTCAACTTTAATTTAAGAATTGGTACCAGCGATTTACTAGAGGATCAAAAGTTTATGGGCGGTATTCGTTTTGGAACCGACTTAAAAGACAAGGATATCATTTTTAGTTACCAGAATTTTAAGAAAAGGTTGGATTGGGGCTTTACCTATTATAGAAGCAACGTAACCAACTACTTTAGTTCTCCGTTTACAAATATGCTCATCACCAATTTATACCAAGGTAATATTGCATATCCTTTTAATGAAGTAAAAAGTTTACGTGCCACTTTTGGACTTCGTATGGACAGGGGTATTTTAAAGTCTTACGACAATAGCGTGGGCTATCCAGACCCAGGCGCACTTGCCTACCCAGATACCGTAAGTAGATTTATGGTGTCACGCATCGAGTATGTACATGATAATACCATCAATCCAACACAGAATATTTGGAACGGACTTCGCTATAAAGTTTTCTTTGACATCAATATGCCTACCCTTAAAACAGAAATGAATAATGGCAAAGCGACTTTAAACCTAGGTTTTGATGCACGCTACTACTATAAAATTTATCGAAACTTTATTTGGGCCGGAAGAGCTGCTGCAGATTTTTCGTGGGGCGGACAAAAAATTATTTACTACCTAGGCGGTGTTGATAGTTGGATCAATCCAAAATTCAATAGCCAAAATTTCCCTGCCGGGGATCAGAGTTATGCATTTCAATCTTTGGCTGTGAACATGAGAGGCTACCAACAAAATATTGCAAACGGCAACAATGCGTTTGTGATCAATTCTGAATTTAGACTTCCGCTTTTTGCAACTATTTTTAATAGACCCATCAACAATGCCTTTTTACGTAATTTCCAAATTACTCAGTTTGTTGATTTAGGCACCGCATGGAATGGTAAGTACAACGGCATTAAACGTCCGGGTGATGTGATTACTGATATCAACTCGCCAGTGGTTGTAAAACTAGATGCTGGCGGACTAGGACCTTTTGCAGGCGGCTATGGTTTTGGCGTTAGAAGCACATTACTTGGATACTTTATGAAACTAGATGCAGCATGGCCTATGAAGGGCGTATTTAAAGGTAAGCCACTGTATTACTTCTCTCTAGGATTTGACTTTTAACACCTTGGTGTTGTAATAACGGCAATAATCTTGCAGTCCACAACTGTTACATTTTGGCGACCTGGCTAAACAGGTATACCTGCCATGTAATATGAGCCAGTGATGTGCCTTGTGCACTAACGCAGAAGGAATATTTTTGATTAATTCTTTTTCGACGGCTAGTGGTGTGCTCGCTTTTTGTAATACCAGCCCCAGTCTTTTACTCACCCTAAATACATGGGTATCTACTGCCATATTGGGCTGCTGGTCTATCACACTAGTAATTACATTGGCGGTTTTACGACCCACCCCCGGTAGTTCCACAAGTTCATCTACCGTCATTGGCACTTCACCCCCAAATTTAGACAGTAGCAAATTGGCCATGCCTATTAAATGTTTAGACTTATTACTCGGATAGGAAATACTTTTAATAAGCGCAAACATATCGTCAAAACTCGCTTTTGCCATTTTTTGTGGCGTTGGAAATTTTGCAAAAATAGATGGCGTTGTAAGATTCACCCGCTTATCAGTGCATTGCGCAGATAAAATAACGGCCACTAATAATTGAAAAGGATTATCGTATAAAAGCTCGGTTTCAGGGGTGGGCACCTGCGCTTCAAAATAAGTGATGACACCGGCGTATCTTTCTTTTTTAGTCATGGAAAAATTAGTCCATTACTTTTTTAGAATAATTTTTAACCGCTTTTAGCGAAAAAAGGGAGGGTCTTTTAAGTTCTAGGGCGCTTAGCTGCGCAATGGAACGGCGGAGGATTTTTAACTGTTCTTCGAGTTCATAAGAACCTTCTTCTAAAGCAGTATGTATCGCATCAGAAGTAGCTTTAGGGCACTCCTTATATAGGTACAACAATAAATCTTCCTCTTTAAACGGTTCCATACCCCTTATAAACGAGATAGGACCTGCTTTATTTTGTGGTAGCCAAAGAATCTTCAATAATATAAACGTCTTCGCCGTCGCGCTTCATGAGGTAACGTTCACGGGCAAATTTTTCGAGGGCAGCAGGATCATTTTGTAAATCGGTAAGCTCGGCTTTGGCTTTTTCAATTTGCTCTAGGTAGTATCTTTTTTTTGTTTCCAGCTTGTCTAATTCAGCGATGGTTTCCTTTTGCTGAAAATAATTCCGTTGATCAAAAAATAACATCCATACAATAAAAAATAAACCTACAATGAGGTACTTATTGGTAAGTATGGATGTTACTTTTTTCACTATAAAATTTATTTTGTACCGAACTTGATTTTCCCTTTAGGATAAATTGCAGTTGATCCAAGCATTTCTTCGATGCGAATTAACTGATTGTACTTTGCAATACGGTCTGTTCTTGAAGCAGAACCTGTTTTAATTTGACCACAGTTTAAGGCTACCGCTAAATCAGCAATCGTAGTATCTTCTGTTTCGCCACTTCTATGACTCATCACCGTATTGTAGCCATTGTGTTGTGCAAGTGTTACAGCATTGATCGTTTCAGTTAAAGTACCAATCTGATTTACTTTTACAAGTAAACCGTTGGCAATTTTTTTATCAATACCCATTTGTAAACGGTCAACGTTGGTAACAAATAAATCATCACCCACTAATTGACATTTGCTGCCAACCGCTTGTGTAAGGGCTTTCCAGCCATTCCAATCGTCTTCTGCCATTCCATCTTCGATAGAAGCAATTGGATATTGTTTTACCCATTTTTCCCAGTACTTAACAAGCTCATCACTGCTCATTACTTTACCATCACTCTTATGGAAAACATATTTCTTTTTCTTGGCATCCCATAATTCACTGTTTGCAGCGTCCATAGCAATAACAATTTGAGAACCTGTTTTGTAACCTGCTGCGCTGATTGCAGTTAATACCGTTTCAATCGCTTCTTCATTGCTTTGAATGTTTGGCGCAAAACCACCCTCATCACCAACGTTGGTACTATATCCTTTTTTCTTTAACACAGATTTTAATGTGTGAAAAATTTCAACACCCCATCTTAATCCTTCGCTAAAAGATGAAGCACCTACAGGCATGATCATGAATTCTTGGAAATCAATTTTGTTATCAGCGTGTGCACCACCATTTAAAATATTCATCATTGGAATCGGTAATGTTTTTGCATTGGTACCGCCAATATATCTAAAGAGTGGAAGTGCCGCTTCTTCTGCAGCTGCTTTTGCAACAGCCATACTAACAGCTAGCATTGCGTTAGCACCTAGTTTACTTTTGTTAGGTGTGCCATCAAGTGCAATAAGCGCTTCGTCGATAGCTGCTTGTTGTGTAATATCAAACCCTACAATGGCATCAGATATTAATGTGTTTACATTTTTTACTGCTTTTAATACACCCTTGCCTACATATTTTTTCTTGTCATTATCACGAAGTTCTACAGCTTCATGAATACCTGTGCTAGCGCCACTTGGTACTGCTGCGCGTCCCATAGCGCCATCATCTGTTAATACGTCAACTTCTACGGTAGGATTGCCACGACTATCTAAAATTTGACGGGCATGTACTTCAATAATGTAACTCATATTCGATTGCTTATTTTATGATTGATTAGATGGGTATTGAGGGTGCAATTTACGTGTTTATGGGCGTTTCTGAACCACTTGTTAAGGATCTAAATACAGATTCTAGACTCTGGCTCTTATTGTGTAGAAGATTAGACAATAAATCGTTAGCCACAATTTGACCTTTTGATAAAATAAGGGCACTCTCACAAATAGCTTCTACTTCTTGGAGAATATGCGACGAAAAGAGCACTGTTTTAACCTGCCCCTGATCGCTAATTACGTTTCTGATTTCAATAATTTGGTTGGGATCAAGGCCTGATGTAGGCTCGTCTAGCAATAATACCTGCGGATTGTGTATAAGCGCTGCCGCAAGTCCTACTCGCTGTTTATAGCCCTTTGATAGCTGTCCAATTTTTTTATGCGACTCGTTACCAAGGCCAGTAAGTTCAATACAATTTGCCACGGCATTTGATACCTCCGTGAGCATATGCGCTTTCCCGATAAAAGAAAGATATTCTTTAACATACATGTCGAAATAAAGCGGGTTGGCTTCTGCTAAATAGCCGATATGTTTTTTTGCAGCAATTGGATTTTTCACAACATCAATTCCATGGACCACAATTGAACCAGCATCTGGCTTTAAATAGCCTGCTATCATTTTTAAAGTAGTGCTTTTACCAGCTCCATTGGGGCCTAAAAAACCAACCACAGAACCTGCAGCCACAGAAAAGCTAATAGATTGAACCGCTTTTTGCGTACCGTAGTTTTTACTTACCTCTTTTACCTCGATAGACATATTACAAAGATATCAATTACTTAAAGAGCGGACCGCTTGAATTTCCTAAACAAACGATAAAATCAATGATTATATTCTCCTTTGGTGGCATAAAATCCAAAAATACTCATACCAATGGCTATTGGAATAAATATCACCACAAAAACACCCCATTGTATCACTGTATCAATACCGGGCTTCGTAGCAATTTCATGCATAGCCGCGCGCACAATAAAATAAATGCTTGCAGGACCTAATAATAACCATATGATGCCAGCTAGTTTTTTTATTTGATTCATGACAAGTATTTTAATCGTGTTTGGTATTAATTTTTGAGTCCAAATAAAGTGTTCCAATAATCACAGAAACGGCTGCAACAATAATGGGATACTGTAATCCCGCTAGCGCATCTGCCGTATACATAGTTGTTAATAGTGTTGCAATGAAAGGTGTTAATCCACCAAACACACCATTACCAATATGGTACGGTAATGACATAGATGTGTATCTGATTTTTGTAGGGAATAATTCTACTAAAAATGCTGCGATGGGGCCATACACCATCGTCACATACACAATCATGATAAATACGATTAAAACCATTTTCCAATACACGCCATTCGCCAATACTTTACTTATTTTGACAACCGGCTTTACGGTTGTTTGCACTGGATTTGCATATAAAGTATCGGTAGTGATGGTGGAGAGCTCTGTGCCATCTGTAAAAGATTTTTTTGATGCGATAGTTCTTACAAAATTTTGTGCATTTGGAATAGCTACCGAATCTATTTTTATGGTAGCCGCTGCTACTACTTCTGTTTTTGTTTCTGTATCGGAAAGCTCTAAAAGTCCTTTAAATAAAGGCTTGTAGGTGATAACGGCAAGAAACATGCCGGCTAGCATAATCCATTTTCTACCTATTTTATCACTCCAAGAACCAAACACAACAAATAGTGGCGTGCCAAATAAAATAGCCCAAATTAAAATAGTTCTTGATTGATCAAAATCTATTTTACAAACATTTTCGATAAATGATTGCGCGTAAAATTGACCCGTATACCATACCACACCCTGCCCCATGGTTGCACCAAAAAGTGCCAGTAGCACCATCTTTAAATTTTCTTTGTTCCCAAAACTTTCCTTTAAAGGATTTACAGAAATTGCACCCTCCGATTTTAATTTAGAAAACAGCGGCGACTCCTGCATTTTTAAACGGATATAAATAGAAACGCCAACAAGTACAATAGAAAATAAAAATGGAATACGCCAACCCCATGCATTAAATTTTGCGATCGAAACAGCGGGGTCAATATCTAAACTATGGCGCGTAAATAAAATAACACTTAATGAAACAAATAAACCCAGTGTTGCCGTTGTTTGAATCCAAGAAGTATAATAACCCCGCCTCCCTGCTGGTGCATGTTCTGCCACATAAGTAGCAGCCCCTCCGTATTCGCCACCAAGTGCCAATCCTTGCAACAAACGAAGCGTTAACACAATAATTGGCGCGGCAAAACCAATAGACTCATAACTAGGTACAAGCCCAATGGCAAACGTAGATCCGCCCATTAAAATAAGGGTTAATAAAAAAGTATATTTACGACCCACTAAATCACCAAGCCTTCCAAACACAAGGGCACCAAATGGCCTCACAATAAAACCTGCCGCAAATGTGGCAAGGGTAGAAAGTAGCGCCGCCGTAGGATTTGTTTTTGGAAAAAATTGACTGGCAATTACGGTGGCTAGGCTTCCAAAAATGTAAAAATCGTACCACTCAATTAATGTACCAAGTGAAGAAGCCGTTATAACCTGCCAAATTTTATTTTCCTTTTTCATGGGCATCGCAAATTGTTGCAACAACTTACGTTATTGAATGGATTTTACCAATTTTTTTGGGCGTATACACGAACAACTGTTCATTAAATCTTTCCCTAATAAATGAATGATAAATAGTTAGTGCCGTATATTTATACCCTCAACCAACGAGCCATGAACTATCCTTATCAGCTTACTAGCTTTGATGCCTATAAAGAAGCCTATAAAAAAAGTATTGAAGACCCTGCTGCATTTTGGGCTGATATTGCTAGTCATTTTACATGGCGGAAAAGATGGGATACGACACTTGAATGGAATTTTAAAGAGCCAAAAGTAGAGTGGTTTAAAGGGGGTACATTAAATATTACCGAAAACTGTTTGGATAGACATATTCCTACCAAAGGTCATTTGCCAGCTATGATTTGGGAGCCCAATGCACCCGACGAAGCTGGTCGTATACTCACGTATAGTAAACTCCTTGAAAAAGTTTGTCAGTTTGCACAGGTACTCAAAAATAATGGCGTTCAAAGAGGAGACCGTGTTTGTATTTACATGGGTATGATTCCAGAACTAGCCATTGCAGTGCTTGCCTGTGCACGTATTGGCGCCATTCATTCGGTGGTGTTTGGCGGATTTTCGGCACAAAGTATTGCAGACCGTTTACTAGATGCACAAGCAACGTTTATTGTTACTTGTGATGGTGCATACAGAGGTGCCAAAGACATTCCATTAAAATCAGTTATTGATGATGCGCTCATTGGCAACAAAACTGTTAAACGTGTGATTGTTGCAACGCGCACACGCACGCCGGTTTCCATGATCAAGGGGCGTGATTTGTGGTGGGAAGATGAAATGAAACAAGTGGAAGAAAAAGGAATCACTTTTATTGAAGCAGAAGAAATGGACGCCGAAGATCCACTCTTTATTTTATACACTTCTGGTTCTACCGGAAAACCAAAAGGCGTGGTGCACACCTGTGGTGGCTATATGGTTTTTACCAACTACACGTTTGTAAATGTATTTCAGTACAAGCCAGGTCAAATACATTTTTGCACGGCAGATATTGGCTGGATAACGGGTCATAGTTATATTGTTTACGGACCATTGAGCGCCGGTGCTACCACATTATTATTTGAAGGTATACCGACCTGGCCTGATGCAGGAAGATTTTGGGATGTCGTTGATAAATACAAAGTCAATATTTTATACACGGCGCCTACTGCTATTAGAAGTTTAATGGGATTTGGTTTAGGACCATTACAAGGAAAAAATTTATCTTCTTTAGAAGTGTTAGGAACCGTTGGCGAACCTATTAACGAAGAAGCATGGCACTGGTATGATCAAAATGTTGGAAAGGGTCGCTGTCCTATTGTAGACACTTGGTGGCAAACAGAAACTGGTGGTTGTTTGATTTCAAATTTAGCCGGCATTACCCCTTCAAAGCCAAGCTGGGCAACACTTCCCATGCCAGGTCTTGAAATGGTGCTGGTAGATGAAAATGGTCAAGAAGTGATTGCAGAAGGAGACGAAACCATTTCAGGAAACCTATGTATTAAATCGCCATGGCCATCTATTTTACGCACTACATACGGTGATCATGAGCGTTGCAGAACCAACTATTTTGCTACCTACGAGAACATGTATTTTACAGGAGATGGTGCACTCAAAGATAAAGACGGATTTTTTAGAATTACCGGAAGAGTAGATGATGTATTAAACGTAAGTGGACATAGAATAGGAACCGCCGAAGTAGAAAATGCGATTAACATGCACGCAGGTGTTGTAGAAAGTGCTATTGTTGGTTATCCACACGATATAAAAGGACAAGGTATTTATGCCTATGTTATTTATAATGGTTCGCATGCACAGGACACACACGGTTCTGGTGAACTGGTAAGAAAAGATATTTTACAAACTGTTACGCGTATCATTGGTGCTATAGCAAAGCCAGACAAAATTCAATTTGTGTCAGGGCTTCCAAAAACAAGAAGTGGAAAAATTATGCGCCGAATACTACGCAAAATTGCAGAAGGTGAAACAGAAAATTTAGGTGACACAAGTACACTGCTAGATCCTGCTGTTGTAGACGAAATTAAAAACGGAAAATTATAGCATCATTTTTAATGAGGCGCCAGACCAGTCTGGAAATAAATTTCCATTTGTTTTTAGCTGCAAATGATTTTCTGCTACTGCACTAAACACAGCTCTAAAATCTGTGGTTACAGGCAGGTCTCTACCGTCTTCTAAATTATTTTTTGTAAGACTACCCATGTTGTTATACACTTTACCGCCAGCTACATCATTACCTAAAACAAATAGGCAGCTAGCTCTACCATGGTCGGTACCGCCTGTTCCATTTTGTGCAACGGTACGGCCAAATTCGGTCATAGTCATCAGTGTCACTTCGCTTTGACGCTCACCCAGGTCTTGCCAAAACGCAGCAATACTATCTGAAAAATCTTTTAAGTTGCGTGCAAAAATTCCGTTTGTTGTTCCCTGGTTAAAATGCGTATCCCAACCACCGCTCTCTGCAAAACCCACTTCAAGTCCAACATCCATTTTAATCAGTGTTGCAATTTGTTTTAATGAATTACCCAGTGCCGAATTTGGATATACCGCGCCATTAGCAGGCTGGTAATTTTTGATGTTATTGGATTTCAAAATTTTGAGCGCTTCAAAACTTTCTTTTCCTGTTTTATTTAATAGTTCACTCGTCGTTTGATCATAGAGTTGTTCAAATGATGAAGCCGCTTTGCCCGCTGCCATCGGATTCCCTTTTAATTGAATCGAAAAATCCTGCAAATTATTAATAGCAATGGCATCAGCGTCGCCATACAAACTGCGGGGTAAAGAACTGGTAACACTTACCGCAGAAAATGTCGTTGGTGCATGACCCAGTAATCCAACCGCTCTATTCAGCCAACCACTAGCGGTGCCTTTTGCAAACGGAGTTCCAGACTCCATATAATCCTGCGCATCAAAATGACTTCTGGTGGTATTGGGGCTTCCTACACCATGTACCACGGCTAAATTTTTTGCATTAAAATAGGGGAACAAACTTTTTAGTGAAGGGTGCATGGCAAAGTGATCATCCAAATTAAATGATCCACCTGCATCTTTTGTGGGGCTCATAAATAAACCTGGTCTTGCGAGTTGTAAAGCAGGATCTGCAAAAGGTGTTACGGCCATCAGGCCATCCATCGCTCCGCGTTGAAAAATACAAACCAAGGTTTTATTTTTTTTATACATCGGAAGCATTTGAGTGCCCGCTGCTGCCTCTGTAATAAAACGAGGAAGCCCACTAATGCCAGTTGCAAATAATGCAAGCGCGCCCGATTTCATAAAAGCCCTTCTATTTGCCATAATGGTATTATTTATTTACGCTGAAACGCAGGTGAACCAATAATAACACCTACTACCTGTGCCATACTTTTTAGCGGAGTGTTATTTGTTTGCGTCATCGCTTCCTTTTGCATGTCTTGCATAACACCGGTGTCTTTTGTTGCGGATGCAATTTTTTGATCGATGTTTTGTGCCCGCACAATAGACATAATGCGCTCCGAATTTTCTTTTTGATCCGAAACCGGCAGTAGTAACTTGGTGTAGGTCTGAAGCGCGTCTTCCACACTTTCTGGTTCGTGATTTTGATTCAGCGCCAGTAAGTTGGTTTTAAACCCTGGTATTTTTTGGGCAGCAATCGCCATGCCAAAATTCATTCTATTTAATAAAGAACCCGTATTAATCCAAAAAGATGCCCTGTCCGGAAAACCGGTTGGTGCCTGATAAAAATAAAATTTTTGACCCATTTTTTCGGACCAAGTAAACACCTGATACGGCGCTACTACTTCGGTGCCCGTTGCACGTATGGCACTTACGGCAAGCTCAAATGGAGATTTTATTTTTTCTTTTTCCTTGGCTTTGGCCCAAAAACCAGGGTGCATGACCATGGTTAATAATACTTCTTTGATATCGCCATTTGTTGCTAAAAATGTTTTAGCCATTTCATCTACAACCGCTGTTGGCGGCGCATCTGCAATAAATTTAGCAGCGAGCTTAGTGGCAATAAAATGCGCGGTTGATGGGTGCGCAGCAAGCATGGCAAGGGCTTCTGTACCCTCTTTATATCCACCGTTTGCTGGAAACTTTTTTCCTAAAATTACTTTTTCAGTTTCATCATGCTTCTCCCCACTATATAAAAAATAATCTTCTACCACAAGTCCTCTTCGAAGTAGTTGTGCAGAAGGTATATTCGAAAATCTTTTAGCGAGTGGACCTTCTTCATAGACTGGTCTTACACCCCACCCTGTTAAAGCACTTGCTAATGCGGTAACATCGGCTTGTGTATATCCGCCATTAACGCCAAGGGTGTGTAATTCCATTACTTCACGTGCATAGTTTTCATTTAAGCCCTGCGATTTTCTTCTTTTAATTTGCGCAGTCATTTGGCTTTCCATGGCGTCCATCTTTTGCATAGAATCTTCAGAGATACTTGCCGCTGCCAACATTTTTTTTGCTGCATTTAAATCCAGTAAACGCTGTGCCCCTTTTAATTGGCGCTTTGCATAATCGTTTTCGTTACTAATACTTAATGCATTGTCTAAATAGAGCAACATCGCCGGATGCTTGGCCGTTGCAAAAAGTAGTGATGAAAAATTGTTTAACACATTAGGTCTGATAGCATCGCGCTCATAGGGTAACACCAATTGTTGAATCTGATTTTTTGTAAGTGATACATTAAAATGATTGAACCAAAAATCGGTTAATATTTCCTGTAATTGCGCATCACCATAAACAGCTCTAATTACTTTTTGATTGATGAGTTCACGTTGCAATTCTTGAAGTGGACGATACCCATACTCGGTTTGCATTTTTTTGATGGCATCTCTATAAGCGGGTTTATCTGTTCTATCTACCGAGTCTTTATCAATAAATCCATTTTTGATAGCAAGTCGAATAAGTTGAGCTGGTTGTACGTAGGTATTTACAATGGAATCGGTGGGCATGTTTAGGGCCTGGTAACCCACAAGACGATTACGAACAACTTCGTTGTCGGGTACAGGTTGCAACTGCGCCAAAAACCAATTTTCAAGCCCTTGCTGTACCACTTCCTCAACTTGACCTGGTTTTGGACCAAAGGTAAAGCGGTTGAGTAGGTGAAGAGCAGCTTCCTGCTCCGTTAATCCCGCTTTTTTATAGGGCATTTTAGGCGTTGGCTGAGCAAATGCCATTAAAAACAAAAAGCCAAACACATATGCATACTGTATCATACGCTTAGGTGTTTGGCTTGTAGGGTTGTTATGCATACTTTGTTAGAGTTTCAAAAACAGTAAAAGTTTAATGAACCTACCTGTTTATTTACGCGTCTGCTTTTTTGGTGGCTACCTTGTATAAAATAGCGCCCATAACTGCAAAAAATAAAGTGCCAATTAAAAAGTATCCATTTTGAGAAACGCTATGTACAATGCCTTCTTCTAAACTAATAGAGGCTAAAAACTTTTCGCCGGCACTTGTGCCCGTTGCAAAAGCAATAAGCACCCCTGCAACCGCACCACCTGCCACAAGTCCGGTGGCAAATAAAGATCCTTTACTGAGGTCTTCCTCTTCGGCGTTAGCTGCTGGTTTATTTGCTTTTTTATCTTTTGCTTCTACAATGCCTCTAATGGCGCCCCCAATAAAAATAGGAAGTGTCGTTGCAAGTGGCAAATACACGCCAATAGCAAAGCTTAAAGATTTAATACCGCACAGTTCCATGGTAATAGCTAAAAACACACCAACCACCACATATTGCCAATCTAAATTTTGTGATAATATTCCTTTGATTAAAGTAGCCATTAGGGTAGCCTGTGGCGCTGGATATTTATCAGAACCAATCGCGTGCTGAATACCCTGCTGCATCATTTCGGTAGTAGGACGATCTAAAAACTTAACCGTTAATCCAATTACAATAGACGAAACAATCGCACCCACAAAAAGTGCGATTTGTTGATTGCGCGGTGTAGCACCAACAATGTATCCGCTTTTTAAATCTTGCGATGTAGCACCTGCATTTGCTGCAGCAATGCAAATCATTCCACCAACCACTAATACAAGCGGTTCAAAGGCTTGACCGGTCCACCCCACACTTAAAAATATTAAGCTCGTACCCATTACCGTTGCAATGGTCATACCGCTAATTGGGTTATTAGAAGAACCAATAAGACCAACTATTCTAGATGATACGGTAACAAATAATGCACCAAATAAAATCACCAGTACACCAATTAATAATTTTTGTAAAACACTATCACCCGGCACTTGAGGCAACACGGCAATAAGTGCAACAAGTGCTAAACTTCCAAAACCTACTACTTTTAAACTCAAATCTTTTTCAGTGCGTAACACAGCTGCTGCACTTGGATCTTTACTCGCTTGTAAAGAAGCAAAACTTCCTTTGATAGATTTTACAATGGTAGGGATGGTTTTTAATAAAGTAATGATACCACCCGCAGTAACAGCGCCAGCACCTACTTGACGTATGTAGGCATAATAAATAGCTGCCGAGTAATCATTGAACTGATGCGTTACTGGATCCCATCCACCTTTACCACCTGGCTTTGCAAGGTCCATTAAATAACCCAGCTTGACTAGTTGTGCCGCAATCACATCTGCTGGTACAAGGGTAGATAATAGTGGAATAAATACCATCCAACTAAGTACACTACCTGCAACAAGTACGCCTGCAATTTTTGGACCAATGATATAACCAACACCCATATATTCGGGTGTGATTTCGCCACTTACTTTTGCAGAAGGAAAAAATTTATTGATTTGCTTGGTGGCATAAAAAGGTGTTTCAGCAATAACATGGAATACCTTTTGCAATATGGCATACGCAAACGCAACACCAAGTCCCCAAAAAGCAGTTTTAGCAAAGTCGCCCCCTTTTTCACCGGCTTTTAAAACATCACCGCAAGCGGTTCCTTCGGGGTAAGGCAGGTTTTCATGTTCATTTACAATAAGCGCTTTACGAAGCGGTATCATAAGTAAAGTACCAAGGAGTCCTCCAATAATCGCAAGAATTAAAATAGTGAGGTAATTAAAATACTCGGCACTATCAGGTGATGATAAAAACAAAAATCCGGGCAAGGTAAATGCAACACCGGCTGCAATACTTTCACCAGCCGAACCCGTTGTTTGAATAATATTATTTTCTAGTATCGTTGTTTTTAAAAACTTACGTCCAAGCGTAATGGCAATTACGGCAATTGGAATAGAAGCCGATACGGTAAGCCCTGCTTTTAGTGCCAAATAAACGGTTGCGGCACCAAAAATGACACCAAACAAACTACCCACTAAAATAGATTTAACGGTTAGCTCTTTTACATTTTCTTCAGGTGCAATAAAGGGTTTAAAAACTTTTTTTTGGTCAGACATATGGTAGGTTTTAAAAAAAATAAAAATGATTAGAGATAGATTAATCCATCATGGTTTTTAATTTGCGCGCAAGTAAAAATAATAAGAGTGCTGCTGCGCCAGCCATTATAACAAACAAAATAAAGAAATCATACATATTGGTTATGGCATAACCAGCAAAATAAGTTGTTTTACCATTTGGATATAAACTACTTAATACCCCTGCAAATTTATTAGCAAATGCATTGGCTGTAAACCATACTGCCATTAATAAAGAAGCAAACTTAACAGGCGCTAATTTATTAAATAAAGAAAGGCCAATCGGAGATAAACACAACTCGCCAAAAGTGTGCATCATATACATACCAATTAACCATATCATACTTACTTTGATACCTGTTCCCACTCCTTTTACCCCAGTAGCAATCCATAAATAACCCAGCGCCAATAACATAAGGCCCATGGCCATTTTGAATGGCGATGAAGGCTCACGATTTGCTTTACCTAATTTGATCCAAACCCAAGCCACCAAAGGAGCAAAGGCCACAACAAAAATTGAATTTAGTGACTGAAAAAAACTAGCTGGTACCTCATAAAATCCTAAATCACGCTGTGTATTATTGGATGCAAAAAATGTAAGTGATGCACCGGCTTGTTCAAATGCGCTCCAAAAAAAGATAACAAAAAAAGATACCGTAAATAATACAGCCACTTTTTTCTTTTGAAGCGCATCTAATGATGCATCGGAAAATATAATAAAGGCAATTAAAAGAATACATGCAATTAATAGCCAAAATAAATAACTCACTACTTTGATATCAATATACACCAGTGCGATGGTTAATAAAGAAAGTAAAAAGAGGAATCCAGCCATTACTGGAATCTTCAAAAAGAATTTTGGTGCATCTTTTGGTGCATCGCCAATAGAGGCGCCATCAGCATCCACTAAAAACTTTTTCTGAAATATAACTTGTGTGATAACGCTCAATAACATTGCGATTCCACCGGCTAAAAAAGCCCACTTAAAATCTCCATTTTTACCCGTATCACCAAAAAAACCACACACAATTGGACCTAAAGCGCCCCCCGTGTTGATGCCCATGTAAAAGATCGTATAGGCTGCATCTATTTTTGAATCCCCTTTCTTGTACAATTGGCCCACCATGCTTGAAATATTGGGTTTAAAAAAACCATTTCCTGCAATCATACACCCTAAGCCAGTATAAAAAAGTGGCATCGCTACATCCGCATTGTCATAATAGTGTCCGCAAAAGAACAAAATAAATTCGCCAATGGCCATGACCAATGCCCCTACAATAATAGATCGCTTGTTCCCCCAGTATCTATCAGCAATATATCCACCCACAAGTGGCGTCAAATAAACCAGCCCAGTATAACTTCCATAAACCTGCGAAGCAGCACCCTGATTAAATGCCATTGCTTTTACCAAAAAAAGTACCAAAATGGCGCGCATGCCATAGTAATTGAAACGTTCCCACATTTCGGTAGCAAATAAAACATACAATCCTTTTGGATGACCTTTTTGAATGGAGGCTTGATTCATAAACAGCTCATTATCGTTGTAAACTATTGATTTTCTAGTGCTGTAAAATAGCAATAAAATCTTTACAGCGAACCGTACGTCCAAATGACCGCCGAAAATGATACTTTTGCCTCTCCAATTATACCTAACTCTATGAATATTTTACTTCTGGGTGCTGGCGGCAGAGAACATGCACTTGCTTGGAAAATGGCCCAAAGCCACCATTGTGATTCGTTATTTATAGCGCCCGGAAACCCGGGTACAGCGAGCATTGGAACCAATTTAAACCTTGCTGTAACTGACTTTGATGGCATTAAAGCAGCCAGTCTTGAACATCAAATTGGATTGGTTGTAGTTGGGCCAGAAGAGCCGCTAGTTAAAGGTATTTATGATTATTTTGAATCGGACCCTGCACTTAGACATATTATAGTGGTAGGACCTTCCGCAAAAGCAGCCCAACTTGAGGGTAGCAAAGCATATAGTAAGAAATTTATGCAGCGTCACCAGATTCCAACGGCCGCCTACGCAGAGTTTACCCTAGAAAATATGGAGGAAGGTAAAAACTATATCGCAGCACATACACTTCCTGTGGTACTAAAAGCCGACGGTTTAGCGGCTGGAAAGGGCGTTGTTATTGCAACCACGCACACAGAAGCGCTGGAAACTTTTAACGAAATGCTCGTTAACAAGCAGTTTGGCGAAGCCAGCAGCAAAGTAGTGATTGAAGAATTTTTATCCGGTATTGAAGTAAGTGTGTTTGCCCTAACCAACGGTATGGACTACCAAATTATTGGTCATGCCAAAGACTACAAACGAATAGGAGAAGGCGATACAGGTCTTAACACCGGTGGCATGGGTTGTGTTAGCCCGGTACCATTTATGGACGATGTTTTTATGCAAAAGGTAGAAGAACGCATTGTCAAACCCACTATTAATGGGCTCGCAGCAGAAGAACTTTGCTATAACGGGTTTGTGTTTTTTGGACTCATGAATGTAGGTGGTGAACCTTTTGTAATTGAGTATAACTGCCGTATGGGTGATCCTGAAACAGAAGTGGTGATGCCGCGCTTACAAACAGACCTCGTTGCGCTATTTGCCGCCATGGATAATGGCACTTTAATAGACGCTAACATTACATACGATAACAGAAGTTGCGCCACTATTATGGCTGTGAGTGGCGGCTACCCTGGAGACTATGAAAAAAACAAGGTCATAATAGGCCTAGAAGATACGAACTCAGTTACCGACACCCTCGTTTTTCAAGCGGGTACCAAAACTTCCGAAAATGCTGTAGTTACAAGCGGAGGAAGGGTTTTAGCGGTTACGGCGTATGGCAACAATATTCAAGACGCCGTTTTACTTGCTCACCAAAGGCTCCAAAAGATAGATTTTGAAGGAATCTATTTTAGACGCGATATTGGCTACGAATTTGAAAAAAATAGCTAGCGGAAATTCGTAAGAATAGACTTTGTTATTTCCATTTATTTCAAGCACCTTTGTAGTAATACATTTACTCAAGATTTACGCACTACACCATGGGATTATTTAATTTTTTTACGCAAGAAATTGCAATGGACTTGGGGACAGCAAATACCCTTATCATTCACAACGACGAAGTGGTTGTAAATGAACCTTCTATTGTTGCCCTAAACCGCAATAATTTAAAAGAGGTTTTAGCGGTAGGGAAAAAAGCACTCTTGATGCACGAAAAAACGCATGAGAGTATTAGAACCATTCGTCCATTAAAAGATGGTGTAATTGCAGATTTTAATGCCGCAGAATTAATGATTCGGGAGATGATGAAAATGATCTACCCTAAAAAACCATTGTTCCCTCCAAGCTGGCGTATGGTTATTTGTATTCCCTCATCTATCACTGAAGTTGAAAAGCGTGCGGTAAGAGATTCTGCAGAACAAGCAGGTGCTAAAGAAGTTTACATGATTCATGAACCTATGGCAGCAGCATTAGGTATTGGCATAGATGTTGAAGAGCCGGTTGGAAATATGATTATTGATATTGGAGGTGGAACAACTGGTATTACGGTTATTGCACTTGCTGGTATTGTTTGTGATCAAAGTATTCGTGTAGCAGGTGATGAATTTACTGCAGACATTATGGAAGCACTTCGCCGCTATCATAGTTTGTTAATTGGTGAGCGTACTGCAGAGCAAATTAAAATTAATGTTGGTGCTGCTTTAAAAGATTTAGACAACCCACCAGATGATTTACCAGTTAATGGACGTGACCTTGTAACAGGTATTCCAAAACAAATTATGGTGAGTTACCAAGAGATTGCAGAAGCGCTTGATAAGAGTATCTTTAAAATAGAAGAAGCCATCTTAAAGGCCCTAGAAACAACGCCACCAGAGCTTGCGGCCGATATTTACCGCAGGGGATTATACCTCACAGGTGGAGGCGCATTACTCCGCGGACTCGATAAAAGATTAAGTGCAAAAATTAAATTGCCAGTACATGTTGCAGAAGATCCACTTAAAAGTGTTGTGCGTGGTACTGGGTTAGCACTAAAAAATTATCAGCGTTTTCCGTTTATCATGCGCTAATAAATTGACTTGAAAAATATTTTTGATTTCATATTTAGGCACTTTACATTACTTAGCTTTTTGCTTTTGCAAACTGCAGCCATCTATATGCTTACACAAGCAAGCACGTCGCATCAAACTTTTTTTTCATCAAAGATGAATGATGCCACTACAAAAATTAACGAGCGTTACTATAATATGCGTGGTTACTTTTTTTTAAGAGAAACCAATGAAAAATTAGCACAAGAAAATGCGCGGTTACTAAATTTACTAGGATCAAATATTGCAGCACCAGATTCGAGTATTCGCATTGTGACTGATTCGGTATACAAAGATTCCCTCAATAAATTTAGAAAATATAATTGGCTGCCTGCCAAAGTAATTGGCAATACTGTTTCGTTACAAGCAAATTTTTTCACGCTCGAGCGCGGAAGTATACAGGGCGTAAAAAAAGGGATGGCTGCCATTTGTCCAGAAGGAATTGTGGGCGTTGTTATAGAAGTATCAGACAACACGAGTAAGGTAATGAGTCTATTACACCGCAATAGTAGGGTGAGTGCAATGTTAAAAAAAGACAACAATGCGGGTAGTATAGAATGGGATGGGGCCAGCCCTTATTTCCTTCTTTTACGAAACGTTTCCAAGAGTGCTAAAGTGTTAAAAGGTGATACCGTTGTTACAAGCACCTATTCTGCAAACTTCCCGCCCAATCAAATTGTGGGCCGTGTAGCCGAAATAAACGCCGATCCTTCTAGTAATTTTTACACCTTAAAAATTAGAACCGCTGCTAACTTTTTTACACTTCAGTATGTATATTTAGTTGAAAACCTCAGATATCAAGAACAATTTGACCTAGAAAAATCCAATTCTAAAAATCGTGAATAGCCTACTTAAAAATACCATACGCTTTGTACTGTTTTTACTGCTACAAATTGTGGTACTTAACGAAGTGCCACCTTTGCATAGGTTTATTGTACCCTATCTCTATTTTTTGTTCATTCTCTGGTTGCCATTTTCTATCAACCATTTTACTTTATTAATCGTTGCTTTCTTGTTTGGCCTATCCCTAGATTACTTTACCGGTACCACAGGTCTTCATGCCGCGCCCTGCGTACTGATTGCCTATATTAGACCTTATTTATTAAACCTACTATTGCCGCAAGAAACCATCGAGCAAAGCTACGCTGAGCCTGGCGTTAATAGTATGGGCTGGGCGCCATATGCGGTATATGTTGGCTTTCTTGCATTTATTCATCATTTTTACTTGGTACTGATAGAATGGCTTCAATTTGGCGACTTTGTGTACTTTTTAGGCAAGGTTGTTGGTACCACGCTTGTTAGCTTTATGATGATTGTACTTTCAGAACTTCTTTTCTTAAGAAAAGGCAAGTACAGAACCAATGCAGCCTAGTTTTTGCTGTCCACAAATATGCATAAGTTTTTTTTAATAAAATGATGCTTTGTTGAATTTGTTACATCAAATTTGTAATACATTTTGTCGACTTATTTTTAGCAAGCCCTTATGTCCGCATTTAATCAAAACCGAAGTAGAATTGTACAAATCATTTTTATAGGTGCGTTTATTTTAATAACCCTTCAACTCATTAATCTCCAAGTTTTTTCTACAAAATATAAAATGGCAGCAGATAATAATGCCTTTTATAGAAAAGTTATTTATCCAGACAGAGGCATCATTTTTGACCGCAAAAAAAGAGCCATTTTAGAAAACACGATTAGTTACGATTTGGTTGTGATTCCAGCCGAATCTAAGGCAACTGATACACTGGCACTTTGCACACTATTGAACATTGATACAGCTACGTATAAAAAAAGAATGCGGGATCTGATTTTTAAAAATGGTGCTGTTAAGCCAAGTGTTTTTGAATCGCTTCTTACTACAGAAAATTTTGCCCGCCTCAACGAAAATATGTACCGCTTTCCTGGATTTACACTAAGTGAAAGATCAGTAAGGTCTTACCCTTACGATTGTGGCGCAGCTGTTCTTGGTTATACCGCAGAAGTGGATACTGGATTTTTACGGAGACATAAAGATGAAGGCTATGAAATGGGTGATTACTTTGGTACAACAGGACTAGAAAATAGTTACGAAAAAATACTCATGGGCCAACGCGGTATCAAACGATTTATTCGAGACAATAAAGGTAGAATACAGGGGCCGTGGGGAAAAGGAGAATTTGACACCACTGCTATTGCTGGAAAAAATCTATACGCAAGTATAGATGTCGAGCTTCAGCAACTTGGAGAAAAGCTCATGCAAAATAAAGTGGGGAGTATTGTAGCAATCGATCCTAAAACTGGCGGGATATTATGTATGGTAAGTGCTCCTTCGTACAACCCAAACTACTTAACTGGAAATCAACGGAAAAAGCATCTAGTAGACATGATGTACTATGATCCTAGAAAACCATTACTTAATAGAACCGTTAGTACCACTTACTCTCCAGGCTCAACATTCAAAACATTAGTGGGTATCATTGGCATGGCAGAAGGGGTTATTGATGATCAAACAACAGTGAGTTGCGGCGGAAGTTATCTCGGCTGTGGTAGAAAAATGGGATGCCACGCGGCAGGTACGTTTACTTTGAAACCGGCTATTTCAAAATCATGTAATAGTTATTTTGCGGTTGTTTTTAGAAAAATTTTAGATAACGCAAAAGTTAATAATAGAGATATTACACTTGGGCTATTTAATGAATACGCGTATTCATTTGGTCTTGGTAAAAAATTAGGCGTAGACCTACCTTCTGAAAGAAATGGTAATATTCCAACTGCAGGATATTATCAAAAAATATTTGGTAAAAATTGGCAGGCTTGTAATATTATTTCTAACTCTATAGGACAAGGAGAAATTACTACGACCCTTACACAGCTCGCCAATGTAATGGCGATTATTGCCAATAAGGGATGGTATTATTTGCCTCACTTAATTGACTCAATAGAGGGTGGTGACGATTATGAAACGCTTGCCCGTTTTAAAGTAAAACAAAGAACTAAAAATATTGCTGAAAGTGTTTTTGAAGAAGTCCATGCTGGTATGCAAGGCACAATGGAATTTGGAACTGGCGCGGCTGCAAAAATTCCTGGCATTAACGTATGTGGCAAAACAGGCACTGTAGAAAATGCTTACAGAGGTGAATCATTAAAAGACCATGCTTTTTTTGGCGCATTTGCGCCGAGAGAAAACCCCCGTATCGCCATTGCGGTAATGTGTGAAAATGCTGGCTATGGTGCTACATCGGCAGCGCCTATCGCAAGTTTATTGATTGAAAAATATTTAAAGGGTGCCATTGCTGATGCGGATAGAAAAGCAAAAATTGAGCAGTTGGCCAATATGGATTTGATACCGCCTCAAATGAAACGCCTCATGATAAAACAAGTACCAAGCAATAGTCAACGATAAACATGAATAGAAAAAATAATAATCTTGCGGCAGAGGGGATAGATTATACGGTTATTTGGCTGTATGCTATTTTAGTTTCTATTGGTGTGTTATGTATTTTTATGGTAGAATATAAGGCCGATACCAATTGGTTAGCCACATTTTTAGGTGGTAAAACAAATTATAGCAAACAGCTTATTTTTGGAGGTGTATGCGCCATTGTGGCCACATTTATACTATTAACAGATAGTAAAATATTTACAGCATTTGCAAATCTCTCCTATCTATTAGGCATCCTACTTATGCTAGCTACTTTTGTGCTTGGAAAAAATATCAATGGGTCAAAATCATGGATCCCTTTAGTGGGTGGGTTTAATTTACAACCAGCCGAACTTTGCAAAATATTTACATCGCTAGCGCTAGCTAAATTTATTTCACGTCAAGAAATAGATTTTACAAATTTTAAATCGCAAATTATTGCCGGACTTATTGCACTAACGCCTGCAGCATTATCTATTTTGCAGCATGAACTTGGTTTAGCACTTGTATACCTCAGCTTATTAATCGCTATGTTTCGTGAAGGACTACCCGCACAATTTTTAATTATCGGGTCTTGTTTTGGAATACTCGCACTTGCCACCCTCATTGTAGAAATAGATGCATTATCAATCACGTTAACCATTTTAGCAGCGCTTATTGTTTTTTTAGTGTACAGACAGGTTAGAAAAAAACAAAGACTCGTTACCATTACAGCGATTTTATCTATTTGGATCCTATGCATTGGCGTACAGCGTTATGTAGTACCCTATGTATTTAATAATGTATTAGAGTGTTACCAGAGTACTAGAATCTATAGCATGGTGGGTAAAGATTATGATTGTAGTTTAAATAAAAAGTCCAACGAAAAAGTTACAGGGAAAGCTGCTCGTAAGCCAGATGATTATAACGTAAGACAAAGTAAAATTGCGATTGGCTCTGGTGGATTTTTTGGGAGAGGGTTTTTAAAAGGTACACAAACAAGAGGTAAATATGTGCCCGAACAAGACACTGATTTTATTTTTACTTCTTTAGGAGAAGCCTTTGGCTTTATGGGTTGTGCCGTTTTTTTAGGCCTCTATTTATATTTCTTGTTTCGTATTGTTCGAATCGCAGAAAGACAACGCAGTACTTTTAGTAGGGTATACGCTTACTGTGTTGCTAGTATTTTGTTTTTCCATATTGCCGTAAACGTTAGTATGACTATTGGGCTTTTCCCAATTGTTGGTATTACACTTCCACTCATTAGTTATGGCGGATCTTCGTTACTCACTTTCACGGTATTAATTTTTATCATGCTCAGACTAGACGCCGATAGACAAATGGTGCTTCGTTAAGCCAATCGAGTTTTCATGCAAATTATTCCATTATCAGAAGGTAGTTTCACCATTGACAAATCCAAGGTATTTGTTCCTTTTAATACCCTCACAGAAGCATTACAAAGTAGGCCACTAGGAAGTTTACTAGTAGAAATCCAGCCATTTGTTGTAGTGACTAGCAAGGATATTATTTTGATTGATACAGGGCTTGGCTATACAAATACAGATGGTCAATTACAGTTGCACGAAAATTTAGAAAAAGCAGGTATCAAACCAGCTGCTGTAACTAAGGTACTTATGAGCCACTTACACAAAGACCATGCAGGTGGTACCACATTTAGTAATATTGACAACACTGCCCGTTACATAAGTTTTCCTTACGCAACGTATTATATACAAAAACGTGAATTTGAATTTGCTACAGGCATAGGATCGGCTTCTTATATCCCTGAAGATATTTTACCCCTACAAGAATTTAGCAAAGTAGTATGGCTAGATAGTGACGAAGGAGAAATTGATGGCGGAATTAAATACCAAGTAACGGGAGCACACTCGAAATTTCATCAGGTATTTTGGATTACCGAAAACAATGAAACCGTATTTTTTGGCGGAGATGATGCACCACAACTACAACAAATGAAAAGTAAGTTTGTGGCGAAGTACGATTATGATGGTAAAAAATGCATGGAGCTTAGGCAATCCTGGCTAGAAAAAGCAAAACAAGAAGGATGGACCTTCTTGTTTTACCACGATATTAAAATGCCTATTTGGGATGCTCGTTAGATTGTGGGCTATTCTTGACCCGGAGGTGGGGGTGGTGGAGGTGCTCCATTTCCTTTCTTTTTTGACCCCGGCTTTCCGCCTTTTCTGTTTTGCAGTTCATCCTTAATCATACCCATAAAAGCATGATCTGCGGTAAGCGCTTTATTGGCTCGCTCGTCTGATCCTAATGCTTTTTTGAATTCGTTCTTATACTTTTTTCTGATGTTTAATGCGGCTTCTTCAAAAGCCAACACATCATCCTTTTTTTCTTGACGTGCTTTTTTTAATTCTTCCATACACGCATTGTAAGCTGGCCAAAATTTTTGCGCCTCATCAACATTTAAATTTAAATGCTTGGTCATAAAAGCAGCTTTTAGCGCTTCTACATTTTCTTTACTTGGTCTTGGTCCTTTGTCATGAGGGCCCTTTGTTCTTTCCTGTGGTTGCGCACTACTTATGGCTACAACAAACATTGAAAGTAAAAAACCGAAAATGATCTTTTTCATAATTGATAATTTAATTACTTGATTGAATATATTCTAGAAGTTCCTGATCAGAACTCCTTTGCATTAATGCCTCATCGCTTTCAAGTTCATATTCTTGTATTGGTGCATCTGGTGTAACAATTAGTTTTTCGTGGTCATCCATATAAGAAAGCAACGTAGAATCACTAATGGTTTGAATAATTTGGGCAGGATCTGCATCAATATAAGCACTGTAATCAAAGGTTTGCTTTTCACTTGTATAAAAATAATTTCCAAGTACTGCAACACCAATGATTGCTGCTGCTAACGCTAATTTAGGCCAAGGAAACATTTTTATAGATGTGTTTACAGGCAACACTTTGTCTTGTGTAACTGGTATTTGATATCCAGTTTGCTTAGGTATTGTATTTAATAAAGGCGCAATTAATTCAAGCTCTTCGTATACAGCTTCCGTTTCTACTTTTGCTCGCACAATACTAGGCAGCGTTTCAAAATAATTGGCTGGCACTATATAAGGCATTTGGGATTGAATGGTCGTCCAAAATGGGCTTAATGCTTCTAGCTCTTCGTGTATGGTTTTATTTTGATGCATGGCTATTCAATAGACGTTAGCTTACCCTTTAGGTTTAATATCTTTTAATAAATTCTTCAATTTTTTTTGCAGCATGATGGTAACTCGCCTTTAGAGCACCTTCGGAAGTATCTAACAACTCGCTCATTTGATGATAAGGCATTTCGTCATAATAGCGTAAATTAAAAACGAGCTGCTGCTTTTCAGGTAAAGATTTAATAGCAAGCTGTAAACGCCATATCAATTGATTTTCATCAAAATGAGTATCCGCTTTTACCTTATCGCCATAAATGTCTGAATCCTGATCTAATGATACAATCGCTCTTTTTTTTTCTTTTTCGATAAAAGTGAGCGTTTCATTGGTAGCAATACGGTACATCCAAGTATACAATTTGCTGTCTTCTCTAAAATTTTCAAGTCCGTTCCACACTTTTACAAGTACCATTTGTAATACATCATTGGTGTCTTCATGACTTACAAGCATTCGTCTAATGTGCCAGTACAATTTTTCCTGGTACTTTTTCACAATGCCATTGTACCCTTTTTCTTTGGTGGCATGATTGTGAAATGCAGTTAGTAGACTGGTATCATCCAGGTGTAAGTTCATAGGCTAAAGGTAATTAATTGGACTGCCTAAACTAACAATAGTTTAATGCACAATTACAATTTTTCATCTTTCCAACGCCACAAATGAAGGCATGCATAGGTTTTATAGGGGCTCCAAGCTTCTGCTATAGCCAACATATTTGCTTTTAGCTCCTTTTTATTAGTTGGGTCTAAGTTATAGCACTTTGTCATAGCCTGCTGTATGCCCAAATCATCTACAGCAAAAACATCTTCACGACCGAGCGAAAACATGAGTAGCATTTCTACCGTCCATTTACCAACGCCCTTTATTTGAGTGAGGAGCTCAATGATTTTTTCGTTGGAGAGCTGCTGTAGTTTTTTATCTGTTATGGTATGCTCGAAACAAAATTTTGCCACCGCATAGATGTAATTAATTTTTGCATAACTGATACCTATAGCCCTCAGAGTTTCTTCTGGGGTATCCAATACTTTTTGAATGGTCGGTTTTTTAGCTGGGTACAATGATAAAAAACGTTCAAATATAATGGCCGCTACTTTTGTACTTAATTGCTGGCTAATAATGCTTGCCATAAGCCTAATTGGAATATTTTTTTGAAGTACTAATAGATCTGTTTCGCCTTTTAAAATGGGTGCTAACCGCTTATCCTTTTGTAAATGTTTTTTGTACGACATATGGCAAGTTACAAACCCTAAATTATCTTTCAAAACCAATTAGAAGTAGTAGCTTAGTGTAAAATTAAACGGTTTATGCTATCCCGCATGCTCACCTTGTTTTTACTCGCTTTTTCGCTTCAAGCTTTGGCACAAACAACCACGCCAACAAGCACACCAACATACAATAAAAACGAGAAGGCCATAAGAACGCTTTTAGCTGCACAAACAAAAGCATGGAATGAAGGTAACTTAGCAGATTTCATGGAAGGCTACTTACCGTCAGACTCCCTTTTATTTGTTGGCAAATCCGGCCCTACCTATGGTTTTAATAATACACTTAACAATTATAAAAAGGGTTACCCCGACACGGCTTCAATGGGTAAACTAACATTCACATTACTTGCTGTAACACCTATCGAAAAAAAGCATTACCGTGTTTTAGGCAAATGGTCGCTTCAAAGAAGTAAAGGTGATGTAAGCGGTTATTTCACTTTGTTATTTCAAAAAATAAAAGGCAAATGGTTGGTTATTCAAGACCATAGCAGTTAATTATAAAAATAAATTTCATATACTATGGTACTCTTTATTTTAGGCATTATTGCACTTATTACAGGCATTTTTATTCTTAAGCAAAAAGAAGAATTACATAAATTAGGTAGAGGTGTCAGAAGTGTTGGTGTTGTGTTTATTGTAATTGGCGCATTAACCGCATGTGTGAAACAAATTGATGCGGGTCAGATAGGTGTTTCAAGTTTATTTGGTAAAGTTTCTAATGAGGTACTTACCCCCGGACTCAATTTTATTAATCCACTTGTAAACGTCTACAATGTAGATATCAAAACACTCAACTACACCATGAGTGGGGTTCATAATGAGGGCGAAAAAGAAGGAGATGATGCTATTCGTGTACTTACCTCAGATGGATTAGAAGTAACCATCGACCTCACTGTTTTATACCGTGTAGTTGGTACAGAAGCGCCAAGATTAATAAGAGAAACAGGCCTCGATTATAAAGATAAAATTGTACGCCCACTTACTAGAACAAAAATTAGAGATAACGCTGTATACTTTACTGCCATTGACTTGTACTCTACTAAGAGGGACCAATTTCAGAATAGAATTTTTACAAGCATCGAAGCTGATTTTAAAAAAAGAGGCTTGATACTCGAGCAATTATTACTCAGAAATATTACGCTTCCTAACAACGTTAAAACCTCTATCGAAGAAAAAATCAAAGCAGAACAAGACGCACAAAAAATGGAGTTCGTGCTTCAAAAAGAAAAACAAGAAGCAGAGCGTAAGCGTGTAGAAGCACAGGGTATTGCAGATTACCAACGCATTATTAGCACCGGCTTAAACGATAAACAATTACAATACGAGCAAATACAAATGATGAAGGGTCTTATTACTTCACCTAATTCAAAAGTAATTGTGATGGGCAAAGGAAACACCCCAGTTATTTTAGATAGTAAGGATAAATAAAATTATTCTTCGTTGTAATCGATAGGATCCTTCCATTTCTTGTAGAGATACCAGAATAATAAGCCTGTGCTTAATAATAACCAAGTATAAAAAATAAGATTGGCTATGGTAAAACTGCTTTCCCAATAAGCAGCACCATACATAATGCCCGCGCACGAATTAACCGCCATCCATAATAAAAACATGGATAAAGTATTTACAATTCTAATTAAATATTTACGTACCCCTGGTTCCATATGATTAGTCTAAGCTTTGGTTATTGGCAGCTGCCATTTTTAAGAGTCTGTCAAATTGCGCCGGCGTTAAATCATTATAGAAGAAGTTAATCGGATCTAGTTGCACACCCGACTTATGCACTTCATAATGCAAATGGGGGCCTGTACTTTTTCCAGTACTACCAACATAGCCAATAACTTGCCCTCTTTTTACTTGCTGACCCTGCGTAGCGCCAACTCTAACCATATGCCCATACAAGGTTTCATAACCAAAACCATGATTAATGATAACATGATTTCCATACCCACTTGTAGAAAATCCGGAGAATTTTACAATACCGTCTGCTGTTGCATAAATTGGGGTTCCACTTGGAGCAGCAAAGTCAAGCCCCATATGGGATTTTCTTGTTTTATAAATAGGGTCAATCCGGAAACCAAAACCTGAAGCAATCCGAGATAATTGTTTATTACTAATGGGCTGAATAGCAGGAATAGCAGCCAATAATTTAGCTTTATTATTAACCATTTCAATTAGCTCATTAAATGATTTATCTTGATAAGCTATTCTTAGAGACAAATTATTGAGTTGATCAATAATCGTATTTACTAAATTGGTAGATCCCATACGCTGAACAAGCTGCACCTCTTTTTTCTGTTCCATATCCTTAACGCGCGCACTGTCTGCAATAGGATCTGCCTCAAAAATAGATCGATATACCGTATTGTCACGATTTGTAATTTCCCCCATCTTTAATTCGAGCTGCTTAATTCGCTCTTCGATAACTGCATAGCCCTCCTTGAGGTCTTCATTTTGTTGACGTAGTAATTTTTCTTTTGGGGAATCAATGTACTGAAAAGCAATAGCAAAAATGATAATTCCAGTTACAATTGAAGCTGCAATGAATCCAAATACCTGCAATAAGCGGACCCGAAGAGGCTTTTCGAGCTTTTCAAACCGAAGGGTATGGGTATTATAGTAATATTTTATTTTGCGCATAGAGGCATTGGTATCAGTTGCTAAAGGCTCAATTCCTTACCTTTGAGGCTATAATAATGAATTACAAAGATAGCTTCCTATCTTATAAAATTAGCATATTAAAATTTGTACCTATTTATGATGACCAGTGCCGAGATAAGAACACAATTTCTAGCCTTTTTTGCTTCTAAAAAGCACCAGATTGTTCCATCTGCCCCAATTGTAGTAAAAAATGACCCAACCCTTCTTTTTACCAATGCTGGCATGAACCAATTTAAAGACTATTTCTTAGGAAATCGTAAACCTGAATACAAACGCATTGTCGATACCCAAAAATGTTTACGCGTCAGCGGAAAACACAATGACCTTGAAGAAGTGGGTGTTGATACCTACCACCACACGATGTTTGAAATGTTAGGCAACTGGAGTTTTGGGGATTATTTTAAAGATGAAGCCATTGCATGGAGCTGGGAATTACTCACAGATATTTACAAGATTGATAAAGGTCGTTTGTATGTTTCTGTATTTGAAGGAGACGAATCGGAAGGAATACCGATGTCAACTATTGCATTTGAAGCATGGAAAAAATTAGTGGACGAAGACAAAATTATTTTTGGAAATAAAAAAGATAATTTTTGGGAAATGGGAGACACAGGCCCATGTGGTCCATGTTCAGAAATTCATGTAGACTGCAGATCTGATGAAGAAAGAAAATTAATTCCAGGTAGAGACCTTGTCAATAAAGATCATCCTCAAGTAATTGAAATTTGGAACAATGTATTTATGCAATACAACCGTTTAAAAGACGGAACACTTGAGCCACTTCCTGCAAAACACGTTGATACAGGTATGGGATTTGAACGTCTTGTGCGCGTATTACAAGGTAAACAAAGTAATTATGATACCGATGTATTTAGCGGTACCATAAGTGAAGTAGCAACTATTACCGGAAAAATATATGACAGAAGTGATAGCAAAGAAGCCGTAGCATTCAGGGTACTAGCAGATCATATCAGAGCCATATCTTTTACCATTGCTGATGGACAACTACCCTCCAATACAGGCGCTGGCTATGTGATTAGACGAATTTTGCGAAGAGCTGTACGCTATTATTATACCTACCTCGATTACAAGCAACCATTGCTTTTTCAATTAGTGCCAATTTTAGCAGCACAATTTTCTGAAGTGTTTCCTGAATTAGCAGCACAAGAAGAATTTGTAACAAAGGTTGTAAGAGAAGAAGAGGATTCATTTTTAAGAACCTTAGATAAAGGACTTAAAAGAATTGATGAACTCATGAAAGCCTCTAATAGTAATGTCATTGAAGGTAAAGCTGCATTTGAACTTTTTGATACCTTCGGATTTCCAATAGACCTCACTCGTTTAATTGCGCAAGAAAATAATTTAGCAGTTGATGAAAAAGGTTTTGAAACTGAAATGCAGCAGCAAAAAAATAGAAGTAGGGCTGCAACTGTCATAGATGCTGCCGATTGGATGATCGTACATGAAAGTAGTACCCAAACATTTGTTGGGTATACAGATAAAATTAGTACTACATCTGTTATTAAATATAGAAAAGTAACAAGCAAAGGGATTACAGGCTATCAGATTGTTTTAGAAACAACGCCATTTTATGCCGAAAGTGGTGGACAGGTTGGCGATATTGGTGTACTTGAATTTGAAGGATCAACGATTGATGTAATTGATACAAAAAAAGAAAACAACCTGATCATTCATTTTACGACCGAGATTCCTGAGAGTTTGGAAGGAGCAGTTGTTGCCAAAGTAAATACAGATATTCGAAAAAGCATTTGTGCACACCACAGTGCAACACACTTATTACATGCTGCTTTAAGACAGATACTAGGGACTCATGTTGCACAAAAAGGTAGTCTTGTAAATGCTGCGCAACTTCGTTTTGACTTTTCTCATTTTGCAAAAGTGAGTGATGCGGAATTACAACAAATTGAAGATATTATCAATGAAAAAATTAGAGCGAATATTCCGGTAGTCATCAAAGAGATGACCAAAGATGAAGCGGTAGCGCTTGGCGCGATGGCTTTATTTGGAGAAAAGTATGGTGATACCGTAAGGGTTGTTATGATGGATCCAAATTACTCGATAGAACTATGTGGTGGCACGCATGTTGGTGCAACGGGGGCACTTGGATTATTTAAATTAAGAAGCGAATCTGCGGTAGCAGCTGGCGTTAGACGAATTGAAGCTGTATGCGGCGAAGGTGCTACAACACAGGTTAACGAAGCATTAGCGGAGCTCGAAACCATTAAAGAGCTTGTAAAAAATACAAAGGAGCCTGTTAAAGCAGTGCAACAAATGGTTGCTGATTTACAGTCATTAAAAAAACGCATTGAATCCTATGAGGCATTAGCACTTGTTGGAATCAAAAAAGAATTAGAATCAAAAATGACTATCATTGGTGATACCCATTTTATTGGTGCAATTGTAACAGTTAGTAACCCAGATGGTCTCAAAAGATTATGTAGCGAATTCCAAGCAAATTATACTAACTTACTAGTCGTACTGGCTGCTAATATAGATGGGAAAGCAGCTGTTGCTGTTTTAGTGGATGATACATTACAGGGTATCAAAGGGTTAGAAGCACAAAAAATTATTAAAGATCAAATTGCACCGCTTATTAAAGGTGGCGGAGGTGGTCAAAAGGGCCTAGCAACCGCTGGTGGACAGGATCCTAGCAATCTTTTACAAGTGATTGAATCTGTAAAAAAATTATTTAACTAGGTCTTCATTATAGATAAAAACATATTTTAAAAACTATAAAACAACCCAAACTATGAATAAAATAATTTTATTATTTACAGCAGTTTGCTTACTCGTAACAGCTGCTAACGCACAAGAAGAAAAGAAAGTAGTCATTGTAAAAAAAATAGACACGACCATCATTCATGGGAAAGACAGTGGTCCACAAAAAATGACAGTGATTGTAGAAAATGGAAAAATTACGGTGAATGGTAAAACCATGGAAGGTATGACTCTCCCAGAAATGATGGGCAGCGGATCTGGCGTACCAAAAGTGTTGATGTTCAAGTCTGATGATATGAATGCTCCACTTCCTAAATTGGAGGGAAAAGTGACCGAATTAAAAATCGCAAAAGGTATGCCACTAGACATGAGTAAGCTAGGCGAAACTTTTGCACTTGGATTTAATGATGGTCCAAAAATTGGAATCAGCATCGAAGACGTTACAGAAGGTTCTGGTGCTAAAGTATTAGAAGTTACGGAAGGTTCTCCAGCTGCAAAAGCAGGTATCGCAAAAAATGATATCATCACAGCTGTTGACGGTGCAGCAATTAAAGACGTTACTGATCTTCAAGAAAAAGCAGCAACATTAGAAGCTGGCGTTACTCTTACGATTAAATTAAATCGTGATGGCAAGCAAAAAGAACTGACTGTTAAAATTCCAAAAAAAGTAAAGAAGGCCAATATATAAGCTAATCAATTGTACGATAACCCGGTAACTAGTCTTATTTTTGTTTGAGATGACCGAAGGCAAACAATACGAAGCAGTTATCGGGTTAGAAGTACACGCACAGCTAGCTACCAAAAGCAAGCTATTTTGTTCAGATGCCACAAATTTTGGCGCTGCTCCAAATACCCAAATTAGTCCCATTACAATGGGGCATCCGGGTAGTCTTCCAAAAACCAATAAAAAAGCAGTTGAGTTTGCCATTAAAATGGGACTCGCTTGTAATTCCACCATTGTCAAGGAAAACTACTTTGCTAGAAAAAACTACTTTTATCCAGATCTACCAAAGGGTTATCAAATTTCTCAACATACCACGCCTATTTGCGCAGGCGGCAACATTCAAATAAAGGTTGGTGATCAAAAGCGCTATGTACAATTAAACAGAATTCACCTAGAAGAAGACGCTGGAAAAAGCATACACGATATTGATCCTACACATACACTGATAGATTTAAACAGAGCAGGTACCCCCTTAATTGAAATTGTTACAGAGCCTGATATATTTAGTGCCGAAGAAGCATTTGCCTATGTAACAGAAATTAGAAAACTAGTGCAGTGGCTAGGCATTTGTGATGGAAATATGGAGGAAGGTTCTTTACGCTGCGATGCCAATGTTTCGGTTCGACTTAAAGGCGAAAAAAAATTAGGCACTAGAGTTGAGGTGAAAAATTTAAACTCCATACGCAATGTAAAAAAATCGATAGCGTATGAAATAGCTAGAATGATTGAGGTACTTGAATCCGGCGGTACTATTACCCAACAAACCAGAAGTTTTGATGCATCCAATGACACCACATTTCCTTTGCGGGATAAAGAAGAAGCCAATGATTACCGCTATTTTCCTGATCCTGATTTAGCGCCCTTTGTATTAAGTGACACGTATATCAATGAAATAAAATTAGGTTTACCTATTTTACCTGATGCATTAGAGGAAAAATTAATGACGCAGTATCAACTAAGTCGTTATGATGCTACTCAAATTTGCGAATCACTAAATACGGTACAATATTTTGAGGCAACGGCTAAACACACATCAAATTATAAATCAGTAGCCAATTGGATGCTTGGGCCTATTAAGTCCTATTTAAATGAAGTAGGGCTTGATTATTCGAACCTTGGGCTACAACCTAATATACTAGCGGATCTTATCAGAATCATTGATGCAGGTCAATTCAATTTTTCGGTGGGCGCATCTAAAATATTGCCTCAAATTGCGGATGGCAAAAAAACCGATATTTTGGCCGTTGCTACTGAACTAAATCTATTGCAAGTAAATGATGCTGATACCCTAGAAAAATGGGTAGACGCTGCTATCGCTAGTATGCCTGACAAAGTCATTGAATACCAAAAAGGGAAAAAGGGACTCATCGGTTTATTTATTGGCGCCGTAAAAAAAATAAGTCAAGGGCAAGCAGACCCAAATAAAGCTAGTGAACTACTCATCCAAAAATTAAATAAATAATTATTCAATTAATACATCAACCATGAAAAAAACAATTAGTATATCTCTAATTGCAGTAACCATTTTATTTGGCTGTTCCGAAAAAAAATACGGCGGCTTTACGGTTAGCGGTAAAGTAAGTAACGGAGGTAGCCAAAAAGTTTACTTGCAGGAATTACCTTTTGCAGGATCCGAGCCATTAATACTAGACTCTGCAACATTAAAAGAAAATGGAAAATTTGAATTAAGAGCCACTGCATTAGAAGAAGGTTTATACCGGCTAAGTTTGGAGAGGGGTCCCGAAGTGCTACTTATCAATGATGAAAAAAGTATTCGCGTTAACATCGATGTCAATCAACCTAAAAACTATACAATTGAAGCGTCTGATGCGAGCAAAAGTCTTCAAACTTTATTTTCAAAATATAGTGCTGCAGACTCATCATTAATGGTTGTTTTTAATGCATTAGAAAGTGCACAGCAGCAGTCTGGCAATGATAGTTTGGTACAAGTACTAACTAAAAATAGAGACAATGGACTTTTGTCTATCAATACGATCGTTAACGAATTTATTAATAACTCAAAGAGTCCTGCCGCTATTTACTACGCCATTGGTATGGCAACCAGAACAATGCCAGAAGAAGCCGTTAAACAGCTCGTAGAAAAGGCCGCTGTTAAGTTTAAAGAACATACCGGTATTGCTAAAATTAAGGCGCTAATGACCGTTCAACAAGCTGCACCAAGCGCTAGTAATGCCTATGCATTATTAAACAAGCAAGCCCCTGAAATTAATTTACCAGGTACCGATGGTAAACCTTTTTCATTAGCCTCTTTAAAAGGTAAATATGTACTTGTAGATTTTTGGGCCAGTTGGTGCGGACCTTGTAGACAAGAAAATCCAAATGTGGTAGCTGCTTATAACAAGTTTAAAGATAAAAACTTTACCATTTTAGGCGTATCACTAGACAATGACAAAGCGGCTTGGATGAAAGCCATTAAAAACGATGGATTAAACTGGAAACAAGTTAGTGATTTAAAACAATGGGAATCCAGCATGGTGCCTTTATACGGATTTGATGGTATTCCATTTAATGTACTTGTAGATCCTTCTGGTAAAATTATCGCTAGCAGTTTACGCGGCGAAGACTTAGAAAAAACATTGGCTGCTGTTTTAAAATAAAATTGTATTAGATACGAAAAAAAATGGCGCTCGATTTCGAGCGCCATTTTTTATGTAATGTATGAAACAATTACCATCCTGGATTTTGAACTAGGTTGGTATTGATGTTGATTTCATAAGTAGGAACACCCCATACAAATTGAGGATTGCTCGCTGCAATATTGATTTGGTGGTAGCTAGTAGCAGGCGTAACATTGATAGCACCTAAATCTTGAGGTGTACCTCTCGTAAAGCCTAACTTCCAACGCTTCAAGTCAAATAAACGAAAACCTTCGAAAGCTAATTCTCTGGTTCTTTCGTTTCTGATTTCATTCATTAAAGCAGCACCACTTAAACCAGATAAAGCTGTCAAGCCTCTAGCAGTTCGAAGGGTATTTAAAGTAGATAAAGCAAGGGCTTCACTAGCACCACCTGCGTTAGCAGCAGCTTCTGCATAAATCAAGAACTGCTCTGCAGAACGGAATACTTTAGGCGCATGTTGATAGTTGGTAAAAGCACCCGTAAACAAAGCTGGGTTACCAGGGAATTTATTTACACACCACATTGTTGGGTAGTTAACACCCTGTACAATAACTGGAAGTTGCTTTAAGTAAACACTTCTTCTAAAATCTGAAGTATCAAACATGTTTACAAAGTCTACAGTAGGAATAAAATCCGGTGTAAACTTACCAGTTGCTCCATTAAATCCTAAATAAATAGAGTTGGTGTTTGCAGATTCTGTTTGCTTTACCACTGCAGAATTAAAAATAACTTCTGTAGCCAAATCGTTGGTCCACATGTTATTTAAATTGGTCAATGTGGTTAACAACGGATATCTGTTACTTGAAATAATAGTATTTGCTGCTGCCATAGCACCTGTCCAATCTTGCATGTGCAAACGTACACGTGCTTCAAGAGCAGTAACAACATCAATCGTAAATCTTGTTGCGCCTGCTGTTCCAGCAGTACTTGCTAAGTTTAATTTTGCAGTAGCGATGTCAGATAAAATTTGATCATACACTTTTTGCACGGTTGCTCTAGCAGGTCTAGCATTGATATTAAACTCTAATACCAACGGGACACCTAAATCGGTAGCAGCGGTTGCTCTATCGTAAGGTTTTGCAAAACGCAAAATCAATTCTGAATAGTAATAAGCGCGCGCTAGGTAAGCGTCACCTTTATATTTACTAAGTGCAGTTGCTTCCGCAGCAGTAGTGGTTTTTATTTTTTCAAAACCAGCAACACAAGTATTAATGTTTCTTAAAGCAAAATAATAACCCTGCCAAGGACCGCTTAAAGCACCATCATCAGACAAGAAACTAGTTCCCCATCTGTGCGGATTACCATTTCTATTACCAAAATCAAGGGTAGCGTTTAATTGGTCTGCTTGCACATCTTGAGAGATGTTGTAAGAACCATACACTCTACCACGCAAATCGGAATATAAACCATTGTTCCAAGTTGCTGCATCCTTAGCCGTTTGAAAAGATTGAGACAACTCAATACTATTGTACGGATAAAGGTCAAGTCTTTTTTCGCAAGATCCTAACGTAAGGATTGCTGCAAAAGCGACCATGTTTTTTATTAATAATTTTTTCATTTTCATTTTCATTTAACTGGTTATGTAAAGCTTAGAACTGTAGGTTTAATCCAACAGCAACTTGACTTGTGTTAGGGTTAGCACCTAAAGTTACGTTGGTATCAACCTCAGGATCAGGACCAGAATAATTTGTTAATGTCCAAATATTACGCATGGTAACATAGAACTTAGCCCCAGTTAATACTTTTTGCTTGTTCAACAATGTTTTTGAAAAATCGTAAGCAAAAGTTAAGGCTTTTAAACGCACAAATGAAGCGTCTTCAATTAACCTTGAATCAAACTGTGTAAACTGAACGCCATATCTTGGGAATACTGTTTTGTCACCTGGTTGTTTCCAGTAGTTAAGCACAGTATTAGATTGGTTATATCCAGCAAATTGGTTTGGATTTTCAAAGAAATAACGGTCGTTATTGATCATGTATTTTCCCTTAGAGAAAGAAAAATCTGCACTTACAGAAAACTCTCTTACGCCAGCGCTAAATCCAAAACCACCATTAAATGGCGCATATCTTTTGATACCTGTATTTTGTTGTAAGCCCGCAGTGTTAAATGCGTTTGTAGTAGTAGATTTTGTTGTTTCAACAATTTTATTAGGATCTGCATTTGGACGGTACCAAGTTGCATCTCCATTAGCAGGATCTACACCTGACCAAATTGGATAGAAATAAGATACTGGTTGACCCACAGCCCAACAAACACCGGTATTAGGGATAATCCAGTATTGCTTGCCTTGGAATAATTCGGTAATTTTTTGCTCAACATAACCAACGTTCACATACACATTCAAGAATGATGATTTCTTTTTGATGAAATCATAATTCACGTTTGCGTTGAAACCTGAGTTTTTAAGGCTACCTACGTTAGAAGTAACAGATGAGAAACCTGAAGTCCAAGGGAAAGGAACACTAATTAACATGCTTGAAGTTAAACGTTCAAAATATTCAACATCAATGTTAAGTTTATTGAATACAGTTGCTTGAACACCAAGGTTAAGTTGCTTTTGTGTTTCCCAAGATAATTCTGGGTTACCCGCAGAGCTCACACCCCATCCTGGAGTAGAGTTGTATAAGTTGGTTCCAACGGTAGCTAAAGACTGGTAGTTACCAATTGATGAGTTACCACTAGTACCAAGGCTTCCTTTAACAACTAGGTTGTCAATCCATTTAACATTTTGTAAAAACTTTTCGTTTTTAGCTTTCCACATAGCACCTACCGAATAAAAAGTAGCGCCTCTAAGTGCTCTACCAAAACGAGATGATTGGTCATTACGAATAGATAAGTCTACAAAATATTTAGAATCCAAATTATAGTTTAAACGTCCAAAATAAGAAGCAAATGCATATTCATCCATAGATGAACCAGCAGTAAACCCTGTAGGACCTGCAGAAATTAACACCAAACGATCATCTGTTTGACCTGTAGAAGATCCACTAAAACCGCTAGATTTGTTATAAATAAATTCTTGACCTGCAAGCAAGGTAAAGCTGTTGCGCTGTTTAAACTTAAAGGCGTATTCTGCAGTATTGGTAATTGTTTTGGTGGTTCCTCTACTAAATGATTCAGAAACTGCACCATTATTTAGAGAACCAATATACGAAGGCAATGTTTTGCTTGAACCTCTGTAGTCATAAAACTCCATACCCGCCTGAGCCTTTAAGGTAAAGCCAGCAAATGGGTTTAATTGAATAAAACCACTTGGGTTAAATTGTACGTTAGAACCAACACTTGGTAATTTATCCGCTAAATAATTAGGGTTGTAAAAGTTACCACCCGGAATGATATTTGGATATTTAACACCATTGGCATCATATGCAGAATAGAATGGTTGACGAAGTAATGACAAACCTCTGTTGGTACTATTTGAACCATAAGGGTTGGTTTGTCTTTCATCATAACCACCAGATAAGTTAACACCTAATTTAAACCAGTTGTTTACCGTAGAATTGATGTTAGCGCGCATCGTGTAACGCTCAAAATCTGAACGATAGGTAAGGCCTTCTTGCTTAAATGCAGAACCTGAAATATAATAGGTTGTTTTTCCGCCACCACCAGAGATATTTAAATCAATTTGTTGTGTAGGAATATTTTCTTTGTAGTACTGTTGGTACCACTTGGTATCAGCAGTATACGTTGCTAACAAAGAAGCAACCGAAGCAGGCGTTTGTTGACCAGTAGCCACCCAAAAATCGGTAAGTTGCTTTGTACTCATAAAGTTGTTAAACAAATCAAGCGTTGGCTTAACTAGGTTTGAAACACCATATTGAGATTGAACGGTAATTTTTGAAGTATTTACTTTACCTTTTTTAGAAGTAATGTAAATAACACCGTTTGCCGCTCTTGAACCATAAATTGAGGTAGAAGATGCGTCTTTTAATACAGTAACTGATTCAAAATCTTCTGGGTTTAAACTAACAATTGTACCCGCATCGATTGGAATACCATCCATTACATATAATGGAGTTGAACTCGCGCCCAAAGATCCTACACCGTTTAAACGAACACTTGGTGTAGCAGAAGGCTCACCAGAGCTGTTATACACCTGTAAACCTGGTACCTTACCTTGTAAGGCATCAAACATGTTTGCAGTTGGCTTGTTTTGTAATTTTTCTGCGTTAACAGTAACTACAGAACCAGTAACATCTGATTTCTTTTTTGCAGCACCATAACCTACTACAACTACTTCATCCAAAGCATCTGCAGCAGAAACTGTAAGTGTAGCATTAGCTGTATTGTTTGCAGCAATGGTAACATCTTTTTGAACAAAGTTTAACGAAGAAATCGTTAACACTTTAACTGAATTGGCAACCGTTAATTTAAAGGTACCGTCGGCAGCAGTAGTAGTACCCGCCTTAGATGATTTAGCAACTACGCTTGCACCAGCAATAGCAGCGCCTTTTTCATCGGTAACCTTTCCGCTAACCGTGCGGTTTTGTGCGAAAGACTGCGTAAAAGCAAGTGTTGCACACAAAATCATGACAACTAATTTTCTCATATTTTGGTTTTTAATGTGAAATGCAGACGCTAATTTAATACAACTGTAATCAAAAACAGGTTTTTTTTGCGTTAAATTCGGGATTATGCCGCAAATTTTTACCGATTTCAAAAACTTGATCCGTTAACTGAATGTAACTAAATGATTATTAAATAGTTATGGATTACGTCTACCTTCAATAATCCTGTTTAACGAATTAAAATCAGATAGGGTAATAAATAGAACAATTAGACTGCAATTACTTCTTTCGCTTCTGAAAGTGCAAAATAAGCACCGGAAGTAGGATTAAATTGGTTAAAGTGCCCACTACAAGGGTTAAAGAAGTGAGCCATCCAAGCGCCTTGGTACCACCAAAATCACTGATACAAAATATAATAAACCCTGCTATCAGCACCAGTGAAGTGTAAATAATACTTATACCCGTATGCTTGATGGTTTGAATGAGGGTTGGACTTACCTGGTTATTGTAATGCGGAAGCTCCTGTTTGTAATTGATTAAAAAACGAATGGTTACATCTATTGCGATACCAAGTGCAATGCTAAATATTAAAACGGTAGAAGGTTTTAATGCGATTCCAGCCCAACCCATTACACCAGCCGTAATCACGAGCGGAATAACATTGGGAATTAAAGAACACAGTAATATGCGCACGGATCTGAACAAATAAAGCATACAAAGCGCAATGAGTAAAAAAGCCCAAACAATACTTTCTTGCAAACCTCTAATAATAAAACTAGAGCCTTCTAAAAATGTAATGGTACTTCCTGTAAATGTTACTTTGTAATGCGCCGTATCAAAAATTTCAGCGGCTTTTGTTTCAAAATCTTTAACGAGTATTGGCAGTTTAGCACTTCCAATATCTTTCATATTTACACTGATACGCGCCACCTGCTTTGCACTATCCATAAAACTATTTAGGAGTTTGGCAACGCCTTCTTTTTTTATTTGCTTGCCCGAATCTTGTGGCGCCGGTGATTTTAAATAAGGACCCATAAATGCTAAATCACCCTCATATGGGATATCATAACTTAAGGTGTCGCCATCATAATAGGCCTGCTTTGCAAATTTTAATCCTTCTACAAATGATAACGGCCTTGCTGTTTCTGGATGCTGCGCTATATACACAGACAACTCCTCAATTTTTGAAATAGGCTGTGTGGTTCTGAGTAAACCATTTTTCTTTTTGGTGTCCACCATAATTTCAAGTGGCATCACGCCGCCAAAATTATTTTCAAACCATTTTAAGTCTGTGTAAATTTTATCTTGCTTAGGTAGGTCGTCTACTATAAATCCTTCCGACTTTAATTTACCCATTCCAATAAGTGCAAATACAGTAATGACAATGGTTACGCCATATACCCATCGGGCATGATGGAAAGTCCAACGCTCAATTTTTACAAGCAGTTTTTCTAAAATTTTATTATCTAGATAGCGGGTATGCTTGGGTTTTGGCGCTGGTAAATAACTGAGTACTGCTGGAATAAATATGAGTGATACAAAAAACAATACCATGATATTGATCCCGGCAACTAGCCCAAACTCTTTTAATAACGCACTCTTTGTTAAAGCAAAAACTGCAAAACCAATAGCAGCAGCAATATTACAAAACAGCGTTACAATACCCATTCTACCCACCATGGTAACAATGGCTTTGTCTTTGTCCTTAATTTCTAAAAAAGCAGTATGGTATTTATTAAAAAAATAAATGCAATTTGGAATACCTATTACAACCACCAGTGGTGGTATGAGCGCTGTTAGTAGTGTTATTTTATAACCAAATAAAACAACAGTTCCTAAACTCCATACCACGCCAATAGCCACAACTACCATACTCATAAGCATGGCACTCATAGATCTAAAAAATAAGAGCAGTGTTAATGCAGACAAAACAAAGGATGCAATTAAAAAAATATTCATCTCCTTTTTGATCCTATCTGCAACAATGGTTCTAATGTAAGGAAGTCCACTTAGGCGAACTGTTGATTTTGTTTCTTTCTCAAAAGCTTGAATCGCCGTATTAATATCGTAAATAAGTACTGATCTATTTTTTGAATTAATGATAGCACCATCTAATGAAACAGCCATCAAATAGGCATTTGAACTAGGGCTATACAACAATGTTTTATAAAACGGGAGCGACTTAAAAATTAATGCAGCACTATCTAACGCTACTTGACTACTATAAGGGGGTGTAAATATTTTTACAGATTTAAATTGCGCATTTGCAGTATCGTTGATTAAATTAACAACATCAGGTATATTTAATATAGCTGTTACCCCTTGTAAACTTTTGATTTTTTTTTGTAAATCTGCTACTGCATTAAAATAAGACTTCTCATAAAAATGGTCTGTTTCAAAACCCACCACCATGGTATTGCCATCAACGCCAAAACGTTTTAAAAAGGCTTGGTAATCTTGGTATTTGGGATTATCGGTAGGAATCGCTCTACTAAACTCGTAACTCAATGAAACTTTTGAAGCGTGGTACCCCATAAAACAAGTACTACCTAACAATGCAAGGAGTAAAAAAACACGACGTTTGATGATCCACTGTCCTAAAGTATACCACATAATTGAGGAGTTTGGTTTTGCGCAGCAAAAGTCGGATAAAAAACCCACTTATCTACTATCTACATGACAAAGAAATAAGCAGCAGCCTGACAAAGGGCACCCACCAACAATCCCATGTATACTTCTTTTTGAGAGTGATCAGAGATATACAACCTGCTACTTGCTACGATTCCTGTTAACAACAAAGCACCTGTTATAGGTATGCCCAGGGGCTGATGGTAATAAAATGCAAACAAAACAACAGCCATGCTCGCTCCACCCATACCAATGCCATGCAAGCTGATTTTATAAAAATTATTTGCAATAAGGCCCACGGAAGTAGCCATAAAAATACCTGTATAAAAAAATTGTAAGACCTGTGGCTGATCTGCAAAATTTCTGCTGAGGTAATGCATCCACCAATAAAAAAATATCGTGATGATATATGGAATAATGCGTTCTTTTTGTGTCCTTAAAAATATACTTTCAGAAAACTTAAGACGCCACAATAAAAAAACAGCAAAGGCAGGAAAAAAGGCAGTCATCCAAAACACACTAAACAAACGGAGCTTTAACTGCCAAGGTGTAATACCTGCAAACTCATACGGGAAAAGCGTCATGAGCAATAAAAAAATGTAGGTAGGTATAAATAATGGATGTAGTACATAGGAAACAACTTGCGCCAAAAAGCGAAGAAGCGGATTTGTTGAGGTGAGCGTAGTTGTTGTCATGTATATTATAGTTCTTTTCGTAAACGTGCTACAGGAATATGTAACTGCTCCCTATATTTTGCAACAGTTCTTCTTGCAATATTATACCCTTTTTGTTGTAGCATATCGGTTAAAATCTCATCACTGAGTGGAACATGTTTTTCTTCCGACTCTATTAGGTCACTTAATATTTTTTTAACCTCCCTGGTACTCACTTCTTCCCCAGTATCTGTACTTAACGATTCACTAAAGAAAAATTTAAGCCTAAAAGTACCAAACTCTGTTTGAACAAACTTACTGTTAGCGACTCTACTTACCGTAGAAATATCTAATCCCGTTTGAAGCGCAATATCTTTTAAAATCATGGGCTTCAATGCGGTTTCATCGCCTGATAAAAAGAAAGCTTTTTGGTGTACTAAAATTGCTTTCATTGTATTTGTAAGCGTTGCCTGACGCTGTTCAATCATGTCAATAAACCACTTGGCAGCATCAATTTTTTGTTTGATAAAAACGACCGCTTCTTTTTGACGCGGATCTTTTTTGCTACCTTTTTCATAGTCCTTTAACATGTCCCTGTATCCTTCACTAACACGAAGTTCAGGCGCATTTCTGCTATTTAAAGTAAGCTCTAATTGACCGCCATTGTTAAGCACATAAAAATCAGGAATAATATAGGTTTGCGCCTTATCAATATTTGTGAAATTGCCGCCCGGCTTAGGGTTTAATTTTATTATCTGGCCTACCACTTCTTTTATTTCGGCATCGGTTAATTCAAGGTGACGTTGTATTTTTTCGTAGTGCTTTTTGGTAAACTCTTCAAAGTATTTTGTAAGTATTGTAATGGCCAATTGTACAGATTTACCTTCCGATTTTTTTCTCTTTAGTTGAAGTAAGAGGCATTCCTGTAAATCTCTAGCACCAATTCCTGCAGGATCAAAATCTTGTATGTGTAAAACAATTTTTTCAATCTCTTTTTCTGCAACTTCTATACCTTGTCTAAATGCTAAATCATCTGCGATTGAACTAAGTGCCCTTCGTAAATAACCATCATCATCTAAACTACCTAATACTTGTTCAGCAATCGTATAATTACGTTCATCAAGTTCTAACATGCCTAACTGATCCGTTAATAATTCATGAAAACTTGTTTCAATTTTAATAGGAATAACGGCGTTGTCATCCATTTCAGGATAATTATCATCCTTTAATTTATAATCTGCTATTTCGCCGTCATCATCAATGATAAATTCTGTGTTGTCGGCAGCATCATATTCATCTAAAGGAGCCGGCTCATCATCAGAAATTTCAGATTCAAATTCGTTATCAATATCTTCGCCAAATTCAACATCTTTTTCGCCTTCGGCCATTTCTAACGCCGGATTTTCTTCTAATTCAGATTGAACCCTTTCTTCCAAATTAGCCGTAGGTACCTGCAACAGTTTCATGAGCTGAATCTGTTGCGGAGATAGCTTTTGTAATAATTTTTGTTGAAAAGATTGACTTAAAGACATCCGTGAAATTCAAGTAATTATAATACTTTGGTAATCGCTGCCAACATTTTCTCTCCCTTCTCTTTTATTTGATCTTCGGTCCACAATAAACTTATGGCAGTAGAAACAGTTCGGCTCATGATGGCGTCACTTTTAGCAAAGGACCTGGTTTGTAAAGCCAGTAAGGCAGCTGTTTGGGCGTCATGCATACGGTTCAGTGTGGTCGCATTTTTTAAATGATCCCACTTGGTAATATAATGCCAGTTATTAGCGTACCAGTAAAAATTACCTGCAAAAACCCCTGCTTCTTTTAGTGACTCGATAGCCGCTTTAGTACTAGCTTCTGTGGGAAGCATCCAAGATAAAAAACTACAACTATCGCCGGCTTCGTCGGGTACTGATCTAAATTGAATGCCCGGAACTTGCTCTAAATAACTACGCAGTAATTTGTTGTTTTTGCGTTGTATGGATAAAAAAGTATCGAGCTTTTTGATTTGCGCTAACCCAACGGCAGCATGCAGTTCACTAATTCTAAAATTATATCCAATAAACGGATGCAGGTCGGCACCACGGTCTACACCTAAGTGGTCATGACCATGATCGGTGTAGGCGTCACATTTTGTGTACACATCTTTGTTGTTTGTCATTACCACACCGCCTTCGCCGCAAGTAATTGTTTTTACAAAGTCAAAAGAAAAAGTACCTGCGTCACCAATAGTGCCTAACTTTTTTCCTTTATAAGTGCCACCAATACTCTGGCATGCATCTTCTAATAATATTAAATGGTGGTCTGCGCAAATTTGTTGAAGCGCATCCATATCTGCCATGCTACCACACATATGAACGGGCATAATACATTTTGTTTTTGGCGTAATAGCAGCCTTTACCGCAGCAGGATCAAGTGTTAATGTTTCATCGATGTCCACTAAAACCGGCACAGCGCCAATACTTAATATGGCTTCAAAACTTGCCACAAAAGTAAAAGAAGGCATGATCACCTCGTCGCCAACACCAATGCCTAGTGCCGCCATGGCGGTGGTTAATGCAGCTGTACCGCTAGAGGTCAATTGCGCATGCGCGCAACCAAAAACATTAGAAACAGCAGCTTCCAATTCTTTGGATTTCCAGATCCCTTTTCGTGGACCATCAAACCCATAACGCATAAGTATTCCGGTTTCAAGTACCTCATTCACTTCTTTTCTTTCCTCATCACCAAAAAATTCAAATCCTGGCATATATAATGTTTAGACTGCAAAGGTAAAGAACTTAGTTGCATCTTTTATTGGCATTATCTTTGCTTTATGAATCCAACCTTATTTTATTGTTACGACGCCTATTGTGGCTGGTGCTATGGTTTTTGCCCCGTTATCAAAAAAATAGCCGAAAAATACCCTGCCCTTCCCATAGAAGTGCTTTCGGGAGGCATGATCCTGCCCGAAAAACCCGTTTCGATAAGTGCTACTGCCCATTATATTTTGGGTGCCTATAAAAATGTAGAAGAATTGTCGGGCGTAGAATTTGGGGAAGACTACCTCTGGCATATCAAAAATCCTGAATTAAGCGACTGGTTCCCGCATTCCGAAAAAGCGGCTATCGCACTTTGCATTTTTAAGGAGTTTTATCCGGGTAGACAGGTTGAGTTTGCCAATGATTTACAAATTGCGCTTCATTATGAAGGTCGTGATTTAACGGACAATGAAGCCTACAGGCACCTTCTTGAAAAATATAGCATAGCACCCGAAACTTTTTACGAAAAATTAGCGAGCGAAACCTATAAAGATCAGGCCCACTATGAGTTTTCGCTTGTTAAGCAATTACAAGTAACAGGTTTTCCATGTGTGTTATTACAAGTCAATGAGTCAAAATTTCATTTATTGGCAAGGGGCTACACAGATTACGAAACACTTCAATCTCGACTTGAACTAGCACTAGGGGAAGCAGCAAAAACGATTTAGTGGTATTTTAACCTGATTTTACCTTTACTTTGCAAAACGTAAAAAAAGCATATGGAGTATAGTAATTTAGTATCAATCTCTGGCCTTAGTGGTCTATTTGAAATGGTGGCGAGCAAAACAGATGGCGCCATCGTAAAGTCTTTAGAAGATCAAACCACAAAATTTGTGAGCAGTCGCGTTCACAATTTCTCGCACCTAGAAAGCATCGAAGTGTATACCGTCGTGATAATATCAATTTGGTGGAGCTTTTTCAAAACATGTTGGCTTCAAAAGAGGCACTTCCTTCCGAAAAAGACCCTGCAAAGGTTGTCGCTTACTTTAAAAAAGTATATGCCGATATGGACTTTGACCGTGTGTATCCAAGTGATATGAAAAAAATGGTAAAATGGTTTAGCATTTTAAAGGCGAACAACATAGAAATCAAATTAACAGAAGAGCCTGAAGACGAAACAGAAGCTTAAAATTCATAAATGATATAAAAGGTCGCAATATGTTAGTCTATTGCGACTTTTTTTTGCCCATACCTACCCAACAAATTGGTAGAAATCTTACATTGTGTCACTCAATACATGGCCATGAAAAAATTCTTACTCCTTACCATTTTAGGATGCTCACTATTATCTAGTAAAGCTCAACGATTTTCAGAAAAATCAGAAGCATCAGAAACTTGGGTAACCGCTCAGTTTAATAAATTAACACCCGAAGAGCGCATTGCACAACTCATGATTATTAGGGCACATAGTAATTTAGGAGAAGCCCATGTTAAAGAGGTAACGGATTTAGTAACCAAATATAATGTGGGTGGTTTGTGTTTTTTTCAGGGCGGACCAATTAGGCAAGCATTGTTAACCAACGCGTATCAATCACTTGCTAAAACGCCACTCATGATTGCCATCGATGGCGAGTGGGGCCTAGGCATGCGCCTTGATAGTGTTATTAATTTTCCGAGACAACTCATGATGGGCGCTGTTAATGACGCCAATTTAATTTATCAATTTGGCCGTATTGTGGGTGAGCAGTGCAAACGTATTGGCATACAAGTGAATTATGCGCCTGATGTAGACATCAACAACAATCCAAAAAATCCGGTTATCAATGATAGAAGTTTTGGAGAAGATAAATACAAAGTAGCGCAGTATGGTGTGGCCTATATGCGTGGTATGCAAGACGTTAATGTGATGGCTTGTGCCAAACATTTTCCAGGACATGGTGACGTTGCCGTAGACTCACACTATGACCTACCCATCATTTTAAAATCTAGACATGCACTTGATTCATTAGAATTATATCCTTTTAAAGAAATGATAAAAGCAGGCGTGGGTAGTGTTATGATGGCACACTTATCTATTCCTGCCATAGACGCCACACCCAATTTACCAACTTCTTTGTCTGCGATTGCCGTTCAAAATTTACTGCGTAAAGAACTTGGATATAATGGCATTACGTTTACAGATGCCCTAGAAATGAAAGGTGTAAGTAAATTTTTTCCTAAAGGAGAAGCTTCTGTTATGTCTTTAATTGCAGGTAACGATATGCTATGTTTGCCCGGAGATATTGAAGGTAGTATTGCAAAAGTAAAAGAAGCCATAGCTACTGGAAAGTTAAGCTGGGAAGACCTCAACGAGAGAGTAAAAAAAGTGTTGCGTGCTAAGTACAATTTAGGACTCGCCACTTTACAACCCATCAACACCGCAAATATAGCAGCGGACTTAAACGCATCTACCAATGCGCTTAGAGAAATACTAGCTAAAAAAGCATTGACCGTTTTAAAACTTGAGAATAAAAAATTACTGCCTTTACAAACAAAAAATACAAAAACATTGTACGTTGGTATTGGGATTAACAAAGAAAATGATTTTGCAAAGGGTGTTAAAAAGACCTATAACGCAGATGTAGTATTTTTTGATTACAAAGACAAAAAAATTAAGGCTGATAGTATTGCAAAAATAATAAGTAACTATGACGCTGTCGTAGTAGGCATGCATGATTTTAGTAGAAGGCCCGCCAATAATTTTGGTATATCGCCAAATGCCATTGATTTACTATCAAAACTACAAGGCTCAAACACCATCAATTTTTGTTTTGGAAATCCTTACGCAATCGCAAATCTCTGCGACGCAAACAACTTAGTGGTTTGTTATGAAGATGATGACATTACACAAAAAGCAGGTATACAATTACTACAAGGCAATATTCAACCGGAAGGTAAACTACCTGTTACGGTTTGTGAAAATTTTAGTTTTGGTAACGGTATCGAAACAACAAGTTATTTTCAAACAGCTGTGCCGGAAGAAGTAGGCATGAGTAGTGCTGGGCTACAAAAAATTGATAGTATTGCTAAAGCCGCTATTGACAGTGCTGCCATACCTGGCTGCGTTGTATTAGTTGCCAAAAATGGAAAAATTGTCTATAACAAAGCGTTTGGCAACACCAATTACAACAACACGGTACCCATGCAAACAGATATGGTGTTTGATTTGGCTTCTGTAACAAAAATTTCTGCCACTACGGTAGCCATTATGAAACTGGTTGAAACCAAAAAAGTAAATTTAAATAAAACGATTGGAGAATATATTCCATGGGTGCGGGGATCAGACAAAGCGTCTATAAAAATTTCAGACTTATTGCTGCATCAAGCTGGACTTGTGCCATTCATTACTTTTTATAAAGAAGCATTGGACCCTGCTACGAGTAAACCCTCTCCAAAATATTTTTCTACAATTGCTACACCGCAATTTTCTGTACGTGTAGCTGAAAATGTGTACCTCAGAAATGATTGGCAGGACAGTATGTATGCACGTATACTATCAAGCAGTAGACCTACAAGTGGTAAATATGTATACAGCGATAACGATTTTATTTTTTTAGGAAAAGTAGTTGAATCTGTTACTGGCATGAGTTTAGATGCATATGTGGCCGAAACTTTTTATACGCCGCTAGGCATGCATAGTACCGGTTTTTTGCCAACTGCAAAAATGCCTTTGAGTAAAATTGTACCCACCGAAGTTGAAACTCATTTTAGAGCACAACAAATGCATGGCGATGTGCATGACGAAGGTGCTGCCATGTTTGGCGGTATAGCTGGACATGCTGGACTCTTTAGTAGTGCTTATGATTTAGCAAAGCTCTATCAAATGCTATTAAACGGTGGTGTATTTAATGGCAAACGTTATTTCAAAAAGTCTACCATTCAAAAATTTACTGCTTACAGTTCTAGTATTTCTAGAAGAGGATTAGGATTTGATAAACCTGAAAAAGACAATGCCACAAGAAAAGAAGCCTACCCTTCTAAAAGCGTATCTCCTGAAACCTATGGTCACACTGGATTTACGGGCACATGTGTTTGGGTAGATCCATCAAAGCAACTCGTTTATATCTTTTTATCAAGCAGGGTTTCTCCTACAAGAAACAATACCAAATTTGGTAGATTAAATGTGCGACCTAATATTCAAGAAGCCATCTATAGCGCAATCCAATAAAATAGGTTACCTTACTGTCAAGCACTATAATTAAAGTGCGCGGCGCTCATGATATCCATTGCCATTGTAGATGATCACCGCCTCATGCGGGCTGGACTAGCCAATATGATAGCTGGATTTAAAGGGTATAAAGTAACACTTGAAGCAGAAAATGGGAAGCGCTTTATAGAAGCGCTTAAACCAAACAAGCCACCAAGCATTGTGCTACTTGATATCAATATGCCAGAAATGGATGGATATGAAACAGCGCAATGGATTCGCAAAAACCTACCTGATACAAAAATTATTGCGCTGAGCATGTACGACAATGACTATGCCATCATTCAAATGTTAAAAAATGGCTGTCATGGATACCTATTAAAAAATTCGGAACCCATGCTGCTATATACCGCTTTCAACGAAATTAAAAAGTACGGTTATTTTAGCAACGACATGGTTTCTGATAAACTCATACATTATATAGGTGACGAATCGGCACTAAAAAAACAACAAGACCAAGTCAATCAGCTAACAGATAAAGAGAAATCTTTTATGGGCTGGGTATGTACCGATAAAACCTATAAAGAAATTGCCGATATTATGTTCATTAGTCCGCGCACTGTAGATACTTATCGCGATCATTTATTTAGAAAATTAGACGTAAAAACAAGGGTTGGCCTAGCATTATTTGCCATTAAAAATAACTTGGCAGAACTATAGTTTTTATGAATTAATTTTAGTTCATGTTAGGGATAAAGCGGAGTCTATTTTTTATTGGCTGTTGGTTGCTAACTATACAAGCATTTACCCAAGCACCTCCTATTGGTAACTGGCGGCTACACCACAGTTATGTAGGTACTATAAACCTAGTATATGGAGATAAAATGTATGCTGCAACCAAGGAAGCTATTTTTAGTATTAATAATACTGGAGGTTTTGAATACTTTAATAAGTTAACCGGTTTATCGGAAGCTTCGATAGCTACTATTCAGTGGGATAGTGAAACAGCGCAGCTTGTAGTAGTCTATACCAATAATAACATGGATGTTATTAAAGGAGGTCTTGTCAAAAATATATATGACCTTGTAAGAACGAGTAACATTAAAACAATCAATTCAATTTATTGTGAAAAAGGAATGGCGTATGTAGCTACAAACATTGGCGTTGTAGTCATTAACTTATTAAAATACGAAATTAAAGAAAGCTGGATTTTAGGCCCTAATGGAAATAACATCGAAGTTTTTTCACTTACAAAAGACAGTAATTTTTGGTATGCTGCCACAAGCAGTGGCATTTATAGAACGCCATTATCTAATACAAATCTTGCCGATGCAAAAACTTGGACTGTTTTTTATGCGACGGTAAATAATGAGCCCATAAAAAAAATAAGTACTGCGCCTACTGGACTCATTATTGAAAAAAATGATAGCCTGCTTCTCATTCAACCTAGTATAATTACGACTCTATTTTATAAAGCATCAGAGCAAATTAAATGTTGGCAGTTTAACGAACAAAAATTAACTATCGGCACAACAAGTGTACAAACAAAAAAAGCATTCATGTACCACAGCGCTATTGATAATTCCAATCTATTGGTTTTTGAACAAGCTGGTGTTTTAATCCATCCAAATGCATGTATGTTTTCTAGTGGTACTATTTGGATGAGCGATAGCACCACAGGCCTTATTAAATTAGATCCTATTAGCAAAAACTTTACAAGTATTATTCCGAGCGGACCTGCGGGTCAAATTACCACTGCACTGCAAGCTACAAGTAATAATATCATAGCCGCTTCCAATACAAAACCGGGTTTATTTATTTTAGAAAACGGAAAATGGCTTATCCAAAAACAAAACGGGTTAGATAGTGTAACAGGGGTTCAATTCATTGCAACGAATCAATTTGACAATAGCGTTTGGCTTACTACTGCACAAATGGGCGTGGCACAGTGGCATAAGAACAAACTTCAAATCTTTAACCCGCAAAACAGCAGCCTTAAGGGTGCCGCAAATAACACTTGTTTTACAAGTGGTGTAGCAGTTGATACCAAAGGAAATAGTTGGGTTAGTAACCTAGGTACCGCCATTTCACTCCATGTAAAACAGCCCGATGGAAAATGGACTGGATTTACAAACCCATTTGGAATTACAGATGCAGGTGTATTAGAAATAGATGACGCATCACAAATTTGGTGTGTTACAAAAAATGCAAATGGATTACTTGTATATAACCCTGGAAATTCATTAACATCCAGCGCCGACGATAGATGGAAACAATACAAAGCAGGATCAGGACTCGGAAATTTACCAAGCAACCAAGTGAACTGTACTGCAAAAGATAAAAATGGATTTATTTGGATTGGTACAGATAGAGGTATTGGAATTATACAATGTACAGAAAATGTTTTTACACCTACTGGTTGTGAAGCACTCCTTCCAGTAGTACAGCAAGATAGATTTGCAGGACTTTTATTTAAGGATGAAAATGTACAAACCATTGCTGTTGATGGTGCAGACAGAAAATGGGTGGGTACAAAAAATGGTGTTTGGTTAATTAGTGCTAGCGGCGAAAAAGTTATTTATAGATTTTCGTCAAGTAATAGTCCTTTACCGGGCAATGATATTTCTAAGATTTCTATTGATCCACTTACAGGGGAGGTTTTTATCGCTACAAATAATGGACTTTGTAGTTTTAGAAGTACGGCAACAGAACCCGTAAGCGCACAGCAAAAAGTGCTTGTATTTCCAAATCCTGTTCCACCAGGATACAATGGCAGCATAGCTATCAGAGGTTTAACAACGGGTGCACTTGTAAAAATCACCAACTTGTATGGTGCGCTCATTTATCAAACCAGAGCGATTGGTGGCCAAGCTATTTGGGATGGTAAAAACACGAATGGCACAAAAGTAGCTAGTGGTGTTTATTTAATTATTTGCAGAGACGATAGTGGTGTAGAAAAAATTGCAACAAAAATTACAATTGTACAGGGTAGGTAATATTATTTTTTTTGAAAATCATAAAACCTAGCTACCACAAATTTTGAAGTTCCCTGTTCACCTGGTGCTACACGGTACATCAATCGGCGCATCTTACCAGTAGGTTGTTGCACCCCGTTAGCATCTTTTTCATACAAAGGATAGGTACGCATTAGAACGCCTTCCAAAAGCATATACTTATCTGAACCCTTATAACTATCTCGAAGTCGTGGATCGTCTAAGATGTCCGGAAAAACAATGGGCGCTACCGATTTATTTTCTTGAGAGCTAATGGCAATTACTGAACTTTTATTGAGAGAATCTTGGGGAGCAACATATAATAGTAATTCAGGAAACCCATCTTTATTCAGATCATCTACTTCTGCGCCAATTAGAACACCTTTTAATTCAAAACTAAAATCACGTGCTTCACTTTCAAAGCCAACTGGATAAATGGTGATTGGATTTTTTTCAGCCGATTTATTGTAGCAGTTAATACGAAAGCCAGCCTTACCCACTTTCATGGTGGTATCCATACGGCGACCTTGTGCCACTAGTAAAGTTGGTATCAAAACGATAGCGTAAAAAAGCGTACGAATAAACATTGACCGCATACAAAAAATTAATTTAGAGCCCTAAGTTAAAAAAAATAACCGTGCAATTACATATTCCTTCTATATTGTCCACCTACTTCGTATAAGGCTTCCGTTATTTGCCCTAAGGAACAGTATTTAACGGCTTCCATCAGTGATTCAAACAAGTTTTCACCAGCAATAGCTGCCTTTTTTAAGGATGCAATTTTCGCAGGTGCCACGAGCTCATTACGCTTCCAAAAAGCTTGTAAATTATCAATTTGCCTATCCTTTTCAATAGTTGTAGAACGAATCACTTCGGTCGGTAAAATAGTAGGACTTCCTTTTTTATTTAAAAAACTATTCACACCAACAATCGGAAGTTCACCGGTATGTTTTAGCGTTTCGTAGTACATGCTTTCTTCCTGAATTTTATTGCGCTGGTACATTCTTTCCATAGCGCCTAGCACACCACCTCTCTCACTAATTTTTTCAAATTCAATTAATACCGCTTCTTCTACCAAATCTGTTAAGGCTTCAATGGCAAAACTACCTTGTATAAAATTTTCAGTTTTTGCAGCGCCTAATTCTTTATTAATTATTAATTGAATCGCCATCGCCCTTCTTACGCTCTCTTCGGTAGGCGTTGTGATAGCCTCATCGTAGGCGTTGGTGTGCAAACTATTGCAGTTATCATAGATGGCATAAAGTGCTTGGAGCGTTGTTCTGATGTCATTAAAATCAATTTCTTGCGCGTGCAAACTTCTACCACTTGTTTGAATATGGTATTTTAATTTTTGAGAACGCTCGTTTCCTTTGTATTTTAATTTGATGGCTTTAGCCCAAATTCTGCGGGCTACCCTACCTATTACACTGTATTCAGGATCCATACCATTACTAAAGAAAAAAGATAAGTTAGGCGCAAAATCATCGATATGCATCCCCCTACTTAAATAATATTCGACATAGGTAAAACCATTGGAAAGCGTAAATGCAAGCTGTGTGATTGGATTGGCGCCTGCTTCGGCAATATGATACCCACTAATACTTACACTGTAAAAGTTTTTGACTTGATGTGCAATAAAATAAGACTGCACATCACCCATTAATTTAAGTGCAAACTCGGTAGAAAAAATACAGGTATTTTGAGCCTGGTCTTCTTTTAAAATATCTGCTTGCACCGTACCACGGACACTAGATAATGCAGTAGCTTTTAATGTTGCATATACATCAGGAGGAAGCACTTCGTCGGCACTTAATCCAAGTAGTTGAAGTCCTAGTCCACTATTACCTTCAGGTAGTTTACCACCACTATCTGATACCGCATATTGAGGAGGTGCTGAAGAACCATATTTTGTTTGTAACGCCTTTTGAACAAGGTGTAGTGCATTATTTGAAGCAATCCACTTTTCACAAAGTTGGTCAATGGCTGCATGCATAAAAAATGCCAATATAATAGGAGCGGGACCATTAATGGTCATACTTACCGATGTTTTTGGATCGCACAAATCAAAGCCGCTGTATAATTTTTTAGCATCGTCAATGGTGGCAATATTAACACCGCTATTTCCAATTTTTCCAAAAATATCTGGACGTGTTGCAGGGTCTTCTCCATATAATGTAACACTATCAAATGCAGTAGACAAACGTATCGCAGGTTGATCTACAGAAACGTAATGAAATCTTCTATTGGTTCTTTCCGGGCAGCCTTCACCAGCAAACATACGGGTAGGATCTTCGCCTTCTCTTTTAATTTCAAATACACCAGCCGTATACGGAAATATTCCAGGTACATTTTCTTGTAACTGCCATTTTAAAATACTACCACTATCGGAATACGTGGGCAGCATTACTTTTGCAATTTTACTGCCACTGAGTGATGTTGTAGTAAGTGGAATAGAAATATTTTTATCCCGAATGGTATAGGTTAAAAAATCGGCAGTATATTTTTTTACAACAGATGGCCACTTGTCAATTAATACTTTGCAATTTGGATCTAGTAAGGCTTCAATATTTTCTTTCGCTTTTGCAACCTCATTTAGGGCGGTTTCATTTTTATAGTCCTCAAGTATTTCAAGGGTTCCGTTTAACTGATATAGTTTTGTTGCAAGTGCTACTTGCTCTAATACCCAAGCATCATAGGATCTATTATTAGCTGCTATTTCAGCGAGGTAACGCACTTTATTGGAAGGAATAATGGGCGCTTGCTGTGCTGATTTTTTAAGATCTTCTGAAACACTATTTACGTTAGCGCTTGGTGTAAAAATGATGGCTGTTTTAGCTGCTACTGTTTCAAAAATTAAATCTACCAGTTTGTGAATACCAGGGTCATTAAACTGCGCCGCAATAGTACCTACTACAGGAAGTGTTTCATCTGCAGCTTCCCACAATTGATGGCTACGCTTATACTGCTTTCGTACATCATGTAACGCATCTTTTGCACCAGACTTGTCAAATTTGTTCATGCAAATAATATCTGCATAATCAATCATGTTTATTTTTTCTAGTTGTGATGCCGCTCCATATTCTGGCGTCATGGCATACATACTTACCGAACAATAATCGATAATAGAGGCGTCGCTTTGTCCAACACCCGCCGATTCTAAAATAATAAAATCATACCCTGCCGCTTTACAAATATCAATAGCACCTGATACATGTTTACTCAACGCAACATTTTCTGATCTGGTAGCCATGCTGCGCATGTAAGCCCTAGGATGCGCGATAGCATTCATTCTAATACGGTCACCAAGTAGTGCGCCACCTGTTTTTTTCTTGGATGGATCTACAGAAATAACTGCAATCGTTTTACTAGGAAACAAATACAAGTACCGTCTTACAATTTCATCTGTAATAGAACTTTTACCGGCACCACCTGTACCCGTAATTCCTAATACTGGAATTTGAGCAGTAGATGATTGCGATTTTATTTCTTGGTGATCCTGATTTTCTAATCGAGTAATGGCCCTAGCAACATGTCTAACATCGATGGGACCGCCTAATGTAAATGGCTTACTAAAATCGCCTTTGTCTTCAACTTCAAAATCTGATAAAGTAATGAGTTCTTTAATCATGCCTTCAAGTCCCAAACGCCTGCCATCATCCGGCGAATAAATTTTTGTAATGCCGTATGCATGCAACTGTTCAACCTCTTCTGGTAATATAGTCCCACCACCGCCACCAAATATTTTGATATGTCCATATCCATTTTCAACGAGTAAGTCACGCATGTAACTAAAGAATTCGATATGACCACCCTGATAACTTGTTACAGCAATGGCTTGCGCATCTTCTTCTATGGCGCAGGAAACAATTTCTTGCGCTGTTCGATTATGACCCAAATGAATAATTTCGGCACCCTGTGCTTGTAAAATTCGGCGCATGATATTAATGGAAGCATCATGCCCATCAAATAAACTTGCGGCGGTTACAATTCTAATTTTATACTTATTGGCATTGTTCATAGCTACATCCTATTCAGCCGCAAAAATAATACTTTACAGACATAATATTAACAATTGTTAGTTTTATAAATACCATACAATATTCTAGTTTAAGGCATTAATTTGCAATCAAATCAATACTATGCAGTTTGCGGTATCATTAAGTCAAGAAAGTGGCTATCAGGTGGTGGAACTCCAAGACAAACAAACAGGAACCACGGCCCAGCTTTATTCGTTTGGAGCCCTTCTAAATGCCTTTACCATACCCACAAAAACTGGAACCATCAATGGCATTGATGGATTTACAAGTATCAATGATGCTGTGGCAAATGCAACGGCCGGATTTAAAAGTTCCAAATTAACCCCCTTTGTTTGCCGCATGCAACATGGCAAGTACCGCTTTAATCAAAAAGAATATACCATAAACGGTTTTTATTTGGGTGAACACGCCATTCATGGCCTCCTATTTAACGCTGCATTTGATATCACATATACAAAATCAACGGCAACGGAAGCGTCGGTCATATTTAGCCATCAATATAAAGGAACAGATCCTGGTTACCCATTTCCATTTACGCTACATGTAAAATGGAAACTCACCAGTGGCAATACGCTTCAGGTTTTTACAACGGCTACCAATAACCATAGCAGCGCTATTCCTTTTTCGGATGGATGGCATCCCTATTTTACGGTGGGCGAAACCATTGATAGCGCTACGCTTTCATTTACAACAAACAAGCAACTTGCATTTAGTGCAGATCTATTACCTACCGGCAAAATCATTGAAGATAACCGCTTTGTGGGTGGCCAAAAAATGGAAGGTATTTTTTTAGACAATTGTTTCTTGTTGGATAATCATTCTGAAACAAAGCACAGTTGCACCTTAAAAAATGATGCAGTAACGTTAACAATAACGCCTGACAAACAGTATCCTTACTTGCAAATTTATACGCCGCCGCACCGAAAAAGTATTGCTATTGAAAATTTAAGTAGCGCACCAGATAGTTTTAACAACGGTATTGGACTACTAGTTATTGAACCAGATCATACCCTCGAATTTTCAACAACCTATACGCTTACTGCAAACAAAATCTTATAATTCAGCTACCGCAGTAGTACTAATTTCAACATTGACACCCCGTGGTAATCCTTTAACAGCAAAGGTTTCACGCGCAGGAGGCATATCTGTAAAATAGCTTCCATATACTTCATTTACTTTTGAAAAAAGTGACATATCACTTAATAAAATAGTCGTCTTTACAATATGACTAAATGAAATTTTTGCTTCCGCTAAAATAGCTGCAATGTTTTTCATTACCATATGTGTCTCATCCTCAATACCAGTAGTTACTTTTTCACCTGTTGCAGGATCAATTGGAATTTGACCACTAATAAAAATAAAACCATTGGCTTTAACAGCTTGATTGTATGGACCAATTGGCGCAGGCGCCAAATTTGTTTGAATCATTTCTTTAGGCATCTTTTTATTTTAAAGTTTAAGCAAGTTGATGATTTTCTATGAGTTTGCCAACCTAAATTTGCAATGAGCGATACATCAACTTCAACTACCTAAGTACCATGGCAACATTTTTATTAATCTTTACAGCAACGGCACAGGCTAGTGTTTGTATAGTTAAAGATGGCGAGGTGCTAGGATGTTCAGAAACAGCCGATCAAAAAACCCATGCCAGTTTTATACAGCCTGCCATTGAATCCCTTTGTAAGCAAACAAGTATCCCCTTGAGTAGCATTGATGCCATAAGCATTAGTATGGGGCCAGGAAGCTATACTGGACTTCGAGTTGGAATGGCAACAGCAAAAGGTATTGCCTACGCCATGGGCAAGCCACTAATAGGTATCAATACCCTTCAAATTATGGCTGCTGCAGCAAAACTTAAATACCCCAACCACAATTCGGCTATTTGCCCGCTGTTGGACGCGCGAAGAATGGAGGTTTTTACAGGTATTTATTCGCATAATTTGGAACCTACAACAACAAGTACTGCCCTTATTTTAGATGCGCAATCTTTTGAAAATGAATTAGTAAACGCTGCTATTTTATTTGTAGGAGATGGTGCAGAAAAATTTAAGGCTATTTGCAATCATTCCAATGCTTATTTTGATACAACCATACGTTATGGCGCTGCTGATATGATAGCATTAACCGAAAATGCTTTCACCTTAACCGATTTTTTAGACCTAGCCTACAGTGAACCGCTTTACATCAAAGCATTCCACGATACGCGTAAAGCTTGATTTTTTTGCTAATTGGGTTAAGCCAAATTAAACTTATTTATTATAAGTTATTTTTACATTATCAATTTCTTATTGTATCTTCACATAGCAATTAAGTTTATTAACCCCCCAATAACTCTTCATTGTCATGAGTAATTCATTACAATCAGTGGTTTTAAATAATGGAAAAGCGCCTGTAAAAGTTGATTTTTTGCATACCAAAAAAGCAGCTCTTATACTTCGTTCTATTAACCACAAGCTTCGTCAACAAATCATCAAATTACTGGACGAAAGTCAGAAAATGACGGTGACTGAAATCTATGTAAAACTTAGACTCGAGCAATCTGTAGCATCACAACATTTAGCCATCTTAAGAAGAGCTGGCATTGTTGCAACGACTAGAGAAGGCAAGTTTATATTTTATTCTGTCAACTACACGCGTTTAGCAGAAGTAGTTGGTTTTGTAGAAACACTTGTTGGCTAGAACTTTCTAAAAAAGCATACCGTATATTTGCCCTTAATTACTCAAATTAAAAGGCATGTTCGTACAACAATTATATACCGGATGTATTTCAGAATCAGCTTATTATATCGAAAGCAATGGCGTGGCTGCCATCATAGATCCTATACGGGATATTGATGCGTATCTGCAACTTGCCAAACAAAGAAATGCTACCATTCAGTATATTTTTGAAACGCACTTCCATGCCGATTTTGTTTCTGGCCATTTAGACTTAGCTGCTGCAACTGACGCTAGCATTGTTTATGGGCCAAATACAGTTACAAAATTTGAAGTAACCGTAGCAAAAGACAATCAAGTTTTTAAGCTTGGTGATGTTAGTATTCAAGTACTTCATACCCCTGGGCATACACTTGAAAGTAGTTGTTACTTACTTAAAGATGAAACCGGAAAAGACCACGCCATTTTTACCGGCGATACCCTTTTTGTTGGTGATGTAGGCAGGCCAGATCTTGCACAAAAAGACAACGAAATAACCATCGAAGATTTAGCCGGCATGCTTTACGATAGTTTACACGAAAAAATAATGCCCCTCGCTAATGATGTCATTGTTTATCCTGCGCATGGAGCTGGAAGTAGTTGCGGCAAAAATTTAGGGTCCGAAACATTTAGCACTATTGGTACGCAAAAACAAACCAACTACGCTTTACAACCGCAAACAAAAGAAGACTTTATAATAGCAGTAACGGATGGACTTGCTGCACCTCCTCAATATTTTCCAATCAACGCCAAAATAAATAAGGAAGGCTACGAAAGTTTAGATACCGTTTTAGCAAATGGTTTAAAAGCATTAACCGTTGCCGCTTTTAAAGAAGAAATATCAACATTTGAACCCGTTATTTTAGACACTAGAAATGCAACTGTTTTTACACAAGGTTTTGTTCCTGGCGCTGTAAGCATTGGACTGGAAGGTAGGTTTGCAGAATTTGCTGGAAGTATTTTACCATTTGATAAGGCTATACTGCTTGTTTGTGAATCTGGTACCGAAAAAGAATCTATTGTTCGACTCGCGCGTGTTGGATTTGAAAATATCATTGGACATTTAGCCGGTGGTTTTGATGCTTGGTTAGCGGCCAATGAAACACCCGATTTAATTATTGATGTAGAAGCCGACGAACTTGCGATGGATATTCCATTTGATCCAAACATGGTCATTGTGGATGTTAGAAAAACTTCGGAGTTTGATAAAGGTCATTTAAAGGAAGCATTGACCATTCCATTAGATGAATTAACAGATCCGGCTAGCATGGCTAATTTTGACGACAATCAAAATATTTATATTCACTGCGCTGGCGGATACAGGAGTGTTATTGCTTCTTCACTGATTAAAAGACAGGGCATCCATAATATCAGAAATGTATTGGGAGGCTTTAAAGCCATTAGCGAACTAGGGGACAAATTTGACATCGAAGAAACAGTGCTTGCAGAAGAAGTGAAGTCCTAATCAAATAAATTTTAGTTGCGCTTCCTATTAGATCATAAGGTGCGCGTATTTTTCGGCCTCTTCGGTCCACTTCCATCTGCGATGACTCCACAAATAATTAGACGGCCTTTTACGAATAGCGCCTTCAATTTTTTCAATGAGAAGTTTGGTAAGTGCCCCTTCTTTAAAATAATTGGGAGAAGTAGTTACAAGTTCTATTTCAGCTTTATAATAACCTCGTTTGACAGCATAAAAATCAACAAATAGAACAGCAGCATTACTCGCGCGCGCGCCTTTTTCTGGTCCTAAAACAAAGGGAGCTGGCTTGGTAAAAAATTTAGCCCAAAACGCTCTGTCTAACCTTCCGGGATTTTGATCTGCAACAAGCGCTAGCGTATACCTATCACTTGCATATTTATGAAAATTGTTTCGAAACTCTGAAGCAGGAATTAAAATGGTTCCAAAACGACTGCGCATTTTGAACATGATTTTATCGATCACTTTATTGGAAAGTGGCATGTATACACCAATAAAAGGATACCTTGATTGCTGTGCAATTCCTAGGTTTGCAAACTCCCAGCTAAAAAAATGACCTGCAATTAATTGTACGTTTTGCCCACTTGCATATAAATTATTGAGCACTTCAATATTGATTGAAAATCTTTTACTAAACTCTTTCTCGCTCATACTAATGAGCTTAATGGCTTCAATAAAAGTATCTACAAACTGATGGTAAAAAGCTTTTTCAATTTTTTTCCGGTCAGTGTCAGATTTTTCCGGAAAAGCAATGATTAAATTTTGACGCACTACTTTTTTTCGGTACCCAATAATGTAATATAGTATTCCATAAATGCCATCAGATAAAATATACAGCACCCGCAGTGGTAATAAAGAGATGAGGTAAAATAAGGCGTAAACAATGGGGTACATATGGAATTAGATTAAGCAGGATCAACCCATGCATCATGTTCTTTTAATAACTGAATCAGTTGATCTACGGCAATCTCACTATCTACATTTTTTTTAACGACCTCTTTGCCCTTATACAATGTGATTTTACCCGGACCACTTCCCACATAGCCAAAATCGGCGTCGGCCATTTCTCCAGGACCATTTACAATACATCCCATGATGGCAATTTTAATCCCTTTTAAATGGTTGGTGACAGATCTAATTTTTGCGGTTGTTTCCTGTAAATTAAACAAGGTTCTACCGCAACTAGGACAAGAGATATATTCTGTTTTAGAAATACGGGTACGCGTAGCTTGCAATATTGTAAATGCAGTTGCATTTATAAATGCTTCAATACTAGCATTTGAATTGTAATTTCTGCCACTGGTGTCTTTAGAACTGTTTGCTGTTTGTACAGCATAACTTTTTGATGTTAAACCTAAACAAAGTCCATCTCCAAATCCGTCTAATAAAAGTGCGCCCGCTTCTGTGGCAAAATGAATGAGATGCTCATCAGTAGTTTCCCAATCACTGTCAATCGTAATTACTACCGGATTGTTTATTTGCTTTTCTTGAAGTGCGATAAACATCCGACGCATGGCAGGCATTGCATTTTTATGCTTACTACTCAAACATAATATAACACTAGGGTCATTTGCTACCACATCTAGATGCGTAAAATCATTGATGGGTGTTTCATCACTGAAACAATCCATCATAACAAAGTTTTGCTTTGGATGCTTAGGCGTTTCGCTATCGTAACCTGCGCTATCAAAAATTGGTATATACTTGTCGGAAGTGTTTTGTGCTGCCCAAGTAGCAGGATATACAATCACTTTTAAAGTGCCAGGCAATTCAAAATGTATGAGTTGATGACCTGTAAAAATATAATCGGCTGCTTGATCACCTATATTCCACTTATCTGTAACAACATCATAGTTATAACCAATAGCGGTTAAATGTGCTGGTTCAATTTTTTCAATCTTACTAAAATCTGCAATAACAATGGGTACTTGTGACGCGCCTACATTAGACACCGATAAAGTAGATCTACGTTTGTATACAAAAGGATCATAGGTAAGTTTTTGAACAGGTGGAATCACGCCCAAAGTATTGTTATCTGCAACAGTACTATTTGCTGGATGTGTATACCTTTTTACAAGATCCCTACAAACCGGTATTTCAAATTCAGGATCTTCCGTTAAACTTACGCGAACGGTATCACCAATGCCATCTTCTAATAATGTACCAATACCTGCAGCACTTTTTACACGTCCATCTTCGCCATCACCGGCTTCTGTTACTCCTAAATGTAATGGATAACATTCATTGAATTCAAGTTGCATTTGTTGAATGAGTAAGCGGTAAGCCTGCACCATTACTTGCGGATTACTGGCTTTCATACTAAGCACAATATTATGGTAATCATTAGCCCTTGCAACACGTAAAAATTCCATGGCACTTTCAACCATACCCATGGGTGTATCACCGTATCTACTCATAATACGGTCACTTAATGAACCGTGGTTCGTACCAATACGCATCGCCGTTCCGTGCTCCTTACAAATTAAAACGAGTGGCGTAAACCTTTCAGTAATTCTTTCTATTTCTTCGGCATAATCTTGATCAGAATATTCGATAAGTTCAAATTTTTTCTTATCAACATAATTACCCGGATTGATACGTACTTTTTCAACGATTCGCGCAGCTATTTCTGCAGCATTGGGTGTAAAATGAATATCGGCAACAATGGGTGTATCATACCCTCTTCGGCGTAATTCATTTTTAATATTCAATAAATTTTCTGCTTCTTTTTTACTTGGTGCTGTAATCCGAACAAGCTCTGCTCCTGCTTCTATACACCTAATGGTTTGCTCCACGGTAGCCATAGTATCAAGCGTATCGGTGGTGGTCATAGTTTGAACGCGTATAGGATGGCCATTGCCAATTTTAAGCTGACCAATGGTTACTTCTCTAGTTTTAAGACGACTTATTTGTGTTAAAGATAGGCAGTAATATTGCATCATAAAACGTATTGTAGTAGGGTTATCTTTTGCCTTCAAAAAAACCTTGCTCTTTTAATATTTTGTTTAGTAACGACATGCTCGCGTTTTTTATATCGCCGCTTGCAGCACCTTCTGTTTGTAATACAAAAAAATAAGGGTGTTTGTTTTCTTCTATCCAACCAATAACCCAAACTACTGCATTGCCATTTTGTTTGTAGCTAAGTCCTGTTTTATAACTCAATTTATAGTTCGCATTGGCTGTTTGCAGCATTAGCATTTTAACCATTTCTTGGGTACGCTTTTGAAAAGGTAATTGACCAAAATACAATTTTTTTACAAGCCCTAGCTGTTCGTCGGGCCTAACGGTTAGTGTATTATTGAGCCAAAAAGAATCAACGGCAGTTCCCATTTGTTTACTTCCATACTGCAAACTGTCTAACCAGTGTTGCATAGTATCTTTTCCTATGCGTCGTGCTACTTCCACAAAGTATGGTACTGAAGTTTGTTTAAAGGCACTATCCATTCGAATAGGGCCAGCACTATCTACAGAAAGCATCATTTTTTCATCTACAATCCTTCCAGTTTCGATACCTACTAGCGCATTAACAATTTCAAAGGTAGACGCTGGTGCGTAGCTGGAATCTTTAAACTGTGCTAGGTTATAAATATAAAACTCACCAGAGCCGTTGTCAAAAAGTCCAAAAGATCCTGTCAAGGCCGCATCATCAAAATACTTTGTATAATTATTTTGAAGTGTTACATTATTGGGAGAGCAGCTTTGTAGCACCAACAACACGGTACTTAATATAGTAAGTAAAATCGAAGTGCTAATTTTTAAAAAACGCATGGCTTAATTTTATAAAAGAAAATTATTCTTTTTCGATACTAATTAATTCTACATCAAATACAAGAAGTGACCCTGGGCCAATGGAAGGACTTGGAGAACTATCACCATAGGCTAAATCTGAAGGGACATATAATTTCCATTTGCTACCTACCGTCATTAATTGTAAAGCTTCTTGCCATCCTTTAATAACACCGTTAACTGGGAACACAACAGGTTCACCACGATCTACAGAACTATCAAAAATACTTCCGTCTAATAAAGTACCATGGTAATGACATTTTACTTTGTCATTAAAGGAAGGCTTAGTCGTATCTGTACCAGCTTTAACCACAACATATTGTAATCCTGAAGGAAGTGTAACAACACCAGGCTTTTTTGCATTGGCAGCTAAAAATGCTACTGCTGCTTTTTTAGAACCCGCCGATTTTTGTTCGTTGGCTTTTTGCACAAACTCTCCAATACACTTATCTAATACTGCTTCTGGTAGTGCAGATGCTTTGCCAGAAAATACATCTCCTATAGCGCGGTACAAATTAGGTAAGTTGATGGCGTCAAACCCTTGTGCTTTTAAATTTTGACCAATACGAACACCGAGCGCATAGCCGGCACTATCGGCACTGTTTTTAAAAGTATTTACTCGTTTTACTGCAACCGCAGGCTTAGCAGCAGGTTTTGCCACTGTTTTTTGGGGAGTTGCTTTTTTTACTTGTGCATTGGCACCAAAAGATGCGATTAATAGGCAAATAAGGATACGTTTCATGTATGTTGTTTAAGTATCAAATGTAAATAAATAATTAGTCATTTAGCAGGGCAGCTACTGCATTACTAGCAATAGCAAAATTAAAGCCAGCAAGTACTTCTTGCATCATTTTTTCAATTTTATCATTACACAAATTACCCATACTGCCCTCGTGGGTATGGTTTAAAGAGGTGCTGTAACTAAAATTGCCATTTTCAATCGCCATTCCTACTTGTTTATAAGCGTCTCTAAATGGAACGCCTTTAACAACGAGCTTGTTAACTTCTTCTACACTAAAAGCATATTTATACTTTTCGTCTAATAAAATGGTTTCTTTTACTTCGATAGATTCAAACATCAATTGTGCCATGGCGAGGCAATCTTTTAATGTTTGAAAGGCAGGAAATAAATGCTCTTTTAAAAGTTGTAAATCTCTATGGTATCCAGAAGGCAAATTGGTCGTCATTAGCATCACTTCATTAGGAAGCGCTTTAATTCGGTTGCAATGGGAACGAATAAGTTCAAAAACATCTGGATTTTTTTTGTGCGGCATAATGCTTGATCCTGTAGTTAGCTCTGCTGGAAAAGAAATGAAATCAAAGTTTTGATTGAGGTAAAGACATGCATCCATACTCATTTTTGCAAGGGTGTCTGCAATATTTGCAAGCGCCATGGCAGTAATACGCTCTGACTTCCCACGACCCATTTGAGCATACACCACATTGTAATTTAAATTTTCAAAGCCTAATAAAACAGTGGTCACACTTCTACTAATTGGAAATGATGATCCATATCCAGCAGCAGATCCGAGTGGATTTTTGTTGACTACTTTATACGCACTTTGTAAAGTAATTAAATCATCTACTAAACTTTCGGCATAAGCGCCAAACCACAATCCAAAAGAAGATGGCATGGCGAGTTGCAAATGCGTATAGCCTGGCAACAAATGATTTTTATATTTTTCACTTTGGGTTTGAAGTAATGCAAACAATGATTGAACGCTTGCAACGAGCTCCATGATTTCATGACGCAGGTATAATTTTAAATCTACAAGTACCTGATCATTTCTACTTCTAGCACTATGAATTTTTTTACCTGCATCGCCCAATTGCTCAGTTAATAAGCGTTCTACATAAGAATGAATGTCTTCTACACCAGCTGGCAGTGCAAAGCCAGGCGTGATTACCTGCGTATAAATATTTTTTAATGCCGCATCAATTAACTGCGCTTCTGAAGAATCCAACAATCCAACTTGTGCAAGCATACGCACATGTGCGAGCGAACCAAGTACATCAAAGGGCGCGAGCATGGCATCAAATGCCGGATCGTTTCCAACCGTAAATTTTTCTACAGCTGCTGCCAGGTTTGTATTTTTTTGCCAAAGTTTCATGATTCCTATTTTTTATACAGCCACTACTTATTAAGTAATAGCTGATCTAACAATTCAATATATTTTTGTATGCCGTTTTCTATTTCTGCAACAAGCACAAATTCATCTGCGCTATGACTTCTGGCAGATTCACCTGGACCCATTTTTAAAGCAGGAAATGAAACAAGTGCTTTATCAGATGTGGTAGGAGATCCGTAGGGCTTACTACCAATAGCCATACCAGCTTTTACAAGCGGATGTTCGAGCGCTATCGCCGAAGATTTAATGCGCATGCTTCTGGGTGTTAGGGTTACCGCTGCATTGTTTATTTGTACATTAAGTTCCTCTAAAATTTGATCGCATGTATAACACTCATTTACCCGCACATCGACAACCAGCCTGCAATCGGGCGGAACTACATTATGCGCCTTATTGGTCGTTTCTATAACGGTTACTGTTTGTTGAACGGGACCTAATAAATCTGATACTTTTGGAAAAACATAATTTTTAAAAACATCAATCACAGGAAGTGCATTATAAATTGCATTTTGCCCTTCGCCTCTCGCCGCATGCCCTGCAAGGCCTGGTACTAAAACATCTAGCACCATTAATCCACGCTCTGCGACTGCTAATTGCATGCCTGTTGGTTCACCAATTATGGCACAATTTATAGCTGGTAATTCCGGCACCAAACCTTCGATACCATTTTTTCCTGAAATTTCTTCTTCTGAAGTACCTGCAAAAATGATGTTGTACGCTAGATTTTCCCATGTATAGTAATGTAAAAAAACATGCAGCAATGATACAAGTGATGCGCCAGCATCATTACTTCCAAGTCCATATAATTTACCATCTCTAATAATAGCATTATATGGATCGATCGTATAGCCTGCATTTGGCTTTACGGTATCGTGATGAGAATTTAAAAGAATCGTTGGTTTAACCGGATCAAAGTGTTTATTAGCAGCCCAAACATTGTTGAAGTGCCTATTCGGCTTTACGCCGTTATTATTTAAATAATCAAACAATATAGACGCAGTTGCGTCCTCCTCTTTACTAAAAGAAGGCGTTGCAATAAGCTTTTGTAATAAAGCTGTTGCAGCAGATGTGTATGTATGTTTGTTTGCTTCCAAGTAATAATTAATTTTTTTGAATGGTTGTGCCCACACTGCCAGCTAATAATTGCAATAAGTCTAGAGCGTCTCCAATGATAACCCTGCTAACCCCTTTTTGCAAGGCTTCAAAAGCATTGTCAAGTTTTGGAATCATACCCTCGTTTACTTGACCACTCTCTTTTAATGCCGCATAATTTTGAGGATTGATAATAGGTATAACGCTGTTACTATCCTCTATAGCTGACAACACACCTTTTCTTTCAAAGGAGTACACTAAAGATACCTCATATTTACTGCTGAGTGCGGAAGCAATGGCTTGTGCCATGGTATCTGCATTGGTATTTAATAACTGCCCAGTACCATCATGTGTAATTGGGGCCACTACAAGTGATAAACCGGTATGTAAAAACTGCATGATTTTTTCTGTATCTACCGTGTCTATATCACCTACAAAACCGTAATCGATTGTAGCGTTTATTCTTTTATGCGCTTTTATAATATTAGCATCTGCGCCACAAATACCAAGTGCATTTATATTTTTTGATTGAAGTGCTGCTACCATATTTTTATTGATGTATCCAGCATATACCATCGTTACAATTGTAAGGGTAGCAGCATCTGTTATTCTTCTGCCATCTACCATTTGCTGTGGTATATTTAAATCGGCGGCCATTTTAGTTGCCAATTTGCCGCCACCATGAATCAAAATTTTTTGGCCTTCAATCTGTGAAAATGCCGTCAAGAAAGAAGCAAGATTTGCTTCGTTGTCTATAATGTTACCACCTATTTTTATAACGGATAATTTTTCCACGCTTATTTTTTTGAAGATAAAATAGTGGACAATACGGCTTGTGTAGCCCATACCCTATTGCCTGCCTGCTTTGTTACTAAACTTTGAGGACTATCTAAAATTTCATCAGAAAGCTCAACGTTTCTTCTTACGGGTAAGCAGTGCATCACTTTGGCGTTATTGGAATGTTTGAGCGAATTGGCAGTTAGCATCCACGCTGGATCGGTACAAAAAACCTTGCCATAGTCGGTGTAAGAACTCCAATTTTTTACATACACAAAATCGGCTCCTTCAAGCGCTGCAGCTTGGTCGTTAGTAATAGTGGCGCCCTTCGTATAAGTATCAGATAGTTCATAGCCAGCCGGATGCGCAATAACAACATCAGCAAAATTTGCAGCAGTAACCCACTGCGCAAAACTATTGGCTACACACTGTGGAAGCGCTTTTACATGCGGTGCCCAAGTTAATACCACTTTTGGTTTTTTATTAAGCTGCGTTTCAGCCATAGACTCCTGTATGGTCATTAAATCTGTCAATGATTGAAGTGGATGAAGCGTTGCGGTTTCGAGGCTTACAACGGGTACTCCCGCATATTTAATAAACTGGTTGATGATTGTTTCTGCGTAATCATCCGCTCTATTTTGCAAACCCGGAAAAGTACGAATACATAAAATGTCAAAGTACTGACCTAAAACGGGTGCAGCATCTTTTACGTGTTCTACTGTTGTGCCATTCATGATAGCACCTTCTGCAAATTCTAAAGCCCACCCTTCTTTATCTATATTAAAAACAACAGCGTCCATGCCTAAATTTTGCGCTGCTACTTGTGTACTAAGTCTTGTGCGTAAACTAGGATTTAAAAATAAGAGGCCCGCCCGCTTGCCTGCACCCAGCGTTTTATCCATAAATGGATGTTGCTTGTAATCAAGTCCCTTATTAATAAGTGCTTGTATATCGGATACGTCGCTTACTTGGATAAATTGTTTCATAACAAAGATTGAATGGCTTTTTGAAGTCTATCTAAAAATACATCTATCTCTGCTCTAGTAATGGCTAGAGAAGGAAGCAGTCTTATCACATTAGGCTTTGCCTCGCCGGTAAAAACTTTATATTCTTGTAAGAGCACTTTTTTTAAATCTTTAATGCTATCAGGCACATCAAAACCAATCATGAGTCCCCTGCCTCTAACATTAGTGATGTGTGGGATTTTTGCAAGCGCGTCCATTAAGTAAGTACCATTACTTGCTGCAGCCTCCAATAAATTGTCTTGCTCCATCACTTCAACAACAGCGAGCGCTGCTGCACATGCCAAATGATTACCACCAAAAGTGGTGCCAAGCATTCCATATTTAGGCGCAATATGTGGCGCAATTAATATGCCGCCAATTGGAAACCCGTTACCCATACCCTTTGCCATCGAATAAATATCTGCATCTACGCCTGCAGCATCGTGTGCAAAAAATTGTCCTGTTCTGCCATAACCACACTGTACACTATCTGCTACATATAAGGCGCCATGCTTGGTACATAGTGATCTAATTAATTGTAAAAAAGTATTGGAAGCAACTCGTATACCTCCCACACCCTGAATGCCTTCGATAATAACGGCAGCAATACTACCACCGTCAGCATCAAAACAAGCCTGCAATGCTGTTTCATCATTAAAGGGTAAAAAAATAATATTTTCTGTTTCATTGACAGGCGCTACAATGGATGGGTTGTCTGTAGCGGCAACTGCAAGTGAAGTTCTTCCGTGAAAAGATCCTGTAAAAGAAATAATTTTTTTTCGAGCTGTTACAAAAGATGCAAGTTTTATTGCGTTTTCATTTGCTTCGGCGCCACTGTTGCACAAAAAAAGTTGAAAATTATTTTTGCCGCTTACCACTCCAATTTTTTGAGCTAACTGTGTTTGAATGGGAATAATAACAGAGTTGGAATAAAAAGCAATTTTATGAAGTTGTGTTTCAATGGCCGATACCCAGTATGGATGCGTATGACCAATACTTATTACAGCATGTCCGCCATACATGTCAAGGTACTCCGTTCCTTTTTCATCCCATACATAAGACCCTTTAGCTTTTGCTATGGTGATATTATTGAGTGGATATACGTCAAATAATTTCATGGCTAAAAAAAGTTTGCTTTAAATAATAGACCCGCTGTTTCGTCTAGTCCAAAAAGCAAATTCATATTTTGAACAGCTTGCCCACTAGCGCCTTTTATTAAATTATCAATAGCACTATGCACAACAAGTTTATTACCCTGCTTTTCAATTTGTAAAACGCATTTATTGGTATTTACTACTTGCTTTAAATGTATAGGCGCCTCAGATACCACAACAAATGGATGTGCTGCATAATAGTTCGCATACATTTCCTGAACGGCCTCTAATGGTAAACTACAATCGATAACCGAGCTGGTATAAATACCTCTGGTAAAATCGCCACGCCATGGTACAAAATGCAACCCAGGCCCTTCGCCGCTTGCACTAAGTGGCGCATCTGCCTGCAATTGATTGAGGGATTGTACGATTTCAAAAACGTGCTGATGGTCGAGCGTTTTATAAGCCTGAATATTATTAGCGCGCCAACTAAAATGAGCAGTAGCGCTTAATGATTGGCCCGCACCCGTTGATCCTGTAATACCCGTTGTATAAATATCTTGCAAGAGGCCTGATTTTGCCAGCGGTAATAAAGCGAGTTGAATAGCCGTAGCAAAACAACCCGGATTGGCTACATTTTTTGCTGTTGTTATTTTTTCACGATTGAGCTCTGGCAATCCATATACAAAAGTTCTATCTGCAATTACAGCGTTTGCTATCAGTCTAAAATCTTGTGATAAATCAATAATTGACACTGACGCTGCTATCTTTTGTTCTTCTAATATTTTTTTTGCTTCATGATGACCCACACATAAAAACAAAACATCAATACTATTAGAAAAAGTATTGGTAAAAACAAGATCAGTATCACCTACTAAATCTGTATGCACCTCATTTACGGACTTGCCAGCATTACTAGTGCTATGTACAAACGAAATATGCACTTCGGGATGATGCATTAGTATTCTTAATAACTCGCCGCCAGTATAGCCTGCACCACCAGCAATACCCACATTTATTTTTTTCATGATTGGCTATTTTTAATGCTATGGTAAATAGAAGTTTGGTTACCAAATATTTTTGAAAATCCACGCACGTCTTCGCCAGACCAACCACTATTCATTTCACCGTATTTACCAAACTTGCTACTCATTAAATCAAAGGCAGATTCAATACCGATTACTGTAAAACGGTATGGATGTAATTGTACAAATACGGTACCCGTAACATTTTCTTGTGTATTTTCTAAAAAGGCTTCTATGTCACGCATTACTGGATCCATAATTTGACCTTCATGTAACCAGTTTCCATAAAACTGCGCTAATTGATCTTTCCAATTTAACTGCCACTTGGTTAACACATGTTTTTCAAGTGCATGGTGTGCTTTTAATATAACCATGGGAGCTGCTGCTTCAAAACCAACACGGCCTTTAATTCCAATAATAGTATCGCCTACATGGATATCTCTGCCAATACCATATGCACCCGCAATGGTTTGTAAATATTGAATGGCTTTTGATGGATGATCAAATCGATTGTCGTTAATCATCGTTAATGCACCTTGTTCAAAATGCAAACTCACTTCTTCGGTTCCTGTTGCTGTCACCTGCGTTGGCCATGCAGATTCAGGCAACATGCCTTTAGACGTTAATGTTTCTTTACCACCAACACTTGTACCCCAAAGCCCTTTATTAATAGAATAAGCGGCTTTTTCAAAATTCATATCTACGCCTTTAGACTTCAAGTAGGCAATTTCATCTTCTCTACTTAATTGCATATCTCTAATGGGTGTAATGATCGTAACGCCAGGAATCATGATATGAAAAACCATATCAAATCGAACCTGATCATTACCAGCCCCTGTACTACCATGCACCACCGCTGCCGCGTTCATCTTTGTAGCATGCTCAGCAATATGGAGTGCCTGACTTAAACGCTCGGCACTTACGCTTAGTGGATAGGTATTATTTTTTAGTACATTACCATAAATCAAATACTTGATAATGCTGTCATAATAAGACTGAACGGCATCAATAGTGGTATGTGTTTTAACGCCTAAATGATAGGCATGGGCTTCAATATTTTTTAATTCTTCTTCCGAAAAACCACCAGTGTTTACAACCACACTATGCACTTCATAGCTTTTTTCGTTGGTTAAATATTTAATGCAATAAGACGTATCTAAACCGCCGCTAAATCCGAGTACCACTTTATCGCCCGCCTTTACTTGATGTAATTCACTTGCCATTTTATTATTTTTTTTCTTTTTTCCTCAGCCAACGTAATAAATTATTTTGTTTGAGTTTCATGAAGCGCTCATAGACTTTAGAATTACTTTTAAATTCTGCAGATGTTTCTTGTGTCGTGTAATGATCTGCAGGGTCATACAACATAGCTGTGCACATACAGTTTTTTTGGTCTTTGCTTTGCAAAATTTCATAGTTCACACAGCTTTTACAGCCAGCCCAAAACTCTTCATCATCTGTTAATTCACTGTAGGTAACAGGCTCGTAACCCAGGTCACTATTGATTTTCATGACAGCTAAGCCGGTTGTTAAACCAAATATTTTTGCTGTTGGATATCGTTCTTTTGATAAATTAAAAATGGTTTGCTTGATTAATTTAGCAACGCCACTTTTTCTGTGGACGGGCGCAACAATGAGTCCACTATTGGCCACAAATGTTTCATGCCCCCAAACTTCTATATAGCAAAATCCAACCCAAGTGCCATCCCGCTCTACGGCAATAACTGCTTTGCCCTCTTCCATTTTTTTTGCCACATATGCGGGGGTTCTTTTTGCAATACCAATGCCCCTGGCTTTTGCAGAAGATTCCATTTCATCTGTAATGGTTTGAGCATATGTAACGTCGCTAGCATTTGCTACGCGAACAATTATTTTTTGTTCCAACGCCTTCAATTAAAATTGTAGAAAAAGTAAATGAAAATTAAACTGGGGGTTTTTTCACTGATAGGGGCAAGTGCCAGTTGCTCGTCCTATCAGCATCCACGTCGCGATCTGACCGCAAGCCTTGCCATAGAAACAGATCCCAAACAAATAGAGGTTGGGCGGTATATTGAGTTTCTATATTGAAATGCTGTTTTCACCATTGGGTATATTGTGCTTTTGAAGCTGCAAAAATAGGTTAGTTTGCAGTAAAATAGGGGGTTTTCCACAAAAAATCCTCATTTTTACTAACGGTTGTAAGCATTAAAAAAGGCTACCTCGGTTAGAAGTAGCCTTTGAAGTATACTAATTTCGTTTACAGTCCCCCGCCTCTAGAGGATCGCATCATTTGATTCATTTGACGTTCTGCGCCTGGCATTTGCATCATTTTCATCATTGGATTTTGAGGACCTTGTGTTGCTCCAAATTTGCGTAAATTATAGGTAAAGCTAATCATGAAGTAACGCTTTAAAACACGCGTTTGTAAATCTTGGATATAGTTACTCGTTACATTTCTAGAAATACTGATATTCTGATTCAATAAATCAAACACATAAAACTTTAATTCACCTGCTTTGTTTTTTAGCATTTGCTTAGATAAGCTTGCATTCCAAAGTGGGATACTTGTATTAAAGCCTTCACTTCGACCAGCATTATAAATGTAATCAAAGTCGGTAGATAAAACCCAACCGCTCTTCGAATAAATAGTTGCTTCTGTAGAAACAGTTTGGCTAAAAAAGTCTCCATTTTGTTGAGGCTGTAACGTGTATCTAGCCATCGTCAAATTTGAATTAGAAGAGAAATTCATGTCAAACCCTTCTTTGATATTGGTAGTCCATGAAATTGTTCCACCTAAGTTGGTATTACGCGTGAAGTTGCTAATACTATTTACAAGTGTTTGTGTTTGATTGCGTGAAACATTGGCCATTAAGTTTAAATTACTTTTTGGCTTTTTAATAGGAAAACCATAATTGAAAAATCCGTTTATATTATACGTGCCACTTAGGTTAACAGGCTTAATGGTTTGTACACCGCCGCCAGAAATGGTTGTTGAATTTTGTATATCGTTTTCAATAAAACTACCACTCAATGTTGCAAAAATTATTTTTTGAGTGAAAATATCAAAAGAATTGAACATGAATCTAAATGAATGCGAAAATTGCTGCTTTAGGTTAGGATTACCTGTTCTAATAAGAAGCGGGTTGCTGTTATCAATAACCGGCTGCAACTGATCTGCGCTAGGCTGTGAGGTACGTCCATTGTAATACATTCGTAAATTCTTAGACTTGGTAAAATCGTATCTGAAATTTGCAGCTGGAAATAAATTTACAAAGTGTTGCTTCAAATTTACATTGGTGCTAATATTTTTACTTACCAAATCTCCAACCTGAAGTCCAGACCCAATACTAAAATTATACTTCGCATTTTGAATGCGGTAGTTTACAGTAAGCCTATTGGCATTAAATGTATTCTCAAAAATATTACTCAAATTAGGGACTGCAATATCATAGTTACCTGATGCTTTATTGTATCCAAGTGTTGATCTTCCAGAATTATTAACATTACTAGAAATGTTATAGTTGAACTCTAGTTGTTTATTTTTTCCAATAGGCTCTGTGTATGATAAAGTAGCACTGTTGGTTTTCCCATCACGGTTAGTCGTATAAATTTGATCTAGTGTATCGGTGTAGTTACGCGATGGTAAATTAAATTGATTTACAGATAGGTTGCTACCTGAACCATCGTTGGTGTTGTAACTGCTATTTAAGCCAATAGAATAGGTACGGCCTTTTGTTGCAAAACGGTGTTTGAAGGTTGCTTCTAAACTTCCATTAATGCCTTCGTTATCTTTTACCGAATTAACACGTGAGCTGTTTAGGCTTGCAAGTTTACCACGCGTAGAACTTGTTGTTTGAAACGTTTCTGAATGTGTGTTTTGAAAACTAATATTAGGTCTAATGATTAGAGAATTGCTGGTATCAAAATTGGTTTCGATATTGAAATTGATACGGTGATTTTTATTATTGGTTACTGAACTTTGTACCTGCTTGCTAAAAATAGAAGAGTCTGTACTACCCGTAACTAAATTTTCTGTTAAACTGTTTTGATCTCTAGTAGTTGTTTGGTCATTATAAAAATAACTTCCAGAAAATTGTGTTTTCGTGCCCCAATTGTCTTTATAGTTAAGGCCCGCAGCTAATGTTTTTACAATACCACCACCGCCACCGGTTCCAAGCAGGCCGCCACCGCCGCCCATGGTTGCACCGCCGCCGCCTCGTCCACCGCCGCCGCCGCCTGCACCACCAAATCCTCCGCCACCAAGTGAACCTAGCATATCTTGTACCGAAAAGTTTTGTTTGTTTACGTTATTGGCCTGACCGGTAAATGTGATTTGTTGGTCGCCATTAAATTTACTGATGTTGATGTTATTGTCATACAAGGCATCATCACTATTGGCACCTAAACCACCCGCTGCTCTTCCAAAATATCCTTTGCGTTTGTCTTTACGGGTTGTGATATTGATTGTTTTAACGCGGTTACCATCATCAAAACCAGTAAATGCACTTTGGTCACTTGCCGCATCATAGACCTGAATTTTATCAATAATATCTGGAGGCAAATTTCTAGTTGCCATTTTAGGGTCGTCTCCAAAAAAACGCTTACCATCTACGAGTACACGTTGCACCGTTTCACCTTGCGCTTTAATGCCACCATCTTTATCTACTTGAATCCCTGGTATTTTTTTAAGTAAATCTTCTGCTACCGCATTAGGCTTTGTTTTAAATGCAGACGCCGTAAATTCGATGGTGTCTTTTTTCATTTGCACAGGCGACTGCGTAACTGTTACATTGCCCAAATCATTGGCCGCTTGCTTCAAGTATATTTTACCTAAGTCTACGTTGTTGTTTTTTGCAGAAAAAACTATCCTTTTAGAAAATGGCTCGTAACCCTGGAATTTTACTTCAATTAACATTTCACCAAAAGGTGCATTGTTAATGATAAAACTACCATCTGCTTTAGCGAGTGTAAAAACCTCAAGTGAAGAATCACTTGCAGCTAATACAACAATAGATGCGTCTTTTAAAGACTGTTTATTTAAAGAATCAATTAAAACCCCTTTAACGGTAGCTACAGATTGAGCGCTCGCAAAAGAAACTAAAAATACAAGGGAAAGTAACGACAGTAATTTTTTCATAAATAGTTGGTAATATGCGGTGCAAAGTTAATCTATAATGCTAGACAGATATTATTAAAATAAGTTTAAAGGCAAGCAAGAGGGATAATAGGACGCTGTGATTGAATATCGGTGAGAACCCTTTAAATAAGGATAAAGATTGTTATTTTTGTAAAACGATTTGAAATACAAAATATTGCAACAAAATAAATCAATACGCTATGTTCACCGGTATAAAACAAAGATTCACCCAATTAATCGTCGTAATAAATGTTATGGCGAGTTGTAATAGCACAGAAGCACCAAAACAAAAGGTATATAATCAAGCTGCTCAAACAAGTATGGAACCAGTAGCTACTAGTTTTCCAGTATCGATGGTAAACAACAAAAAAGATCCTACCTGTGGCATGCCCGTAACTGCAGGTATCTCAGATACAGCGCATTACAAAGACAAGGTCATTGGATTTTGCTCGACAGGCTGCAAAGATGAGTTCAAATTGGCACCTGAAGCAAATATTGCTGCCGCTGAATTACAGTAAACTTAGCTAAACAAGTATTCGACATCTTCACGGGTGAGGCTTTTCACAAAGCCTTCGTCATCGGTGATGAGTTCACGTGCTAAACTGCGTTTGCGGTCTTGTAGTTTCAAAATTTTGTCTTCTACCGTATCCGTACAAATCATGCGGTACGCAAAAATATTTTTGGTTTGACCAATACGGTGGGTTCGGTCAATAGCTTGTTGCTCTACCGCAGGGTTCCACCAAGGATCCACAATGTATACATAATCAGCGGCGGTTAGATTTAATCCAACGCCACCCGCCTTCAATGAAATTAAAAATACGCGGCAAGATTCGTCGTTTTGGAAGCGCTGAATGGCGCGCTCTCTTTCTAGTACGGTACTGCTACCATCAAAATATTCGTAATCTACGCCAAGCTCGGTAAGTCGCTCTTTAATGAGTGCGAGCATCCCTAAAAATTGAGAGAATACAAGTGCTTTGTGGTTGCTAATGTTTTCGATAATCTCTCTGCCAATTTCTTCTAGCTTAACAGATACGTTCGGGAACTTTTCTTCGTCTTTTATGATAGATGGACTATCACAAATTTGACGCAGCTTCATTAAGCCTTGTAAAATGGTTAATTGAGATTTTTGAATACCTTGGTTATCTACAACACCTAAAATTTTATCACGGTAATCGTTACGGAAAGCCTCATAAATTTTTCGCTGTTCGTCGCCCATTTCACAAAACAATACCATTTCTTGTTTCTCTGGTAAGTCTTTGGCCACCTGCTCTTTGGTACGCCTTAACATAAATGGATATAGGAGTTTGCGCAAATGATCTTTTTGTTCTTTTTCGCCAAACTTATCAATAGGAATAGAAAATTCTTGTTTGAAAAACTCTACACTGCCTAGCATACCCGGATTTAAGAAATTCATTTGTGCGTAAATATCAAATGTATTGTTTTGAAGTGGCGTACCACTTAAACAAAGTCTATTGGTTGCTTTTAATAGACCGGCTGCTTTTGTTACTTTACTATTTGGATTTTTGATGGCCTGACTTTCATCGAGTACCACATAATCAAACGCTACTTCTACAAATTGTTTGATATCGCTACGGAGAGTTCCGTACGTAGTGATAATTACATCTGCTTCATTAGAAGCCAGCGCATCTCGAGATCTTCCGGCACCATGGTGCACATAAAAACTTATGTTTGGTGTAAACTTTCCAATTTCATTTTGCCAGTTGTACATGAGCGTGGTAGGACATACTACAAGCGCTTTTAAAGTACCTTCTTCGGTTTTAAGATGGTGTAAAAAACTTAAGGCTTGAATGGTTTTACCAAGTCCCATATCATCGGCTAAGATGCCGCCCCAGCGTACTTCTCGGAGGTAGTTAAGCCACTGAAAACCGCTTTCTTGATACGGACGTAGTATCTCTTTTAAATGCTTAGGAGCAGGTACGTCTTTAATAGAATGATTTTCTTTGAGGCGCTCATATTTTTCTTCTAATTGAAAAAATAATTCTTCCTCGTCACGTTGCAAATAAAGCTCTTCAATAACACTAAAATGATATTTGCTTAACTTGATATTTTCTGCACGACCTTCGCCTACTCTAAATAACAGCGAATATTTTTTAATCCACTCTTCTGGCAAAATTCCCAGTGTTCCGTCTTGAAGTGGTACAAATTGTTGCTTGCTAGCAAGTGCTTTTTTAACTTCTTCGACACTTACTTTTTGCTCGCCAAAATGAATTTCAACCTTAGCGTCAAACCAATCGGTATTGCTGCTGATAAATATTTTAGTAGATGGCTTTGCAGTATTGAATCTAAAGTTTTTAAGTGCTTCAAAACCAAACACCGGAATGTTCATGTCTTTAACGGCGTCAACAAATAAAAAGAACCAGTTATTTTTTAAAACTTCTGCGCCTTTTAATGCCAACAAATCACTCTGTTCGGGTCTTACAAAACCAGAATGCAATGATTCTATTTTTGAAATGATACGCGCTTCCGTTTCTAGGTTGCGTTGTATCATCAAAATTTTATCGGATAGCGGAACAATAATTTTGTCTTTATCGATGGCGCGTACTTCAAAACCTTGGTAAGAAAATACGGGTTGAAATAATAAATAGTCGCCGCGCTCTTTGAGGTGAATGCTTACTTCGGGGGTAATATTGTTAAGCTCTTCCTTTTCAACGTTTCCAAAATGAATATGGTACATTTTAGAAAGCGGTAATACAAATGTTTGTAATTTTTGGGCCCACTCTTCATTGCGAATTACAATTTTACCAGTTGGCAAAAATGATTCCATCATTAAAATATCGTCTGCTTTTTTCCAGGTAAAATACTGCTGATGGTATTTGAAAAGAAGCGGACTGGTACATTCGTTTTCCGAAATATTAACGTCTGCGAGTGGGAGTTTAACGCGGCATTCAATCTCATAGGCACCTTTTGTATATTGAATTTCAAAATAAGGTGAAATGAAATTACATACCAGTTCGGCAGACTCTAAATGAGCAGTAATAAAAGTTTTCTTCTCTGGAAGGGTGTAAATAAGCATGCTTTCACCGCAATGTTCAAACAGCTTTTTAATTTTTGGATGCAGGTATTCGTTGATCAGTGTTTTAGTTTCTTCGGGAAGTTGATCATTATGCTGTTGTACAATATTTTCCCAAATACCACTAAATGGAGAATTCCGGTCTAGATACCTGCTCACTTCGGAAGGCATTAATTTACGGAGCTGCTGCACGAGTGATTTATCCTGCTCGTCAAGTAGTTCGGTATTGATAAACCGAGCAAGGTCTTGCTTTTCCACTTTACCTAAAAAACGCTGCTGGTCTTCATCAACTTCGCCTTCAACGATGTCGAACTGTGTAAAAGGATATTGTATGCTATTTGTAGAAATTACAAGGCCTAATTTTTGAAAAGTTTGACCCTTTAATTTTGGTACAGATGTTTCAATTTTTTCAGCTTCTTTTTCGGCAGGTATAAAATCAGGCTTTTTTGAAACCACTGAAAGCGTTTCATTGCCAAGAGGTAATGCCACTCTTTTAATAGAATTGTCTAATAGGCGTAAAAAAGGTTTTCCGGCTGTGTAGGTAAATTCAAATTTACCAGAAAGGTCATCTGCTAGAGAGTACCCATAGAGTGCTAACAATTTATTTTTGTCTTTATCCCAGTTTCTAATAGTGTCAAAATAACCTGGACCAAACTTATTAAGTAATTGTAAAAAAATAATGTTTTTGTGCACACAAAGCGGATGTTCTGTTTCAGATCCGCAGTTACATGATGTATCAAAATTACGTTCTTCATTTTTTTGAATGAGTAGTTGATACGTATGTCCTTCATAGACTAGTGAGGCTGTAACCCGCTCCTCCTTTGCTTCTAGTATGGTGGCCGAACCCGTTCTTAAAAAATCACTTGCATTTTCAAAACTAGATTCATCAGAAAGCATTTTAATTTGCTTAAGCTCAAGTTGTTTCATTTTAACAACCGTATGCTTTTGATCATAGGCAGCTTCATAGTTACCGAGTTGATTTCGGTCTAATAAATCTTGCAAATGAAAAAGAGCCCCTGCTTTATGTCTACAAATTTCAGATAAGTTATAAGGGCATGCGCAACGAACCGATAAAAATTTTGGATTCTTAAATTGAGAAACGCTCACCTTGTAAAAAGTAGCATAGCCATCGTCTTTAACCCTGAAATTTACATTGCCCATTAGGTCGTCATACTCAAGTAATTCTACGTTACCCAACGCATGAATTTTTTTGCCTCTTCTGATTACCTCTTCGGTACCATTGTTGTAAATATGTTTGACCAAGTAAGGTAGCGCCATAGTGCTGTTCTAAATTGCACCCTGTTTAAAAAGGGCAATTTGCGAAAGTACGAAAAAGCTGCTAATTGGCGCGTACTAAATCTCCGTTTTTGTAGATCGGAAGCACCGGCGCTACGTCTGTGGTAACACAATAAGTTAAGTCGGCTTCTAAACCATAAGATGCCAAACGGTGCCAATGGGTGGTTTTTTGGATAAATGTGGTAATATCTGCTTTATGCAAATTGTATAGATCATTTGCCATGAGTGAACTATCACAATGAATGGTAAAATGATCTTTGATTTGCTCAATTACAGCACCCGCAAATAAGACGTCTTCGATATTTACGCGGTCTTTCCAAGCAGAACAACCGAGTACAACCGGTTTATTTTGTGCAATCAAATGCGTACAAACTGCCGATAAATTAGGAAATGAACCCGTAATAATTTGATCGGCGCCATTGTTGAGGGCCATGTGTAAAAGCTTGGTACCATTGGTTGTTGTGAGAACCAGCGTTTTACCTTCGATAAAGGTTCGGGGATATTCGGCAGGAGAATTACCATAAGAAAGTCCTTCAATAATTTTTCCGTCACGCTCTCCAGCTGTGATGCCGCCGGTTGCTTTCCCTACTTCAATACACTTGTTTACATTGTCTACAGGGATAATACGGTCGGCACCATTATAAAGTGCTGTTGCAATAGTAGAAGTAGCCCTAAATACATCAATCACAACCACAATGCAATCACTTACATTGTATAGTTCTAATAATTTGGGGGATAAGATGGTATGTAAATGTGGTTTAGACTGATTCATGTGGCTGCAAATATAAAGCCAAATGAACGAAAATAAAAAGGCCAGCGCAAAAGCACTGGCCATAAAAAAGAACAGAGGGGCTATCCTTTTTTTGTAAGAATGAGAAGTTCGTTGGCATGCACTTCGGTAACATATTTTTTTACGCCGTTTTTATCGGTGTAATTTCTGTTAACGAGCTTGCCATCAATAGCAACTTCGATGCCTTTGACTAAATATTTTTCGGCGATTTCGGCAAGTTTACCCCAGGCTACCACAGAATGCCACTGTGTTTCGGTGACCTTTTCGCCGTTGGCATCTTTATAAATTTCGTTGGTCGCCAAATTAAGATTGGCTACTTTTTTACCGCCTTCAAAGTTTGTGATTTCGGGGGTTTGACCTAGATGTCCAATAAGTTGGACTTTGTTTTTAATTGCGTTCATACATGTATGTTTTCATATTTGCGATAAACAAATAGAAACATGAATTAGACGCTAGCAAACAATCTAATCTTATTCAAGTATAAATTCTAAAAACAAGAAAGAATAATTACGCAAAAGGGAACTTTACCACTTTTGCTTTAACCATTGTGTTTCTGATATCAATATAAATTTCAGATCCTGTAGCAGCGTGCGCAGTTGCCACATAACCTAGTCCCACAGCCTTTTGCAGACTTGGTGCTTGTGTGCCGCTTGTTACTTTTCCAATAGTTTCGCCGGCTTCATTTTTAATGAGATAGTCATGTCTTGGAATACCTCTATCAATCATTTCAAAGCCTACTAATTTTTTAGTGACACCAGCCGCTTTTTGATTTTCGAAAAATGATTTATTGGTAAAATCTTTACTGAATTTTGTAATCCATCCAAGTCCTGCTTCTAGTGGAGATGTGGTGTCATCAATATCATTTCCGTATAAACAAAAACCTTTTTCTAAACGTAACGTATCACGTGCACCAAGTCCAATAGGTTTTAAACCTTGAGGCGTTCCAATTTCAAAAATGGCATCCCAAATTTTATCGGCAGCACCATCACTGTCTTCAAAATAAATTTCTACACCGCCAGAACCCGTGTAACCTGTTGCACTCACAAGTACATTTTCAGCACCTGCAAAAACACCTTTTGTAAACGTGTAATAGGGTAGGTTTAAAATATCCATACCCGTAAGTGGTTGCAACATTTTTGTAGCGTTAGGGCCTTGAATCGCAAGTAAACAAGTTTTGCTACTAATGTTGTGCATTTCTACACCTGCTGTATTTTTTGAAACAATCCAGTTCCAATCTTTTTCAATGTTTGACGCATTCACCACCAGCATGTACACTTTGTTTTGCTCCACACAGTACACGAGTAAATCATCCACAATCCCACCTGTTTCATTGGGTAGGCAACTATACTGCGCATGACCATTGGTTAATACCGACGCGTCGTTAGAAGTTACGCGTTGAATAAGGTCTAACGCACCATCGCCCTTTACAATAAACTCCCCCATATGACTTACATCAAACACACCCGCATTATTTCTTACGGCTGCATGCTCGTCATTAATGCCAGTATAACTGATAGGCATGTTATATCCGGCAAATTCAGCCATTTTAGCGCCAAGTGCCAAGTGCTTTTGTGTAAACGGAGTGTTTTTCATAACAGTACATTAGATTGGCTGCAAAAATAAGGGGTTTATCTATATTTCATCTTACTAATTGGTTAAGACTGAAACCTAGAAAGCAATAATTTAATTGCATCAAATCCAAAAGCAATGGCCTTTACGGTATCTGAAACAGTAGACTCGTTTTTTGTTGAACTTCGCTTGATGGTATCGCCTTTTTTATCCAACTGTTTTTTTATTTCGTCTGCTTCTTTTTGCTTTTGCTCCCAAGTTTTTTTGAGGTCATTTTCGATTTGTTCACTTTCTCGTTTGAGTTCTTCTAAACGGTTTTTTAATGCTTCCGGATCTTCCTTGTTATCACCAGAATCTTTAATGCCATCTACTCTTTCTAAACCTGTTGGTGTCATGATGTACTCAACGTCATAGTCATATTCAAATGCATCTCCATCGTTGTACCAATTAGAGTTGTCACCATCAAATGCAAAATCAATATTAGGTCCTGTTTGAGAGCGGAACCCTTTTTTATCAACGCTCACTTTTACTTGCTCCCAGGCCCTATTGGTAATTTTAAATCGCTTACCCACTGGAACCGCAAGTGTCATGATTACGTGCTGGTTTCTAAATTTATCTGTTTTGTTAATGGCAATACCTTTGTCTAAAAACAAACTGCTGTCTTGTTGATTGAGGTCAAAATTAATTTTGCTGGCAAGTCTTTCTGCTTCTGCTACTGTTTTACCATTACTAATGCGTACATATTTAATTTCAAAACTATCAGACGCTGCTTTCACAATACGGACGCGTAAATTTCTTACATACACGGTATCGCTATCAAAGAAATTAAATGGCTCAAGCTTTAGCCAAAAATGATTGTAATATTTGAGTTTAGGCTGTGCACTTACTTCTAAGTAATTTACTTTTGCATTGGCAAGTTTATATACTTCTTCTTGAGGTTCATTTTGTTTAGAAAAACTTTTAGTGAGGGTTGCAAAAAAGAGTGGTATAAAAATCCAGCTTAATGCCCATAATGACCAAAAACCTCCGCGCACCCACACATTTGCTTTTTTAATACCCGCAATTTTTCTGATGATAGCGGTAACAATGCCAATAACCGGAACCCAGATAAAAAATACGATAATCGCATAGGCATACCAGTTGTGTGCACCATCTTCTAAAATAAAATGGCGCAATGGAAGTAAACCGGTGGTCGCAATACCCACACCAAATAAAGCCGCTAATATTGAAATGGTAATTATCCCCAATACAAAATAAACAAAGGCCTTAAATAAGATGGTTATAGTGCGGCCTGCAAAATGCATACAACCTAGGCGCTGCGCAGGCTCTGGCGCTGCATTAGAAGCCGTTTGCGCTGTTTGGGGCTCATTTGATTTGCTCTTATTGTACATGTTAGAACCCCAGTTTTGCGCTCTTTTGCCAAAACCTTCCATATCTGTTTGAATGGTATTTTTAATGCTATTGATGTCAACCTTTTCGCCACGCATTTCTAATTTATCGGCCGTGGTTTTAGCTTCTGGTAGTACCAACCATAATATTATATATACAAAGACAGCACTAGGGCTAAATGTTAATTGAATAAAATTAGGGAAGTCATCAAATTCCCAAAATTGAAACAAATGAAAATGATTCCAATTTAATACAAGTAGTATGCTAGGCACTAAAAATAAAAGTCGAATGTATCTCACTTTAATATCAAAATATTTAGACAAGCCGGCACACACACCACCAATTAGTTTAGTATCAATGTCTCTAAATAATCTTTTTCTGGCACCACCAATTTGATTGGTTGAAGTATTAGGAACAGCAATCCATAAGAGTACGTAAGCAAAAAATGAAATGCCAAATAGCAAGACCCATAATACACGCACCAGTAATGGATCTAATTTTAAATAATTAGCAATACCCGCACATACGCCTCCAATCAATTTGTTTTGTTCGTCGCGATAGAGTCTTTTAGGATTTTCGTCATTGTCTAAAAACTGCTCCTGCTTTGCGTTTGAGCTGTTTGCACTAGTAGTTGCTTCAAAGCCATCCTGTGCTTCAAAATCGGCGGGACGACCAATACTTTCGATAATCAAACGCATGTCTTCTTCTGTAATGCATACAGCACCTTTTTTTAAGCGTTCGTCACACAATTCTGCAATACGGCATTCGATATCGTTGATGATTTCATCTCGGCCTTCTTCGGCATCAAAATATTGACGTAAACTTTCTATGTATTGTTTTAATGTTTCGTAAGACGCTTCCTCGATAGGAAGGATACGACCTTGGAAATTTATATTGATTACTTTTTTCATGGATCAAAATTTTAAAGCAGTTACGCTTCGGGGTTTGGGGTTTGGGGTTGTGTTAGTAATGTAACGGCATTTGCCATATCATTCCAGGTTTGTAATAAAACAGAAAAGGCTTCTTTGCCTGCATCTGTCATTACAAAATATTTGCGTGGTGGCCCACTCACACTTTCTACCCATCGGTAATTTAATAAACCGGCATTTTTGAGCCTGGTTAGTAGCGGGTACAACGTACCTTCTAGAATATGCAAATTGGCTGCTTTCATTTGGTCAATGATATCACTCGGATATACTTCACCTCTATTTATGATAGACAGGATGCAAAATTCTAAAACCCCTTTCCGCATTTGCGATTGTGTGTTTTGAATATCCATTGCTGTTAATTGAAACACAAAGATCGGATTTATTTAGTACTATGCAAAACATAGTACTAAATAAATTTTGTAATAGGGTGCGAAAAAAATCCTAACTAGTTGTTCAACAAGTAGTTAAGAAAATAAAATAATTTTTAATTCGCCGTGGGTTCGTGAAAATCGAACGTAATTCACCCCTAAATCACTACCAACTCGTAAAAATCGTCGGGTTGTAGGTAGGTATTCGCGAGTGATTGTAGCTCCTGTGGGGTTACGGATTTGATGGTTTCAATGCTCTTATAAAAGTAATTTTCGTCCAATCCATTGAGCACATAACTTTTCCAACGGCCTATCAGCTGGAAAGGACCATCCAAGTCACCTAGTAATGAACCAATCATATAATTGCGCACCAAGTCAAGTTCTTGTTGATCTACCGGCTCGTTACGCAGGATTGCCATTTCTTTGATCACTTCTGCAATGGTGGCTGCACAAACATCACGGCCAGCTTCGGTACTAATCATCCATGCACTGGCATGCACATGATTTTGAAAATAACTATGAATACCATAGGTGTATCCTTTGTCTTCTCTAATATTACTCATGAGTCTCGATCCAAAAAATCCACCAAAGAGTGTATTGAGTACATGTGCTTTTTGAAAATCGGGGTGGTGTCTATTTGGAAAAGGCCTTGCCATTCTAATAGCGCCTTGCACACCATTTTCATCATTAATAATTTCTACCTTTTTTTGTGACGCAGTTACAACAGGGTGTTCAACCACTGCGTGCGGAACCGCCTGCAAAGGCAATGTACCAAAGGCTTTGTTAAGCATGGCTTCATAACCAGTAGGCATTTTTCCAGCTACAAATATTTTACAACAGCCGTTTAAATAATACTGTTTATAAAATGCTTTAATCACATCTATATTAAGTGCATCATAATCTTCGGCATTAGAATAGGTACCGTATGGATGGTTGATGCCAAATAAATATTCGTCAATTAAACGGTTGCCAATAAAATCACATTTTTGTAAATTAACAGACAAACGCTGTTTCTGATTTTGAATATATATCGCTAATTCTTGTTCTGGAAAAATACTGGTTTCAATAATTTCACGCACCACCGGAAGCAGTGTTTCCAAATGTTTACTTAAACAGTGTAGGGTAAGACTTGCCGTTTCGTTGTAGCAACTTCTATTTAAATAAGCCCCATGAAATTCAAAAAAATCATTAATTTGATAGGCCGTTTTTGTGGTTGTGCCATTTTTGATTAAAAAATTGGTGGTAGCGGCCACCATGGGTTGCTTGTCATACCAATTGCCTGCATCAAATACCCATTCTACCATCACCACGTCTTGCGCTCCAGCGTTCATGGCATATACTGGCACTTTATTGTCCAATGTAAACCGGTCACAATTTTTTAATTGCAAATCAAAATGAACCGCCTCTTCTATCGTTGGAGTAATTTTTCTATCTAACATGTTTTATTATTGAGCGTGATACAAGAGTGTATTTGAATTAGTATTTGCAAAAATTTTATTGGCGTATGCATGAATACTATCAATAGATACTGCTTGGTATTTTTGAAATTCCGTATTCATCATGCTGGCATCACCTAGTAATTCGTAAAGCGCAATACTACTTGCTCTACTCATCACACTCATATCTTCAAAAGCAATCACACTCTCTGTTCTATTGATTACTTTTTCTAGTTCTTTGGCTTCAATTTTTGTGGCCTTTAATTTTTCAATTTCTTCGTCTACTGCTTGCACAGCCGTTTCCATAGAAATACCTTTTACCAGTTTTCCATCCACCGCTACAAGGCCTGCATCTAAACTGCCAAAATGATAACAATCGATGCTAGAAAAATATTGTTTTTCTTTTACCAGCGTCTGATACAACCTAGACGCAGCGCCACCTCCCAGTATTTCAGTGAGTAAATCAGCTGCGTAATAACCAGGTGATAAACGGGCGTCCATATGCCATGTTTTTACAAAAGCATCGAGTGGAACATTTGCACGCACTTCTAATTTTCTTGCTTCGGATTGGATAGGTTCTATGGGTAATTGACGTTCATATTTTGTACCCATTTCGATAGGACCAAACCACTTTTCCGCCAAACGTTTTACTTGTTCCAATTTTACATTTCCGGCAACTACTAAAATGGCATTAACAGGACGATAATGTTTGAAAAAGAAATTTTTGACGTCGTCAATTTTTGCATCTTCTACATGCGCCAATGCTGCGCCAATAGTCATCCACCTGTAAGGATGCACCGTATATGCCAGTGAACGCATTTTATGCCATACATCGCCGTACGGTTTATTGATATAATGTTCTTTAAATTCTTCACATACTACTTTACGTTGTGTAGCTAAACTTTTTTCACCAAATGCTAAACTTAACATGCGGTCGCTCTCCAACCAAAATGCCGTTTCAATATTTTGAGCCGGTAACTGACAATAATAATTGGTAAGGTCGTTGGTGGTATAGGCATTGTTTTCACCCCCCGCACGTTGCAGTGGTTCGTCATAATCTTTAATATGAACGCTACCCCCAAACATGAGGTGCTCAAATAAATGCGCAAAGCCTGTTTGAGCCGGATCCTCGTCTCTGGCGCCTACATCATACATTACATTGACCACCGCCATGGGCGTTGAGGGGTCTTCGTGAACCAAAACCCTTAATCCGTTGTCTAATACAAAGCGATCGAATTGAATCATAATAATTAAAATAGACTACGAAAGTACATACAACGCTGTTAGCTATTTTTAAAACTTGAACTATTCGGTAGTACCTTTGTACCCATTATTTAAAATAAGCAAACATGCAATTAGCGGATTTATACCAAAAAGCACTCAATTTTGAGTTTTTGACCATCGAAGAAGGGATGTTTTTGTTTGAACACGCCCCTTTAACCGAACTCATGCACGTAGCCGATGAGCTTCGAAAAATTCAGGTGCCACATGGTAAAGTGAGTTGGCAAATTGACCGTAACGTAAATACCACTAATGTATGTTTAGCCAATTGTAAATTTTGTAACTTTTATAGAATACCTGGTCATGCCGATGCATACATTACCGACATGCCAACCTACCGTAAAAAAATTGAAGAAACCCTAGCGTATGGTGGCGATCAATTATTATTACAAGGTGGACATCACCCAGATTTAGGGCTCGATTTTTATACCAAAACATTTAGGGCACTCAAACAGGAATATCCAACACTTAAACTTCACGCACTTGGACCCCCAGAAGTAGCACACATTTGTAAGCTCGAAAAAATGAGTCACCACGATGTGCTAAAAGCTTTACAGGAAGCGGGTTTAGACTCACTGCCAGGTGCAGGTGCCGAAATTTTAGTGGACCGTGTTAGACGTTTAATTTCAAAAGGAAAATGTGGCGCAGACGAATGGCTTGCCATCATGCACGAAGCGCATAAATTAAATATTACCACCAGTGCCACCATGATGTTTGGTCATGTAGAAACACTGGAAGAAAGATTTATTCACTTAACGCGCATCCGCGAAATTCAAAGTATAAAACCGGAAAATGCAAAAGGATTTTTAGCATTTATTCCATGGACTTTCCAAGACGTAGATACTTTACTTACACGCATAAGAGGGGTACATAATTTAACCACCACCGACGAGTATATTAGAATGATTGCCATTAGCCGAATCATGCTTCCAAATGTCAAAAACATACAGGCCAGCTGGCTAACAGTGGGTAAACAAACCGCCCAAGTATGCTTACATAGTGGTGCCAACGATTTTGGGTCTATTATGATTGAAGAAAACGTGGTGAGCGCTGCCGGTGCACCCCACCGTTTTACCTATAAAACCATACAGGACGCTATTAAAGAGGCGGGATTTGAACCTCAATTAAGAAATCAGCAGTACGAATGGCGTGAAATTCCAGCGGCCATCAAGGAACAAGTGATTGATTATTAATTTTTTGAGCTAGCCTGTAACTTTTTATAGCCCTAATCGTTATACCCACAGAAAAGACCAAAACAACTGTGTTTAAGCTATGACGGAGAAAGATTACAACGAATCTGTGCTACTGTATGCCGATAATGTGTACCGCTTTATCGTAAAAAATCTTCGCCACACCGAAGACGCAGATGATATTGTACAATCTGCCTTTGAAAAACTCTGGATCCACAAAGACAGTGTTGAGCCCTTAAAAGCGAAATCTTATTTGTTTACGGTAGCCTATCACTTACTCATAGACCATACCCGAAAAGCAAAACGCATTTCGTTACAAGAGAGTTTTGAAAACGATACGCAAGCCGCTTATCAAGAAAACAAAGCTTTAAAAAAAGTGTTGCACGACGCCCTCGCTACACTTGGCGAAACGCAGCGCAGTTTGGTTTTATTAAAAGATTACGAAGGATATAGCTACGAGGAAATTGGAGAAATCACAAAGATTACAACAGATCAAGTGCGTGTTTATTTGCACCGGGCCCGTTTAAAGCTCCGCAGTTATTTAATTAGTCCGCAGCAAGTGTTATAATAATATATGCAAAACATAAGTCTACATAATTACCAAGATTTCTTACTCCGTTACATCGACGGAGCATTAGATCTGCGTGAAACAGAGGCCCTGCTTGCATTTGTAACCTTACATCCAGAAGCTCAAGAAGAACTGGCTGCATTAGAATTAACCAAATTAGAAGTACCTACTATTTCTTGTCCTAACAAAGCATTACTCTATAAAAATATTTTTCCGGTTATAGTAGAGCCAGAAACAATTGTATACCCACACAAACAAAAATTATTTAAAAAAGAAAAAGACAAGGCGCCAGTGGTTTTATTAAAATGGTGGGCGATGGGTGCGGCGGCTGTATTTTTATTTATGATGGTTCGCTATGGTATCCTAGATCAAAAAGGAGGAACTGCATTATCTAAAAATAGTATCCCAAAAAACAATGTTTCTAAAGCATCGCCACTTGCTGGTGTTAAAAATAATGATGTTGTAAATACAGTTTCATTGTCGGCAACAAAAGTTGTGACCGATGAAAAAAATATGACTACGAATGCTATAGAGTACGCTGCCGCTCAAAACATAGAACACCAAACTATACCAACTGCTTACACGGTTTCAGCCCTTGAAACGGTACAAAACATGCCAAGTTATAACGGTGATATTATAGATGTAAAGCGGACTGTTATTGCCGAAATAACGTTACCATCCATTGCCAACAACGAAGAAGCCACAGAAATTATAGAAACCATCGATACGGAAACCGCTAGCAGTAATAGATCTGTTATGGTTGGTCCTTTTGAAATCGATAAAGATAAATTTAGAGGCCTCTTTAGAAAAGTAAATGCGATTATTAAAAATAAAGAAAACAACAAAAATGAAAAATAAAGTACTCACAGCACTCTTTAGTATTGGAACATTATTGGCAGTTGCGCAATCAGATAGTAGCTATACAAAAACAGATAGCATCCTCGTAAAACAAGACACTATTAAAGTGGGCAATTTTTTTATTGTAAAAAAAGGGAGTGAACACAGTAATCCTAATAGCGCCATTGTTCAAATTGGAAATGTTACCATCAATGCCAACGATTTAGACAATAAGCCTGTTATAAAAATTGAAAGAAAAAAGCCGGCACCTAAAAAAATAAGTACCAACTGGTGGATTTTGGACCTGGGTTTTGCAGGCCATAGAGACGAAACTAACTATGCAACTGCTGTTGTTAATAACAATTACCTCAGAACCTTCAGCCCTGCTAATGGCGCACCCAACAAACAAACATTTAATTTAAACAATGGCAAAACGACCAATGTAAACCTTTGGTTTTTCATGCAAAAAGTAAGTATTGTAAAGCAGGCTATATTTTTAAAATATGGTATGGGTATGGAAATGTATAATTTTAGATACGACTCGCGCGTCTCTTACAGAAAAGAAAGTTACCCCTATGTATACAACGATTCAATTTCGTTTTCGAAAAATAAATTATTTGCCGGCTACTTAAGTGTACCATTGATGTTACACGTTAACACAACGCCAGGCAATAAAAAAGGATTTAGTTTTAGCGCGGGTGTGAGTGCAGGCTATTTAGTAGGTAGCAGGATTAAGCAAAAAAGTGAAGGTCGTGGTAAACAAAAATACAAAGGTGACTTTGACCTGTCTCCTTTTAGAACCTCGCTTATTGGCGAACTAGGTATTGGACCCGTTAAGCTTTATGGGTCTTACAGTTTAAACACTTTGCATGATTCTTATACCAGATTAGAACAGTATCCTTTTGCAGTGGGTATTAGGTTTAGCAACTGGTAATACAAATACTACATCATTAAGAAGCGACCAACAGTCATATACCATTTACTCTTTTCATTTTTACAAAGGCTCTGATGTCCGCTTTGTACATATTTGATGAGTTCTTTTTCACGGCTCGCTAAATTTTTAAATATCTGATGGGTTTCAGATTCCGTTACACGCGGATCCGTAACACCCCACTGCAATAAGACCGGACAGTTAATAGCAGCAGCGTCTTTTTGCGGTTGGAAATTAAAAGCCCAAGCGCCAAGTTCAACACCACCCCAAAAAGTAAGGAGTGTACTTAATGGTTCTGATGGAAGTCCCATGGTACGCATACGTCCTGCCACGGCGTCTTGCAAACTAGCAAAAGGCATTTCTAAAATTACTTTAGAAGGCTTTAGCCCAAACTCTGAAACGGCTCTTGTAATCGTAGCAGCACCCATAGATATACCGTATAACACAATATTTTTTTCTTGTTTTGCCTGCACATAATCATACACGGCTTTTATATCACGCGCCTCATACATACCAATAGAAGTAGTAGATCCTTCACTATTACCATGCGCTCTAAAATCTGTTACAATAATATGATAACCCATTTCATGGAAAGCAGTTGCTTCAGCAATGATGCCACTTTTGCTACTACCATGTCCGTGAAACATAAGTACGGTGCCGCGTGGAATTTTTCCATTTGAAGTATCTGCAGGTGCATACCAACTTTCTAAACGAACGCTATCCTGTGTTGTAAGAAAAACAGTATCGTGTGCGACCAAAAAAGAATCTACTACTTTGCTTTTTGGATATTGTACACCAAAAAAGATAGCACTAGCTTTTTCTGAACCAGACATTTCTGAAGGCTTTTTTGGCTTTGGTGCACCTGCATAAAAATGGGTAAACTTGTATGCCTGAAAAGCAGCAATAATATTGATAAAAATAAATACAGCTAATACTGTATAGCCAATTCTTTTAGCCCATTTGGTAAACATAGTTCGTTATTTAAATTGTGGCAGCACCAAAATATGGTTGGAGTGCTGCTGGTATCGCAATACCAGACACAGTTTGGTGGTTTTCTAATAAGCAAGCTAATATGCGTGGAAGCGCCAATGAACTTCCATTTAAAGAATGCGCAAATTGCATTTTACCATTTTCATCTTTGTATCTACACTTTAAACGGTTGGTTTGGTACGCTTCAAAATTTGAAACACTACTTACTTCTAACCAGCGTTCTTGAGCTGCACTGTACACTTCAAAATCATAGGTTATGGCACTTGCAAAACCCATATCACCACCACAGAGTCTTAAAATGCGGTAAGGTAATTCTAAAGAAGCCACTAATTTTTCTACATGTGCTACCATTTCATCGAGCACCGTATAACTAGTACTAGGTTCTACTATTTGTATAATTTCAACCTTTTCAAATTGATGTAACCGGTTAAGTCCGCGCACATCTTTTCCGTAGCTACCTGCTTCTCTTCTAAAACATGGAGAATACGCAGTCATTTTAATGGGGAATTCTTCTGGCTTAACAATCACATCGCGGTACACATTGGTTACGGGAACTTCAGCGGTAGGAATCATATAAAAATCATCTGCTGGCATATAATACATTTGTCCTTCCTTATCTGGAAGTTGTCCTGTACCTAGAGCAGACGCTTCATTCACCATAAATGGCGGCAAGTATTCGGTGTAACCAGCGGCGGTATTAAACTCTAAAAAATACTGAATGAGTGCACGTTGTAGTTTTGCACCCTTTCCAATGTAAACTGGAAATCCACTTCCGGTAATTTTATTGCCTAAATCAAAATCAATTAAATTATATTTTTTTGCGAGGTCCCAGTGTGGCATGGCACCAGCAGGTAATGTGGTAGTTGGTCCGCCTGTTTTTACAACCACATTGTCTTCTGGTGTTTTACCAACAGGCACTGGTGCACCTGGTAAATTAGGAAGTTGTAATAATTGATTGGTTAATGACGTTTCAATTTCCGCCATTTGTATTTTAATAGGATCTAAACTTTCTTTCCATCCAGCCACTTCTTGTTTTATCGCTTCTGCTCCAGCTGCATTTCCTGAGGCCATCATCTTACCAATTTCTTTAGATGCCGCATTTACCTTTGCCTGCGTGGTATCAAAATCCAATTGTAATTTTTTGCGCTGGTCATCTAGTGCAATGATAGAATCCACTAAATCTAACTGCTTACAATGCTTGACCGCCAATCTTTCCTTTACAAAGGCAGGATCATTTCTTAAAACACTCAACTGTAACATAAAATCAACTATTTCTGCAAAGATAACTTTTGAAAGCTGATGAACGCACTGCTTTGGGCTTTACATTTGCATTATGAGCTTTGCAAAAGACGATTTACAACAAAGATGGTGGCAATTAGAGGCCAAATTACTGGACCGTTTTGGCAAAAAGCCCGATTTAGAGGGCGTTTTGTTCTTAATTGGCATGCAGGAGACCGGTTTTATCCAAGAAAAGATCTCCAAAGAGCAAAAACAAGACCTGATGCACGTGGCGGTTTGCACCGTATTAAGTGCCAGCGACTTTTACCGTTTTGCTGGAAAAGACCCCGATGGATGGCCTCATTTTGAGCAAATAAAGGAACTGCCGGTGATGCACCTTCCTGATCAAGAAAACTTTTTAAAAGACCACGTTCTACTCTATTTTGAAAAAGAGGGACTTTAAAACTAGTTGATCAAATGATTGGTCAATTTGAATAAATATGCAATCTTTGCAACCTATAAATAAACAATTATGAATTTTCCTGCAAACCTATACTACACAAAAGATCACGAGTGGATTCAATTAGACGGAAACGTTGCAACCATTGGTATCACAGACTTTGCACAGCATGAACTTGGAGATATTGTATATATCGACATCAATACTGTTGGTAAAGCACTTGCCGCTGAAGAAGTATTTGGTACTGTAGAAGCAGTAAAAACAGTGAGTGATTTATTTTTACCTGTTACAGGAACCGTTACAGAAGTGAACACTTTATTGGAAAAACAACCGGAGCTTGTTAATACGGATGCTTATGGTGATGGCTGGATGGTTAAAATGACCGTTAGCAACCCAGCAGATGTAGCCGCTTTAATGAGCAGCGAAGCATACGCAGCCCTTGTTGGGTAACACATGAAAAAACTACATTTTGTTCCTGGCTTTCTATTTTTAGGGATTAGTCTATTCTTACTCACTTTACCTGGATCCTCGGTTCCAAGTGGTTGGTTTTTTATACATATCCCACAGTTCGATAAAATCGTGCATATTGGCATGTTTGGTATGCTATGCATTTTATTCCACTACCCAGCATTTCAAAGTACACTTACCAACCCGCAAAAGATAGGCTGGTACTGGCTGGTGTCAGTATTAGGCAGCTTATATGGTGTAGCGATGGAATTTGTACAAAGAGATCTTGTTGCGAACCGTTCATTTGAAGGAGCAGATATTTTGGCTGATATGGTAGGGTGCCTTGGCGCGCTTGCTATATCGGCAAGCTTTTTTAGGCAAGAGAGGCCCTAAAAAAACAGGCCCCAATAGAAATTGGGGCCATAACCAAAACTAACTGCTTATGAGAAAAAGTTGGAAAAATTGCTTTTTGGGACCTCTACTATAAAGTCCTAATAAATTTCCTACTTTTTATTGGATTTATAAAATAAACCTTACAAATTATTTGTTAAATCGGGGCATCCTAAATTGAGCCTTAGAATCTAGTTGGTTGCCTTAACTTTACACCGTGCCGCAGTTTAACTTCAACGATTCCGCTAATTTTTTATCCAAACTAACCCCGCGTAGGTTATGGAATGGAGCAAAAGTCTATTGCAGCTACCAATTAAGCCGTTTCACCGGTAAACCCATTGTTTGGGGAATTCCTATTTCCATCTCATTTGAACCTACTACATCTTGTAACCTCCGCTGCCCGGAGTGCCCAAGCGGATTAAGGGCTTTTACGAGGCCTACCGGCATGCTGCAGCCTTCATTTTTTAATGAAACCATCGATTCGGTATATAAAGATTTGCTATATCTGATCTTTTATTTTCAGGGAGAGCCCTATTTGAATCCTTCCTTTTTGGACATGGTGGCTTATGCAAGTAAAAAGGGCATTTACACAGCCACGTCTACCAATGCACATTATCTAACCGAAGAAAACGCAAAAAAAACAGTGGAATCGGGGCTTGACAGGCTCATTATATCTATTGATGGCACTACCCAAGAAGTATACGAGCAGTACCGGGTTGGCGGAAAACTGGATAAAGTAATGGAAGGCGCCCGAAACATTGTAAAATGGAAAAAGGCATTAAAAAGCAAAACGCCATTTATATTCTTTCAATTTTTGGTGGTAAAGCCCAATGAACATCAAATTGAAGACATTAAAGCACTTGGAGCAGAAATCGGTGTAGATGCCGTAAGATTTAAAACAGCGCAGGTGTATGATTACGCGAATGATCCGCACGGACTCATTCCCACCAATCAAAAATATAGTAGGTACAAAAAAGACAGTGCTGGCCAAATGCAAGTAAAAAATGGATTGGGTAATCACTGCTGGAAATTATGGCATGCCAATGTAATTACATGGGATGGGATAGTAGTGCCCTGCTGCTTTGACAAAGACGCTACTCACCAACTGGGTAATTTAAAAAACAAACCATTTACAGAAGTATGGAATAGCAAGGAGTATCATAGTTTTCGAAAAAATTTAATGACCTCCAGAAAGTCTATAGATATTTGCGCCAATTGCAGCGAAGGGCTGAGCGTTTGGGAAGACGAATGAACTAGAATTGTGCATTACCTGCGCATGCTTAAAAAATTCATCCACAAAAGCGCAAGCACCCTAATCACAATTTATCTTTAAGTCATGAAAAAAATAGCATCCATAATAGTGCTACTAGTTTGCACTTTTCAATTATTCGCACAACCCGTTCACAACTTTGAATTTAGAGGCGTATGGGTTGCTACCGTAGAAAATATTGACTGGCCAAGTAAAAAAGGTCTTCCTGTAGAAACACAAAAACAAGAATTTATCAAGCTCTTAGACATGCACCAAAAAAATGGCATGAACGCAGTAGTTGTTCAGGTGCGCCCTGCAGCCGATGCTATGTATCCATCTAGCTTTGAACCATGGTCAGAATATTTAACGGGCAAACAAGGTCTAGCGCCTGAACCATTTTATGATCCGCTCGCTTTTATGATTGAAGAAACACACAAACGCGGCATGGAATTTCATGCATGGCTTAACCCATACCGTGCGGTATTTAATGTCAACAAATCATCGATAGCAGAAAATCATATTACCAAACAGCGCCCCGAATGGTTTTTAATTTATGGGGATAAAAAATATTTTGATCCAGGAATACCAGCTGTTCGTTCACATACAGCAGCACTTGTAAAAGACCTAGTGAACAGATATGCAATCGATGCGGTGCACATGGATGATTATTTTTACCCGTACCGTATAGCAGGAAAAGAATTTCCTGACCAAGCAAGTTTTGCAAAATATGGAAAAGGTTTATCTAAAGACGAATGGAGAAGAAGCAACTGCGATAGTATTATTGTGCAACTTAAAAAAGCAATACTAGCAACCAACCCACGTGTTAAATTTGGCATTAGCCCATTTGGCATTTGGCGCAATAAAACACAAGACCCACGTGGCAGTGAAACAAAAGGTGGACAAACAAATTATGATGATTTATATGCCGACATTTTACTGTGGCTACAAAAAGGTTGGATCGATTATGTAGTACCACAACTTTATTGGGAGCGTGGACATAAACTAGCCGATTATGATTTGTTGTTAAACTGGTGGAACCAATATACATATGGCAAACACCTATACATTGGGCATGGCATTTATAGAGCTGGTACCAACGATGCTTGGAAAAATAACAATCAAATTCCAGATCAAATCAATTTATTGCGCTCTTTTACTACCACACAGGGTAGTGTGTTTTACAACAGCAATACATTTGCAAAAAATCCAAACGGATGGAATGATAGTTTGCAAAATAACTATTACAAATATCCAGCCCTCGTGCCACCCATGCCATGGTTAGATGATATAGCACCTGATGCACCTTCGATTCAAAAAAAGGGTGCCACTAATATTGTTGTAAACTATAATGGTAAAGAAAAAATAAAATCTTTTGGTATTTTTTCCGCTCCAATGGGCGCAAAAGCGACTGCTAAAAATGCACAGCTCATAAAATTAATAATAGCAACAAAAACAAGTGCTATAGATATCACAAGCATAACGCATAAGAAAAACAATAAACTGTATGTAGGATCTGTTGATCTTAACAACAACGTTAGCAGCCTTGTAGAACTCAATTAAAGTTTACCGTATTTTTTTTCTACAGCTTCAAAGCGGTAATCAAAAATATGGGTAAGCTGCGCTTTAACAAATAAAGCATGCGCGATATCACCTAAAAAAAATAGGGGTAGTTTGTAATGTACAATATCTGTCATTTCAACACCACCCTCAATTTGCTTGAAATGGTGCTGGTGGTGCCACATGCTATAAGGCCCGTAACGCTGTTCGTCTACAAAATATTTGTGGTCTTCCACATGGGTGATTTCGGTCATCCAATAAAGGGGGATACCAAGTACCGGCTTTACGGTGTATTCTATAATTTGACCAGGATACATGCGCTCACCATGGTATTTACTTACAATATTAAAACCGAGGTTGTCTGGGGTAATAGCAGCTAAGTTAGAAGGCTTACTAAAAAAATTCCAAACTTCCTCGAGTGAAATAGGAACTTTTTGTACCGTTTTGATCGTATATACCTTAGACATAATAGCCGTTTAGCTTACAACAAAATCAGCAGGTAATTGTTTGGCTTTATTCATTAAAAAAAACGGTGGTGGTCTACATAAGTAGCCGCAGAAATTTTACCTTTAACTATGATCACTAAAATAGAACAACAAGCGGCTTTTGATAAAATGATGCATGGGCTTAATCCAGCACAAAAAAAGGCAGTAGACAATATGGAAGGTCCTGTTATGGTGATTGCTGGTCCGGGTACTGGAAAAACACAAATTTTAGGCGCGCGTATTGGAAAAATATTATTAGAAACGGATACTCGTCCCGAAAATATTTTATGTCTTACCTATACAGATGCTGGTGTTGTAGCGATGCGTAAAAGATTATTAGATTTTATTGGTCCAGATGCATATAAGGTAAATCTGTACACATTTCACGCTTTTTGTAATGACATTATACAAGAGAATTTATCCTTGTTTGAAAAAACAAGTTTGGATCCCATTTCTGATTTAGAAAAAATCGCACTTTTTAAAAAGCTGATTGACGAGTTTCCAAAAAATCATCCGTTAAAAAGATATAGAGGAGACGTATATTTTGAAATCAATAATTTGCAACATCTTTTTTCAACCATGAAAAAAGAAGGTTGGACACCTGATTATATTGATAGCTGTATTGACGCGTATATTGCAGATATACCCAACCGAGAAGCGTTTGTGTACAAGCGCGCCTACAAAGGATTTAAGGCTGGTGACCTCAAAGAAAATAAGGTTGAGGAAGCAAAAGAAAAAATGGAAAAGTTAAGGGCCGCTGTTGCCTCTTTTCCTGTTTTTCAACAAATGATGCGCACCAAAAACAGGTATGATTTTGATGACATGATCAATTGGGTGATTCGTGCATTTGATGAAGACAAATATTTACTAGTCCGTTACCAAGAACAATACCAATATATTTTAGTAGACGAATACCAAGATACCAGTGGTACACAAAACAAACTGGTTGAACAACTCATTAGTTTTTGGGACACACCAAACATTTTTGTAGTAGGAGACGACGACCAAAGTATTTACCGTTTTCAGGGTGCTAACATCGAAAACATGCAGGCCTTTGCTGAAAAGTTTTCGGATAGCTTATTAACGGTGGTGCTTACCAACAACTACCGGTCTACACAGGCTATATTAGACGTTTCAAAAACCCTCATCGATAAAAACGAAGAACGGCTTGTCAAAAAAATTGAAGGCCTCAGTAAAGATTTGGTGGCATCCAATGCAAATTTGGTACCCCTTACACACAAGCCAGTTATTCAGGTATATGAATCGCCAAGAGGCGAAATGATTGGTATTACAAACGCTGTAGAAGCCCTCATAAGCAGTGGCACAGCGCCCGGTCAAATTGCTGTGATTTATAAAGAAAACAAGTACGGAGAAGAACTAGCCACCTATTTTAAAGAAAAAAGCATTCCGTATTTCAGCAAAAGAAATGTCAATATTTTACACCAACCAACGCCACAAAAACTAATTAAGCTACTCACCTATTTAGCTACAGAGCATGATATCCCATATGGTGGGGATGCCCTACTATTTGAAATTTTACATTTTGATTGGTTTCAAATACCCCCTATTGAAATTGCTAAATTAAGCGCAGCCGTTGCAGATCGAAGATTTGGTGATAACAAAACTTCTTTACGCAGACTTATTGCAGAAAAATTAAGTGGTCAAGGTGAAGATTTGTTTACAAAAGAAATTCCAGGCCTACAAGCAGCCGCTACATTTATTGAAAAAATAATTAGCGATGTGCCTAACAAAACCTTACAAACCGTTTTTGAAAACTGTATCAAAGAATCGGGACTGTTACGCTGCATTATGGAAAGCCTGGATAAACATTGGGAATTAAAATTATTAACTGGTCTCTTTGATTTTATTAAAGAAGAAACCCGCAGAAATCCTCGACTTACACTTGATGCACTGGTTACTATTTTTTCACTTATGAACAAAGAAGGCCTTGTGCTTCCATTAGCAAAAATAAGTGGAAGTAACACGGCTGTCAATTTATTAACAGCCCACGGATCTAAAGGATTAGAATTTGAATATGTATTTTTTGTGGGCTGTAACGCCAGCAATTGGGAAAAGAAAAAGAAGCCAGGAGGAGGCTATCAATTACCTGATACCATTTTTGTATCTGGCCCTGCACACAAAGAAGAAGAAGAATTGAGACGGCTGTTTTATGTAGCATTAACGAGGGCTGCACAGTATTTAACTATTAGCTATACCCAGTATAAAAATGATGGAAAAGAAATTGAACCATCTTTATTTGTGGCTGAAATTATCGACGGCTACGGGCTAGTACCCACAAAAATAAACATTACGGAGGAGGTGCTAAGCGAATTTGCACTGATCAGTTTTAGTAAAGAACAAGCACCAGAAATTGAAAAAGAAGAAGCTGATTTTGTACATACTCTACTTGATAAGTTTGTGATGAACGTAACAGCGCTCAACAACTATTTAAAATGTCCTTTGCAATTTTACTATAACAATTTAGTTCGGGTTCCATCCGGAAAATCGGAAGCCACCGAATTTGGTTCTGCGGTTCACTTTGCACTTGAAATGCTTTTTCAAAAAATGCAAAAAAACAATAACATTTTTCAGTCCAAGGAATTATTTATTGCTGATTTCAATTGGTACATGCACCGCCACAGAGAAAATTTTACCAAAGAACAATTTGACAGAAAAATAGAGTACGGTGAAATCGTATTAACCAATTACTATGATGCAAATATTAATAGTTGGAATAAAGTGATGCTTGCCGAAACCAATATTAGAAATGTTGTTATTAAAGGGGTGCCTTTAAAAGGAAAACTGGATAAAATAGAATTTGATGGCAAAAGTGTAAATGTAGTAGACTATAAAACGGGAGATATAGATAAAGCCAGGCCCAAACTAAAACCGCCGCACGACAAAGATCCAAATGGAGGTGATTATTGGAGACAGGCCGTTTTCTACAAAATTTTGATTGACAACTACCCTTCCAAAGACTGGGAGGCCATTAGCGCCACATTTGACTTTATTGAGCCCGATAAACAAGGCGTCTACAAGCAAGAAAAAGTAGTGGTAACGCCGGGGGACATTGCTACCGTAACGCACCAGATAGAAACAGTATGGCAAAAAATTAAAAACAAGGAATTTTACACGGGTTGTGGCAAAAACGAATGCCATTGGTGTAATTTTGTCAAAACAAATAAGATATCCATTGCGCTTCATGCATTAAATGAAGAGCAGGATGAATCTGAAGATTAGCCTATGTTTGCGCTTTCAATAAAAAAGATGTTTAAACCAATTGGAACAGTTGTTTTTTTTGTACTTATTAGTATCTACATAACTGGCTGTGCCAATATTATACCACCAGGTGGAGGCCCTAGAGATAGTTTACCCCCAAAATTAGTGGTCGCATTACCCAAAGATTCTGCTACCAATGTACATACTAAAAACTTCCTACTCAGTTTTGACGAGTATGTTACGCTTCAGGGCTTACAAGAAAATTTGATTGTTTCACCTACTGTTAAAAACACGCCCATCATAGACTATAAACTTAAAAATGTTACCATTAAGTTTAAAGACTCACTAGAAGAAAATACCACGTACACACTGGATTTTGGAAAAGCGTTAGTGGATGTGAACGAGTCTAATATGGCGAGGGGTTTTAGGTATATTTTTTCTACCGGATCTACAATAGATAATGGTAATTATAATGGGCATATTGTTGTAGCTGCTACCGGAAAAGTAGACAGCACACTGATTGTAGTACTGCACAATAATTTAAACGATACTTCTATATATAAAAATACCCCTAGGTATTATACACGCGTTAATGGCAAAGGAGATTTTAGTTTTAGAAACCTTGCGCCAGGTAAATATGCAGCGTATGTTATTCCTAGCAATTTTTCTAGAAAGTATGATGACAGCACTAACTATTTTGGCTTTTTAAATGCGCCTGTATTGGTGTCAGAAAAAACAAAGTCAGATACCATGTATGCTTTTGAAGAATTTAAAAAATTAGAAAAAAAGATATACGCAGGGGCAAGTAGTAAAGATACAAAAGAAGATAAACGCTTAAAATACAATGCTTCTTTTAACAATGGCGAGCAAGATTTACTAGGGCCATTAGAATTGACATTTGCAAAAAAAATAACGATAAAAGACACGGCATCCATCAAGCTAGTTGATACAAATTTTATACGCAAAGAAGGTTACACGCTTACCCTAGATAGCGCCACTACAACATTAAGTATTGGCTACAACTGGCCAGCAGCAGAACCCTTTAAACTACTGGTACCAAAGGGCGCTGTCACAGATAGCTTAGGTAATACCACGGCCAAATCTGATACCTTATCTTTTTATACCAAAAAGGAAGTTGACTACGGACTCATCAAATTTAAATTCCCAAATATTGACACTAGCTTACATCCCGTTTTGCAAATCATTGAAAGAAATGAAGTGATCAATAGTTATGCTTTAACCAGTAATCAATTCGTTATTAAAAGATATAAGCCGGGCAGTTACGAATTAAGCATACTTTTTGATACCAATAAAAATGGGATTTGGGACACAGGTTCTTTTAAAGGCAACAAAAGACAGCCAGAAATTGTTATAGAAATTCCGAAACCTATTTCAGTGCGCAATAATTGGGATAATGAAATAACGGTTACTTGGTAAATAATTAAAGCATGCAACTACCTTCTTCCTTACTTGAAAATGCAGTGGCCCAATTTTCCAAGCTACCCGGTATTGGAAAAAAAACAGCCTTACGCCTTGTGCTGCATTTACTTAAGCAAGACGCTGAAGATGTTACCATGTTTGGTGACACCATTACAAAAATGCGCAATGAAATCAAGTTTTGTCAACGCTGTTATAATATCAGCGATGGCAATATTTGTTCTATCTGTTCCAATAGTTCCCGCAACCAACACATCATTTGTGTCGTTGAAAATATTAGAGATGTAATTGCCATAGAAAGTACGGGACAATTTAACGGTACCTACCATGTACTCGGCGGCATTATTTCGCCTTTAGATGGTATTGGACCAGAGCAATTAACGATTGAAGCCCTTACCGCTAGAATTGAAAAAGAAAGCACCGAAGAAATCGTATTTGCCCTCAACCCTACTATTCAGGGGGATACCACCATCTATTATATCCAAAAAAAGATAGCGCCACTTGGCTGTAAGGTAACCACCATTGCTAGAGGTATTGCCTTTGGTGGCGAATTAGAATACGCAGATGAAATGACACTTGCTAGAAGTATTACCAACAGACTACCTGTAGGTCAATACGTAAAATAAATTATACAATATGAAAGCTTGGTTAAAATTTACCCTCGGGTTCATTGTAATTGTGGTTATTGCTGGTGCAGGATTTGCATGGTGGGTATACCATAAACCACACCGTGACATTAACAATGAAATAGCGGTTAAAGTAGAAGCCAATGCATTACTTGACGCTTTCAAACAAAATGAAAAAACGGCAAGTGCCAAGTACAACGATAAAGTGTTAGAACTCTCCGGCATTGTAAAAGAGGCCTCAAAAAATGAGGCTGGTAACTGGGTGGTCAATATTGAAAATACAACGCAAACAGGTAGCATTACCGTTGCGTTTAGCGCCTTACAAGATGCTATACAACCCTTTGATAGCATATCTTACAAAGGAATTTGTGCAGGTTATTTTCCTGAAGATAATAGTGTAGTGGTCAATGAAGCGGTGCTTCTATTTAAAAGTAAAACAGATACCACAAAAAAGATTACGGCAAGTGTTGAACCTGTTCAAAAAGATAGCATACTTAATTTTAGTACAAAAAAAGGTAGTGTCAAATTTGTATCACCCACCGACCCTGATGTAAGTGCTATTAACAACGAAGTATCCAGTAAAATAAACGGAGCGGGTGAGATACGTTTTAGTTTACTATTCAAAGGATTTCAATTTAAGTATGCAGAAATGCAAACGCATTTTAATGAAGAATATGTTGAGAGTGAAAAATACCCGAGGGCTAGTTTTACGGGAACTATTCAAAATATTAAAAGCATTGACCTCACAAAAGATGGCAAGTATACTGCCAAAGTTGTTGGGACTTTAACCATGCATGGTGTAACAAAACCAGTTCAAACCTACGCAACCTTAAACATTAGTAAAGGAAAGATTACCGCTGCTGCAACAATTGGCATCATCCTATCAGATTTTAATATTGATGCAAGCGCCGTTACCGAAAAAGTAGATCTAGAAATTAATTGTAATTACTCGCAATTATAGGGTTTTACCTATCTTTGCGTTCTGCACAGGCGGATTTGTTTATTGTTCAGCCTGTACATTCGAGTAGCCCCCTACTTTCGAACACAATCGAACTAATAAACGTATGATAGCAACGCCCACCTTAACGCTCCCTACGTTTTTAGCAAGATCATGTAACAAGTGGATCAACCAATTGTAAACTATTGAGGAGATGCGTATTAAAAACGAATTAGAACAAAGAATTTTAGTGATCGATGGTGCGATGGGTACCATGATTCAGCGTCACAAATTAGAAGAAGCCGATTACCGTGGTGAACAATTTAAAAATTGGCATACCGATGTTAAAGGTAACAATGATATGCTATGCATTACGCAGCCAGATATCATTGTAGGCATTCATAAACAATATTTAGCTGCCGGTGCCGATATTATTGAAACCAATACGTTTAGTAGTACCACTATTGCGATGGCCGATTATGATATGCAAGCGTATGCTTATGCATTAAACGTAGCAGCTGCAACCTGCGCCAGACGTGCGGTAGAAGAGTTTACAGCAGAAAATAAAGATTGCGGACCCAAATTTGTTGCTGGTGCGATAGGCCCTTTAAATAAAACACTCAGTCTTTCTCCTGATGTAAACAATCCTGGATTTAGAGCGGTTACTTTTGATGAAGTAGTCGTGTCTTACAAAGAACAAATTAAAGGATTGGTAGACGGTGGTGTAGATCTACTACTTATCGAAACTATTTTTGATACCCTCAATGCAAAAGCAGCCATATTTGCTGTCAAAGAATTTTTTAGAGAAAATAATATTCCGGAACTGCCTATCATGATTAGTGGCACCATTACAGATGCATCTGGCAGAACCTTAAGTGGTCAAACACTGGAAGCATTTTACACATCCATCAAACACGCCGAGCCACTGAGCGTAGGTTTAAATTGTGCATTAGGTGCCGCTGAAATGCGCAGCCACATAGAAGAATTAAGCCAGATTGCTAGTTGTTACACATCGGCATATCCCAATGCAGGCTTACCTAATGCCATGGGTGAATATGATGAAGCGCCGCACCAAACAGCACACTTTATTGAAGAGTGGGCGCGTCAAGGATTTGTAAATATTGTGGGCGGATGCTGCGGTACCACACCAGATCATATCAAGCATATTGCAGATCATGTTAGAAAAATGGCACCTCGAAAAAAACCTACAGTAGCTACTTCAATTGCGTAAGCACAATACGATTTTATGAGTTCAACGATAACGATACAACCCTATTTAAGATTAGCCGGACTTGAGCCACTTATTATTAGACCCGAAACAAATTTTGTAAACGTTGGCGAAAGAACCAATGTAACTGGGTCTAAAAAATTTGCGCGTCTCATTAGAGAAAATAAATATGAGGAGGCTTTATCAGTTGCTAGACAACAGGTAGAAAGCGGCGCACAGGTGCTGGATGTAAACATGGATGACGCATTACTAGATGGTGTAGAAGCCATGACAACGTTTTTAAATTTAGTACAAAGTGAGCCGGATATTGCGCGCATTCCAATCATGATTGATAGCTCTAAATTTGAAATTATAGAAGCGGGTTTAAAATGTGTACAAGGAAAATGTATCGTAAACTCTATCTCCATGAAGGAAGGAGAAGAGAAATTTATTGAACAAGCATTTAAGTGTAAAGCATATGGTGCAGCTGTTATTGTGATGGCATTTGATGAAATCGGACAAGCTGATACCAAGGAGCGAAAAATTGAAATTTGCCAAAGAGCTTACAATATCTTAACAACAAAAGTGGGCTTCCCTCCCGAAGACATCATTTTTGATCCCAATATTTTTGCAGTAGCAACAGGTATCGAAGAACATAATAATTATGCAGTAGATTTTATTGAAGCGACTAGGGAAATTAAAAAAAGAATGCCGCTCACTAAAGTAAGTGGCGGTGTATCCAACGTTTCTTTTTCATTTAGAGGCAATGACCACGTAAGAGAAGCGATTCATTCGGTGTTTTTATTTCATGCTATCAAAGCGGGCATGGGGATGGGTATTGTAAACGCAGGCCAGCTTGTTGTATATGATGAAATTGAACCTACACTTCGCGCGTTGTGTGAAGACGTACTCCTCAATAAAAACAACGATAATAACGAGGCCACCGAAAAATTAATTATACACGCCGAAACTGTTAAGGCAAAAGGCAAGGTTGAGATAAAAGATGAGGCCTGGAGAAACGAACCCGTAGAAAAAAGATTGTCACATGCACTTATCAATGGTATTACAGAATACATTGAAGCCGATACCGAAGAAGCAAGACAAAAATATCCGCAGCCACTTGATGTAATTGAAGGACCACTCATGGATGGGATGAATAATGTAGGTGATTTATTTGGTGCCGGTAAAATGTTTTTACCACAGGTTGTAAAAAGCGCGCGTGTTATGAAAAAATCAGTGGCAGTATTAACGCCATTTATTGAAGCTGAAAAAGAAGAACGCAAACAAGCACATTTGGCTGCAGGTACAACCAATACAGAAGCCGCAGGTGCTGCTAAAATATTACTCGCCACCGTAAAAGGCGACGTTCATGACATTGGTAAAAACATTGTAGGTGTCGTACTTGGTTGTAATGGATACGATATCATTGACCTTGGCGTTATGGTACCTACCGACAAAATTTTAGAGGCGGCACAAAAGGAAAATGTTGATATTATTGGACTTAGCGGTCTTATTACACCTTCATTAGATGAAATGGTGCATATCGCTAAAGAAATGAAACGCAGGGGTATGAAACAACCACTACTCATTGGTGGTGCCACTACCTCTAAAATTCATACAGCGGTTAAAATAGCCCCCGAGTACCAAGATGTAATTCACGTGCTTGATGCTTCTAGAAGTGTAACGGTTGCAGGGTCTTTATTAAGTAAAGATCAGCAAGCTGGATTTTTATCTGATACACAAAGTGATTATGCTCAACTCAAATATCAATTTGACAATAAAAAACCAACCAAAGAATACCTCGCGTATCAAGACGCGCTCAATAATAAAATGGCTATTAACTGGGATGCCTATCAACCAGTTACACCTTCGTACACAGGAACTAAGCTCTATAAAAATGTTGACCTTGCTATATTAAGAGAATTTATAGACTGGAAACCATTTTTTATTACCTGGGAAATGCACGGAAATTTTCCAGCCATTTTAACGGATGAAGTTGTTGGAAAGGAAGCTAGTAAATTATACGCCGATGCCAACGCATTATTAGATACCATCATTACAGAGGAGTGGTTAACTGCAGATGGTACGATTGGATTTTGGCCGGCTAGTAGTGAAGCAGATGATGTAACTGTTGTTGCAGACAAACGGGTAAAGCTTTCTTTTTTAAGACAACAAATTAAAAAAGCACCTGGTCAACCTAACTTTTCATTAGCCGACTTTATAGCGCCTGCATCGAGTAACAAAGAAGATTTTATGGGCGCCTTTGCAGTAACTATTAAAGGTATCGAACCACATATCCAGGCCTTTGAAGCGCAGCATGACGATTACAATAAAATTATGTTACAAGCGCTAGCAGACAGGCTAGCAGAGGCTTTTGCCGAATACCTACACTTACAAACTAGAAAAACAGATTGGGGTTATGCCGTGTCTGAACAATTGGATAACGCAGCACTCATTGGTGAAAAATATGTGGGCATTAGACCTGCACCGGGTTATCCTGCATGTCCCGATCATACCGAAAAATACAAAGTGTTTGAACTCTTAAACGTTAAGGATGCTATTGGCATCGAGCTGACAGAAAATTTAGCCATGTATCCTGCATCATCGGTATGTGGTTGGTATTTTGCAAATCCGCAAAGCACCTATTATGGGCTTGGAAAAATTATGCAAGATCAATTAAAGGATTATGCGACCAGAAAAAATATGCCGCTAGAAGAAGCAGAACGCTGGCTTAGGCCCGTTCTTGAATAATGTTGTAATCCATTATACTTTTTCAAGTAGCCACCAGAGCCTTTTGCGTGGCTTAACGGTATAATTTTTTTTGACATAGGCTTGTATATACTGCATCGCTTCGTCTATGTCATCGGTAAAAAGCATCAGTTTTTTATCTTCTGGAGATATCGTTCCTTTTACGATCATCGCATCTACCATATCCATAACCGGCCTAAAATATTCTTTGCCATAAATAACAATCGGAAAATCGTTAATCACGCCTGTTTGAGCAAGGGTGAGGGTTTCAAAAAATTCATCCATGGTACCAAAGCCACCTGGCATAATAACAAAAGCATAAGAGTATTTTACCATCAACACTTTTCGAATAAAAAAGTAATCGAAAGTGATCCACTTGTGCATGTACGGGTTGGGCTGTTGCTCAAAAGGAAGTTTAATATTACAACCCACCGATTTCCCGCCTGCCTCCATGGCACCTTTATTAGCAGCTTCCATAATACCTGGCCCCCCGCCGGTCATGGTGGTAAAGCCAAGAACTGCAATACGCTTACCAAACGCTGTGGCCGCTTTATAATAAGGATGATCGGGCTGATAACGCGCAGAGCCAAATACGGTAATACATGGGTCTAAAAAGTGTAATGCGCGAAACCCCTGTATAAATTGAATGAAAATTTTCCAGGCAAACACAAGCTCATTGATACGCGGCTTAGGACCATCGAGGTAAACAAATTCTTTAGCAGGTATGATTCTTTCTGTGTTTTCCATAATAGATGTTGTAATGATAACGAATGGGATCTAATAAAATTGTTAATAATACAAGACAGGTTGTAATTTAGCCATCTAATGAAAAGATTTGTTTACTTATTCCTTTTTATCTGCATCGTATTTAAATTACCTGCACAAAATAAGGTGGTGGTAGAGGCCATCAGAAGCTTTTCTATGTTTGGTCCTAGTATGTACTATTTAGAGGATACCGCTGTCCAATCAAGTATCAAGAGCAAACTTTCGATACTACTTAATAAATATTATAACCTATCATTTTCCAATCAATCGCTACCCATTGAAAATTACACAAGCACCGAAGCGCTAAAAAACAATACCATAAAATTTAATATTGCCGATACGAGCACTTGGCATTTATTTATAGAAGTTTACGAATATGATCCCAGTTTTTTAACAGGATCTGCGCTTGAGGCGCCTGATAGTGCAATCATTGCAGGGGCATCCAGCATATTTCAGATAAGTTGTATTCTCACAAATGGGCTTCAAGAAATCATCAGTAATCAAAGTGTTTTTGCGGCAATAAGCAATACCGAAACGGCAGGATTTGGCATTCGACCTAAAAATATTTTTTTAACGAAAAAAAGTTTTGCATCTGTCGTACAAGTAGGCCTACAAATGGCACTCAATCCAGACAATGAAACAATGGTTGCAGACATCAAAACGCCAGCAGTATATTATGCAGATAATTTTATGATGGGTCACATCAATAACACATCAAAAATACTGGTTAACACAGTCAAAGACACTTGGGGTTATACGGTTGTAGGCAACCAAGAATTATTACGAATGGGTGAACAACTCTTTGATGAAATTTGGGTGAAACGAAAGTTGGTTGATAGTTCTGCGTCACCGCTTCTTCTTAAAAAAATAAAAGAAACAGGTAATACCGCAAGTTCCGATTTTATTTATTTAAGACAAGAATGCAGAGACGTATACCAAGACAAAAATTACACCATAAAAATTGCAACAGAAATAGATCCATATAGCACTGCATCAAGTAAAAAAGAACTTTTCTCTGATTTTTTATCAGGCGAAGTGCACCTCATGTTAGAAGGAAAAGACACAGCCGCCATTTTTGGCATTAATAAAAATATAGGCGACGCTAACAAACAAGTTTATGTAGACAAAACAACCAACGGTATGGATAGTAGTTCTGTGGCTAAAGTGAGCAAGAAAGACTTTCCATTTCAAGTCACTTACGATTATCAATTAACAGGAAAAATAAGAGGAGAGCGGTTTACGATACAAAGTTTTTGGAACCATGAAATGAAAGAAATATACCTGAACAATAAACGCATTGGTATTGTTAAAGGAAAAACAGATCCAGAAAATTTTATCATTGTTAATGACGCAACTAATGCGTCTATCATGAAAGAATTATTACTTATTGCTTACAATAAATTTTTACTCTAAATGCGTGTTATTTCCTACAATGTAAATGGTATTAGGGCTGCCATAAAAAAGGGTTTTGTTGAGTGGCTGCAAACAAATCCCGCAGACATTATTTGCTTGCAAGAAACCAAGGCCACTAAAGAAGACGTTGATACGAGTGACATTGAAAAATTAGGTTATAATTGCTATTGGTTTTCGGCACAAAAAAAAGGATATAGTGGCGTTGCTATTTTTACAAAAATTAAACCGGACAATGTGGTGTATGGCACGAACATTGAACAATCCGATTTTGAAGGAAGGGTCATCCGTGCAGACTTTGGTGAGATCAGTATTGTTAATGCTTATTTTCCTTCGGGTACCAGTGGTGATGAAAGACAAAATTATAAATACCAGTGGCTCAACGAATTTGAAAACTATTTAGCAGCACTTCGTAAAAAAAGACCCCAACTTATTGTAGTAGGTGACTATAATATAGCACACGAGGAAATTGATATTCATGACCCAAAAGGCAATAAAAAGAGCTCTGGATTTTTACCAGAAGAACGCAGCTGGATGAGTCAATTTTTGGAAAATGGTTGGGTAGACACTTATAGGCACCTAAACCCAGCTGTTGTAGGCGGTTATTCCTGGTGGAGCCAACGCTTCCCATCGGTTCGTTTACAAAACAAGGGATGGCGTATCGATTACATCGCTGTAACAGATTCGCTATCTAGTGCCTTAAAAAGCGCCTCTATTTTTCCAGACATAAAACACAGCGATCACTGTCCTATTTTTGTAGAATTGAGCCTAAAAAAGGGCAAATAACCCATTTAATACCTTCCTACCATGTTGATTTACAACGTCACTACAAAAATTGACCCCTCTATTCACGAAAAATGGGTGGGTTGGATGAAAGACCACCATATTCCGGCCGTCATGCAAACAGGTTGTTTTACCCATTACCATTTTGTTCGAGTTTTAGACATTGATGATAGTGATGGGCCCACATATGCAGTTCAATATTTTATGGAAAATAAGCAGCAGTATGACAAGTATATCGATACATATGCATCGGCGCTAAGACAAGACAGCACGCAGCTTTGGGGCCAGTTAATGATAGGTTTTAGGTCATTAATGGCAGTTGTGAATTGAGTGTGGATAGATTTAAAAAATGATTTTGGTAATCACAAATCTTCATTATATTGTTCTAAAACCCTTATAGGCATTGAATTCTAGGCTATATCGCTTGAAAGCCTTTGCAGTAAAGGATTTCAGCGTTTTACGAATACTATTTTCGACGAATATCATTTTTTGAAAAAGCCTGTAATCCCTTTGCTTAAAGGATTTGGAGCTACCCACAAAATTTGTTTTTCAATAAAAAAGTTTTGAGGATAGGGAAAAGCGGATAAATTTGTTTTGTTATTCAAACAACTAAAAAATCATTTATGAACAAAGCAGAATTAATCGCGCAACTTGCTGAAGATGCTGGTATTACTAAAGTACAAGCTAACGCTGCGTTAGACTCTTTCGTAGACACTGTTACTAAAACACTTAAAAAAGGTGATAAAGTAACTTTAGTAGGTTTCGGTACTTTCTCAGTTTCTAAGCGTGCAGCTCGTATGGGCCGTAACCCACAAACTGGTGAAGCAATCAAAATCAAAGCTAAAAAAGTTGCTCGCTTTAAAGCAGGTAAAGAATTAAGCAGCAAAGTTTAATTTTTGCCAAAAAAAAAGAATTGAACCCCGCTTTCGCGGGGTTTTTCTATTTTTGCACTTCAAGATTGTTCATTTAAAAATTTAAACCATGGGTAGAGGTGATAAAAAAACCGCAAAAGGCAAGAGATTCAAAGGTTCATTTGGAAAAAGCCGTCCAGCTAAAGTAGCTATTGTAAAAACTGCAAAAGCTGTTGCTAAAGCATAAAAAATAATAAGCCCCCAAATTTGGGGGTTTATTATTTTAAGAAACTATACTTTTTGTTTCGCAGCTATTTCTGTTAAAGCTGTTACTAATTTATCAAGGTCTTCGATTCTAGTATATACATGTGGCGTGATTCTTACGCAACTAATATTTTCCCAAACAATACCTACCGTATGAATTTTATAATTGGTGTAGAGCGCCCCATCAAGTGCAGCGGGTGTCATGCCATCGATTGTTACACCACAAATGCCACAGGCATATTTATCTTTTAAAGAAGTATGAATTTTTACACCCGGAATTTGAGCCGCTTTTGTAGCCCAATAATTTTTTAAATAGCGCACCCTTTCTTCTTTTCTTTTGGCACCAATTGCCATGTGAAAGTTAACGGCTTCGCCAATGCCTTGTTCTATTGGGAAGCTTCTGGTACCAAGGGTTTCAAACTTTCTAATATCATTACTAAGGGGCTTGTCATTACACAGTAGTGGCCAAATTTTTTCAATCTTATCTTTTCGAATCCAAAGCATGCCACTACCAATTGGCGCCGATAAAAATTTATGCAAACTGGTTCCAAAATAATCGCATTCTAAATCTGGAATTTTAAAATCAAGTAGACCAAAAGAATGTGCACCATCAACTAACACTTCAATGCCGCGCGCATGTGCCATGGCTGCAATTTTTTTAACGGGCATGATTTGTCCCACCCAATTTATGATATGGGTAATATGAATAAGTTTGGTACGCGGTGTAATTGCTTTTTCGAAAGCGGCTACAATGGTATTATCATCTTCGATTGGGAAATCAAAACTAAGTTGCGTGTATACAATGCCATCTCGAAGGGCGCGCTGACGATAAGCCTGAATCATGTTGGGATAATCCTGCTTGGTTCCAATCACTTCGTCTCCAGCTTTAAATGGATAGCCAAAAATGACCGTATTTAAGGCTTCTGTAGCGTTGCGGTTAATGGCAATCTCATCAGGTGAACAGCCCGCTAATGTGGCCAGTTTATAACGAACTGGCTCTCTGCCTTGGTCCAAAATACGCCACATATAGTAAGACGGTGCCTCGTTGGAAAGCTTATTAAACCGCTCCACAGCTTCTTGTACCACCCTAGGAGAAGGACTTACGCCCCCATTGTTAAGGTTAACCATATTGGGGTTTACCGTATAAGCCTGCTGGATCACAGACCAATAGTCTTCATCGGCGGCAAGCTCCTGAGGGGTTAGGCCCTCGGCTTTTTGATACACTTTTTCCCAATCTGCGGCCCAGGCCTGCTGCATAAGGCTAGGCACACTAAAAGCTGCAGTTAAGCCAGCTATTTTTTGGATAAACTTTCTACGTTCTGTCACTGTTATGGTATTGATAAAGTAAGTTAAGAAAATTTCTTACGCAATTATTCAATTAACTTTGTGATCCATTTAGAACTATGAACAAAAAAACGCATCGCATTATTGTATTATCAGTAACTGCTTGTTTACTTACCCTTTTTGCTGGTGAGGCAGTTGCGCAGTGTTCTATTTGTACCAAAACAGCTTCTCAATTAGGCGATGGTCCCGCAAAAGCCCTCAATGGTGCTATCTTATATTTAGCTGGTGCTCCACTAGCTATTATGGGTTATATCGGTTGGCGTTGGTGGAAAACAGAAAAACAGTTTAACGCCGCCGAAAAGCAAACAAAAACGGATGCTTAACCGGTAAACAATGCATGTAACTACAGAAAAAGTAAAAGGCAACTCAGCATCTAATGCAAAGTTCTCCATTGTGATTCCTAGCTGGAATAATCTAGCCTATTTACAATTATGTATAGACAGTATCAAAAAGCATTCGAGATTTAATCATGAAATTATTGTCCATATTAACGAAGGTGTAGATGGCACACTGGAGTGGATTAAAACACAACCAGATATTAGCTATTCGTATAGTAAAGAAAACATTGGTGTTTGCTATGCTTTAAATAGTTGCCGTGCACTCGTAACAACAAATTACTTGTTATATATTAACGACGATATGTATGTGTGTCCAAATTGGGATGCACCACTTGCAAAAGCGATTGAGGAAACGGGCGATAACCTGTTCTTTTTTTCAAGTACCGCTATCGAATTAAAAGCGCAAAGTAATTGTTCCATTCAACATGATTTTGGTAAAGACATTACTTCTTTTAATGAAGCTGATTTATTAGCAAACTATGCATCATTACCCTTGCAGGATTGGCAGGGTGCTACATGGCCACCCAATATTGTTCACGTAGATACTTGGGACGCAGTTGGTGGTTACAGCAACGAGTTTAGCCCAGGCATGTACTCCGATCCAGATTTTTCTATGAAACTCTGGAATGCAGGTGTGCGGCTGTTTAGAGGGCTTTCTGAAAGTAGGGTATACCACTTTGGATCTGTTTCTGTAAAGCGTATTAAACGCAACAAAGGCTATTTTACTTTTATCAAAAAATGGGGGTTTACGTCTAGCACTTTATCTAAATACTATTTACGCAGGGGCGAAAAATTTACTGGACCACTCCCAGAAGCAAGCGTTCCAATTAGTGTACAGCTCAAAAATTTTATAAAAAGACTGCAAGTAAAGTTTTTTGCTAGTCAATTTTAAAAAACATTTTTACGGCGAATAATATTTTAAGTAGCGCCGACTTCTTTTTATACGCGAGTATTAAATTACGGTAATCAAAAAATAATTTTGCGCGTTTACAATTATTGACAAGCGAAAAGCTTTGGTAACTATTGTTTATTTTTTCAAATACCCCCGCGTGTTGGTGGCCCGTTTCTTTTACTTTATGATAGAGTAATTCCATACGCGCGCGCGCGTTTTGTTTTTTTTGCGCCAGTGTTAATGACGCTGATTTGTTTTTTGTGGTATCCGCACCAATGGCATTTTGTGTGTGCTGGCGGTAATGCACCAGTGGCTCATTTACATACACAACAGTGCTGTAACAAGTGGCCACAAAACCCAGCCAAAAATCATGCGTAACAAGGGTTGGAAAAGGAGCTGCCTTATCTACTAATTCTTTTTTAAAGAGCATCGCATGACCTGGGGCCCAGGCACCAATAGCATACATAATAGGCGTATGATATGCAAGTTGGTTTTTTATAGATGACATTTTTTGATGTAATAAATTCCCTTGCACATCTATTAATTCAGAATCGGAATAGGCTAGCATTTGATCTCCAATAGCACTTATTAGTACCTCCAATTTATTAGGCATCCATATATCATCTTGATCACTTAAGGCAATATAATGCGCATTCGCAAACAGCATTCCTTTTTCAAAATTTTTAATGTACCCTAATCTAGTTTCGTTTTGAACCAGCATTACCTCCGGATGATGCGCCGAAAAATTATTTGCAACAATTAACGTGTCATCTGAAGAAGCATCGTCAATAATAATTATTTGAGTTGGCTTATGCGTTTGCTGCGCAATACTTTCTAATTGCGCTAACAAATAAGCACTACCGTTGTAGGTAGCAACAACAACAGTTACTGTGGGTTTATTATTTTCCAAACTACCCATTACTAATATGCTTGTACAAATTCAAAAATATTAAATTGAGGGTTTTGCGACTCCGCAGAAATGGTCGCTAATAATTTAGTGGCGTCTACGTCTTGCATTCTTTTTTGTTGAATCAATCGTAGTGCTTTTTGTGTGAGCAACCAGTTTTTTCTTGCGGGGTCATGCAACTGCTGTTGATGTGCTGCAATGGCTTCCGCGAGTTCATCGATACCTGATTTTTGAGCCGCAATGGTTTTGATTATAGGTATTTGATACGAAGTATTTGAGAAACTTGGCGCCATCATTTGTTTTAAATGATGTACAAATTGATCTGCATCTGGACGGTCGCTTTTGTTCACCACAAAAATGTGTGCGATTTCCATGATGCCAGATTTCATGGTTTGCACTTCATCGCCCGCTTCTGGCACAACTACAACAACGGTGGTATCTGCGAGGCCTGCAATTTCAATTTCACTTTGTCCAACGCCAACTGTCTCTACAATTATTTCATCAAATCCAGCAAGTGACATGAGCTGAGTAATTTCTAAAATATGCGTATGAAGTCCACCCAGCGCTCCTCTACTTGCAAGCGATCTTATATATACATTCGGATGGTTGTACCAGTCACTCATTCGAATCCTGTCGCCAAGTAGTGCCCCTAAATTAAAGGGTGAAGAAGGATCTACACAAAGCACACCCACTTTTTTTCCAGCACCCACCCAATTGGCAATTAAGGCGTCTACGAGTGTGCTTTTCCCTGCACCCGGAGGGCCGGTAATACCAGTAACCGCGCATTTATGTGTAGGTGTAATATGCAATAACTGCTGATAGCCTGCTACTTCATTTTCTAACCAAGAAATACCTCTAGCCAAAGATTTAAAATCTCCTGCTATAATACCTGCTGCTATTTCCTGTGCGTTATTCATCAATATTATTTAATGATTTTAAAATTACTAAAATCAAATAGTCGAATGCCCGTTAATTTTTCGAAGTAATATAAGATGCGGTCTTTGAAAGAAAAACTTTTTCTTGTTGTATCAATTTCGATTTTCCAACTTTGTGTAGCAATGCGTGATTGCATTACACTAGGATGCGTACCAGCAAATTTTTCGAGTGAATCATAGGCCGTAAAATCCCAGTGCTGGTTGTCATTTAAAATTTCGTTGAGCTCCTCGTCTGAATGCCAAAGTGCGCTAAAGTTTTTTATTTTTTTTGCCATTTGCGCAGGGCTTTTTACCCACCCGTAATGGTAAACGCTTGCTGCGACCTGCTTTACATTAATTTTAATAGTTCCTTTTCTAAATCCTTGAGCGTCTTTGTAAGCACTAATTTCTTTTTTATTTCTAATAACGCGCACTTCTTTATTGTACCATTTTCTACTATCACCCACATAATCGTATGTGCCATAAAAATGTACATAATCAAAAAGTAAGCCTTCTACACGGGTGTCGTTTTGATATTGAATACAAGCTTCTTTAATACCAGCAAGGTATTTTTCATGTACTACTTCATCACCCTGAATATAAAAAGCCCAAGTACTATTTGGATCAATGAGCGCAAACGCTTTATTGGTTTCTACGGCTAATACAGCACCGCCTTTTCGTAAACTAGGATCCCACTCCGATTCATAGATTTTTATTTTAGGATCGCCTATTGAACGTATGAGTCCAAGGGTGTCGTCATCAGATTTGCCCACAAGTACAATCATCTCGTCTACCACGGGTAAAATAGAAGTAATCGCTTCCACAATGGGGTAGTCGTTGATTACTGCATTTTTAATAATGGTAAAGCCACTCATATTCATGGCTACAAAGTAACCGTGAAATTGGGGGCAATCCAAGTAATTAGTGTCCCAAGCTGCACAAAAGCATTATTTTTGATCCTGGTAAACACCAATGCAACATTTATGGAAAGAACCCTCTGCTTTGATTTTGGTAACAGCCGGCTAAAATGTGCTGTATTTGAAGGGCGAGACCTGCAAGAAACCATTTATTTAACCGATGATTCGGTGGAGAGCATTGACGAATTGCTAGAAAATCACCATCCTACTAAAATTATTTTATCCTCTGTGATCAAGCACCGTGAAGGATTAGAGGCCCAATTAGGGGCTGCTGCTAAATTTCATATGCTCGGTCATGCCAGCAAATTACCCATTACCACCCCAGTTGGGAAGCCAGAAACCATTGGGGCAGATAGGCTAGCCATTTGTTCGGCGGCTGTAGACCTATTTGGAGGGCAACACAACCTAGCCATTGGCCTAGGAACCTGTATTACGTACAATTTTACCAATAAATACCACGAATTTTTAGGTGGAAGCATCTCACCAGGTATGAACATGCGTTTTAGGGCCATGCACGAGCAAACCGCCCTTTTACCCCTTATTGAGGCCCAAAACCAGTTCCCACTGGTAGGATATGACACCAAAACCAACCTACTTTCGGGAGTAATACTGGGAATGGCCAAGGAAATTGACGGTATTATTGAGGCTTATGCCCAAAAATACAGCAACTTTAACGTGCTCTTAACCGGGGGTGATATGCCTTATTTTGTACCACACTTAAAAAACAGGATATTTGCCGACCCTAACTTAATATTTAAAGGCCTTTATGCGATCAGTGAGTTTAATAATGGGTAGGTTTTTCCTGCCAATGCTAATTACCGGATGTTTCTTTTTGAATGCGAAGGCACAAGAAAATTCTCCTTTTACAAGGTATGGATTGGGTGATGTATCACCTGGAAGCCATTCCATTAGTAGGTCGATGGGTGGCATTACCGCAGCTTATGCAGATGGTCAAGTAAACAATGTAGGACAGGCCATCAATTTTGGTAATCCAGCTACTTATGGAAACTTTTTTATGGTGTCGTACGATTTAGGTTTAACCATCGATTCAAGAACTTTAAGAAGTGCAAATCCTTCCGATAAATTTACTTCTAATAATTTTTATCCAACCTATGTTGCATTTGGTGCACCCATCAAAAGCAAAAAAAACTTAGGCTTTGCATTTGGATTAAGGCCTGCTAGTAAAATCAATTATTCGGTAGTAGAACGAACAAGAATCGCAAACGATAGTTTGGGTACTGTGTATGAAGGAAGCGGTGGACTCAACCAATTATTTGTAGGTCTTGGGAAAAAATGGAAAGGATTTAGTGTTGGATTTAATACCGGATATAATTTTGGACGAAGAGAAATTTCAACTAAAAAAACTTTCTTAAACGATACTGTATTTTATTATCAATCCAACTCTGCAACAGTTAGTAATTTTGGTGGTGCATTTTTACACGGTGGTTTTCAATATGATTTTGTGGTTGCCCAGTCTGTAAATAGCTTAACTAAAGTAACCAACAAATATTGGATTAGACTAGGTGCAACGGCTACCATGAGTCAGCAATTAAAAGCCACACAAACCACTACCAGAGAGACTTTCACGCAATCTCAAACTGGTGATTTAACCATCGATAGTGTTTATAAGGTTGTTGATTTACCTGGCACCATAGAAATTCCTGCTACTTATACCGCTGGAATTACATTACATAAAACGGCTAGCAACAATAGAGGTTTATTTGAACTTTGGTCACTCGGTGCCGAATATACAAGTACGCAGTGGACTAAATATAGATACTACAATCAATCAGATAGACTGGTAGATAGTTGGCAGTTTAGAGTAGGTGCTCAATTTTGTCCTGATCCTGTCGCTGGTAGAAATTATTGGAGTAATGTAAATTATCGTGCTGGATTTTTTGTAGGTGAAGATTATGTAAATCCAGATGGCAATGGTTTAAAACAATTTGGATTTTCGATGGGCATGGGACTTCCAATAAAAAAATGGAATACCTATGACAGACAATTTACCGTTCTTAATACCACGGTACAATTTGGTAAAAGAGGATCTAACGTAAATAATTTTACAGAGAGCTATGCACAATTTACAATGGGCTTTAGCTTAAGTGACCTTTGGTTCCAGAAACGTAAATATGATTAATCATATCACACATAAAATCTTTTCTACAGCAGCCATCTTTTTTGGCTGCTTTTTTATGATTGCCTGCGAAAATGATGTGAACGCTATAAAAGAATTGGGGGCTAAAACAACCAGTATCGAAGAAGGTATTCAAATAGAAAGTTACCTAAGCAACGAAGGAAAAATAAGTGCTAAGTTAACGGCGCCACTATTACTACGTTATCAAGGGGACAGCGCCAGAAAAGCAGAATTTCCAAAATCATTACACGTAGATTTTTACGACGATAGTCTCAAATTAGAGAGTAAACTAGACGCCAAATACGGCCGTTACCTCGAAAATGACAGAAAAGTGTACCTCAGAGACAGTGTTGTGGTATTTAATTTAAAAGGAGACACGCTTTTTTGTAAAGAACTCTATTGGGACCAGGGAACCGAACAGTTTTTTACCAATAAAGAGGTAACGCTGGTGCAAACCTACCCTTACAAGCAAAAAGGAAAGTATGCCAATGGGTTTACTTCCAACCAAAATCTCACAAATATTGTGTTCTATACCGTACTGCCTGGTAGCTATGCCGTTATACCAGATAGCGTTTTGTCAAAATAATTTTTGAACTAAAAATATAAGATCATGGAATATAGGAGAATGGGGCGTACCGGTTTACAACTGAGTACCTTAAGTTTAGGAAGCTGGGTAACCTTTCACAAACAAATTGAAGACAATACCGCAGACACTTTAATGGGTATGGCATACGATGCTGGCATCAATTTTTTTGACAACGCAGAAGGTTATGCATTTGGTGAAAGTGAAAAAATGATGGGTCGTGTATTACAACAAAAAAAATGGGACCGCACGTCTTACACACTTTCTTCAAAAGTATTTTTTGGATGGAGAACAAACAATAAACCCAATCAAACTGGACTTAGTCGCAAACACATCATAGAAGCCTGCCACGAGGCTTTGGGGCGTTTACAAACAGATTATTTAGACCTTTATTTTTGTCATAGACCCGATCAAAATGTGCCCATCGAAGAAGTAGTTTGGACGATGCACAATTTAATTACGCAGGGTAAAGTATTGTATTGGGGAACCTCGCAGTGGAGTGCTGCTGAAATTATGGAAGCACATCGTGTAGCAGATCAACATCATTTAATTGGACCTACGGTAGAACAACCTCAATACAATATGTTTGAGCGTTTTAAAATGGAACAGGATTATTTACCGGTGTTTAAAAACAAAGGTTTGGGTACCACCATTTGGAGTCCACTCGGTGCTGGTTTTTTAACCGGTAAATACAATGAAGGCATACCTACAGATAGTAGATTATCGTTAGAGGGTTTTGACTGGCTCAAAGAACGCTGGGTACAAGAAGGTAAAATTGAAAAGGTGAAAAGTTTGAGCGTTTTAGCTGCCGAACTAGACATTAGCATGGCAGCACTAGCCATTGCCTGGACCCTTAAAAATCCAAATGTGACAACCACCATTTTAGGGGCTACCAAAACGTCTCAATTAACCGAAAACTTGAAAGCCCTAGATGCGCAAAAACTACTAACCACAGAGGTTATAGCGCATATCGACACCATTTTAGGCAATAAGCCATTTCTGGATTTAGCATAATATTATATGTATATTTACGATTGTCAATAAGACTATGGCAGAGCAACTTTATACCATTATTTGGATTGTAGTATCACTTATTTTAATTGGCTTTTTTGCTGGTTACGAAATCGCTTTTATTAGTGCCAATAGGCTTAGTATTGAGCTCAAAAAGAAGCAAGGACTTAGAAGTGGCATCATCCTCTCAAATTTTATGGAAAGCCCGGCAAAATTTATTGGCACTTGTTTAATTGGACTCAACATTGTACTGGTTATTTATGGACTTTTATTCACTGCTTTTTTAAAAAGTATTGCATGGAATCCACTAGAAGTAGAAAACGAATACCTCAAACTTGTTATTGACACCATCATCTCTACTTTTGTAGTACTTGTTTTTGGAGAATTTATTCCGAAGGCAATTTTTAAAGCACGCAACGATAAATTAATTGCATTTTTCGCACCTGTTGCACAAATTTTTCATTCCTTATTACAACCCCTTGCTAGCGTTTTTGTTGCTATCGCACAGTGGATATTGACCTTCATTTTTAATGTGCGCGTGAACAATAAAAATGAAGCTTTTAGCAAAGTTGACCTTGAACATTTTTTTCAGCAAACCAAAGATCAGGACGAAGAAAACCAAGAATTAAATACCGAACTTTTTGAAAATGCATTAAGCCTTCCGCTCGTGAAAATCAGGCAGTGCCTCGTTCCTAGAACGGAGATAGAGGGTGCTGATATCCATATTAGCATTGAAGCATTAAAAAAACAATTTATAAAAACACAGCTGAGTAAGCTGGTAATTTATGATGATAGTGTAGATTCTATTTTGGGCTATGTGCACCAAATTGACCTTTTTAAAAGGCCGACAACCATACAAGAAATTTTACATCCAATTATTGCAGTTCCAGAAAGCATGTCTGCTACAGATCTTATCAATAAATTTACGAAAGAGCGTAAAAGTATTGCTTGGGTGGTAGATGAATTTGGTGGAACCGCAGGAATTGTTACCATGGAAGATGTGCTGGAAGAAATTTTTGGTGAAATTAGAGACGAATACGATGTAGAAGAATTTGTAGAAAAGCAACTCGCCGCCGACGAATTTATTTTTAGTGGTCGACTAGAATTAGACTACCTCAAAGAAAAATACGAATTGGATTTTCCTGAAAATGAATCCGAAACACTCAGTGGTTATATCATCAATAAACATGAAGCCATTCCCAAACAAAAAGAAACCATTATTGTAGACCATTACCAAATTGATGTTTTAACGGTTAGCGATACAAGAATTGAGATGGTAAAACTTAAAATCTTGCGCTAGAAACCCTAACTTTAGCCTCCAAAAAGGTTCCTACAATGGCATTATTTAATAGAAATAGAGGCGAAGAAAAGGCGGAAATGACTTTTATAGACCACCTAGAAGAACTGCGTCAGCATATTATAAGGTCGGTAATTGCTATTTTGGTGATGGCGGCCATTATATTCATCTACAGAGACTGGGTTTTTGACAACATTATCACAGGGCCAATCAACCCGGATTTTATCAGCTATCGTTTACTATGTAGCTTTAGCCATTGGGCGCATATGGGTGACGCACTTTGTATGCCTCCGGTTAATATCAACATGCAAACCACCACATTTGGCGGTCAATTTTTAAGTAGTATTTCCCTAGCACTCGTTGGTGGTATACTTATTGCTTTCCCGTATATATTTTGGGAATTTTGGCGTTTTATTAAACCTGCATTAAAAGACAAAGAATTATCCAATACCCAATTTATTATTTTTTGGGTTTCGTTTTTCTTTTTCTTGGGCGCGGCTTTTGGTTATTTTTTATTGGGGCCATTTACGTTTAACTTTTTAGGAAGTTTTACGCTTGGCACAAAGGGAGTACTCGAAACAAGACCTACACTCACCGATTATTTAGATAATTTAACCAATTTGATACTTGGCTGCGGCATCGCTTTTGAACTGCCTGTACTAGCCTATATACTAACTAAGATTGGTTTAATCACGCCCGTTTATTTAAGAAAAGTTCGCAAATATGCAGTAGTGATCATCTTGTTAGCTTCTGCTATCATTACACCTAGCCCCGATTGGATGAGCCAGCTGATTGTGTTCATTCCCTTATTTACGCTCTATGAATTGAGTATTTTAGTATCTGCTAGGGTAAGCAAGCAAAGAATTAAAGAAGACGAAGAAGAGTGGAGTTAAGGGCGTATCTTTCAAACTAGTTTAATACTTTAGATTATGAATTTTGTTTTTGACGCATCTAAACCTATTGCTATTGGATCAGACCATGCTGGCTTTGAATACAAAGAAGCGATTAAAAAATGGTTAGTGCACAAAGGTTACCAGATCAAAGATTTTGGTACACCGTCTTTAGATTCTGTGGACTATCCCGACTATGCGCATCCAACGGCAGCGAGCGTAGCGAGAGGTGAAAGCACCTTTGGTATATTAATTTGCGGAAGCGCTAATGGTGTTGCCATGACAGCCAATAAGCACCAATCAATTAGAGCAGCAGTTTGTTGGCAAACAGATATAGCCGCACTTACAAGACAACACAACAACGCCAATATTATTTGTATTCCTGCTCGGTTTGTTGCATTAGCACTTGCCGAACAAATGATTGAAGTGTTTATGGAAACTGCTTTTGAAGGTGGTAGACATGCCGATCGTGTTGGAAAAATTTCATGTTCTTAATTAATCAATAAAATCCTCTTATGAAAAAATTGATCTGGATCTTTTTTCCTTTGATGAGTACACTTGCGTTTGCACAAAAAACGGATGACCTCACCAAATTTGGAAAAGCAATTACAGTTAATGGTCTAAAAGAAAAACTAACTATTTTGGCGGGTGCCGAAATGGAAGGTCGTGAAACAGCTACACCCGGACAAAAGCGTGCAGCTGCTTATATCGAAAGTGAATTTAAAAGAATGGGCTTACAGCCAGGTAATGGTGATAGCTACCAACAATTGTATCCGGTTTATCAAGACGCACTCACTGAAAAAAAATTAGTGGTGAATGGTAAAAATATGGACTGGGATAAAGACTTTAATTTTTCTATGCAAACCATTGCTAGTGGTAATTTTAACTTTAACAGCATTGTATTTGCGGGTTATGGTATTGTAGATTCAGCAAAAGGTATCAACGACTATGCTAACCTTGATGTAAAAGGAAAAGTGGTGGTAGTTGTTGAAGGTTCTAGTGCAGGTATGCCAACAATGGGTGTTGGTGGAAGCCGCGCTATGAATGCGAACCCAGCATCTCCTGCAGCAAAAATGCGCGCAGCAAGTGCTAAAGGTGCAACCGGATTACTTTTTGTATCTGCCGATTTTCCTAAAAGAATGGCTACCCAAGTTAAAGGTGGCATGTACCTGAAAAAAAATAATGCACCTGGCTTTTTAATGGTGAATATTTCTGCAGCTGTTGCAAATTCTTTACTGGGTAATACAACTACTTTAAGTTTAACTGATATTGCTGCTACCACCAAAGGTGCTTACAATGCTGGCTTACAAATTGTTGCCACTAAAACAACTGAAAATTTAGAAAGCAGTAATGTAATTGCTGTAATACCAGGTACCGATAAAAAAGACGAGTACTTGTATTTAACAGGCCACTACGACCACTTAGGTAAAAGAGGTGATGTCATTTACTATGGTGCCGATGATGATGGCTCTGGTACCGTTGGTGTTATGCAAATGGCAGAAGCTTTTGCAGCTGCTGCTAAAAAAGGAAAGTACCCACGCAGAACAGTTGTATTTATGGCTGTGAGTGGAGAAGAGAAAGGCCTTTGGGGTTCTGAATATTACTCGGAGCACCCTATATATCCTATGGATAAAACAACTGCAGATTTAAATACAGATATGATTGGCCGTGTAGATACAGAGCGTATGACTGCCGATACATTAAATTATATTTATGTAATTGGTCATGATAAATTAAGTTCTGAATTACAAACAATCAATGAAACTGCTAATAAAAAATCGGCTAATCTAGTGCTTGATTATAAGTTTGATGATCCTAATGACAAGAATAGAATTTACTACCGTAGCGATCATTATAACTTTGCTAGACTAGGCGTGCCTATTTTATTTTTCTACGATGGTATGCTTCAAGCAGACTACCATAAACCAACAGATACCGTAGATAAAATCAATTTCGAATTGATGCAAAAAAGAACTTTAATGGTATACTATACTGCATGTGAAATTGCAAATAGAGATGCGATGTTAAAAAGAGATATTCCTTTAACAATGCCTGCGCGTTAATACGCAGTTTTGTTGACGCAATAAAAAAGCCCTCTGAAATATCGGAGGGCTTTTTTATGTATACAATTTTGTAGCTACTACTGTCCTAAAATATAAGCAAAAATAAGCGGCACTACAATAGTAGCATCACTCTCTACAATAAATTTAGGCGTATTAATATCTAATTTACCCCAAGTAATTTTTTCGTTAGGAACCGCACCAGAGTAAGATCCGTACGATGTTGTTGAATCACTGATCTGACAAAAATAACTCCAGAATGGAACGTCATGCCATTCTAAATCTTGGTACATCATAGGCACTACGCAAATTGGGAAATCACCAGCAATACCACCACCTACTTGGAAAAATCCTACACCCTTGCCACCACTATTGGCTCTGTACCATTCGGTAAGCATGATCATATATTCGATACCGTTTTTTACGGTGTTCGCTTTTAATTCATTTTTAATTACATAGGATGCAAAAATATTTCCGGTCGTACTATCTTCCCACCCTGGTACAACAATTGGAATATTCTTTTTAGCAGCTGCCACAATCCAGCTATCCTTAGGATCAATTTCATAATATTGCTCTAATTCGCCGCTCAATATAACTTGATACATAAACTCATGCGGAAAGTAACGTTCTCCTTTTGCTTCTGCATCTTTCCAGAACTTTACAATATGCTTTTGTAAACGACGAAATGCTTCTTCTTCCGGAATACAGGTATCGGTTACACGGTTGTAGTGGTTCTCTAATAAATCCCACTCGTCTTGTGGTGTTAAGTCTCTATAATTTGGCACACGCTTGTAATGGCTATGGGCTACTAAATTCATTACGTCTTCTTCAAGGTTGGCACCTGTGCAGCTAATGATCGCAATTTTATCTTGACGAATCATTTCTGCTAGGCTAATACCTAATTCGGCAGTACTCATGGCACCCGCTAAACTCACGAGCATTTTGCCACCTTCTAATAAATGGGTTTCGTAACCTTTTGCAGCATCCACCAAAGCAGCCGCATTAAAATGGCGGTAATGGTGCTCAATAAACTGGGAAACAGGGCCTTTTGTCATGGTATTTAATTTGTGAAAGCAAAAGTAATTTTTTTAACCGGTTTTCTTTGTTGAAATTTGGACCATGAGACCCCTTTTTTTATCCTTAGCGCTTGTGGCCAGCATTTTTGTTAGCGCCCAACAAAAACCCTCCGATTTAGACAAGTCCCCCATGGATATGAGTTATTGGCCTGCTAACTTTCCCATGCTTAAATTAAGCGGTAAAGCCAGTGGAGAACCGAAGGCCAGGGTCATTTATGGAAGACCACAAAAAAATGGTCGCCCACTATTTGGAGACATTGTACAGTACAATAATATTTGGCGATTAGGCGCCAACGAAGCCACAGAAATTGAATTTTTTGTGCCCGTAAAAATCGCCGGAAAATTAATACCCAAGGGTCGTTATACCCTTTATGGTATTCCAAATGAAAACAGTTGGACACTCATATTAAATACCGATAATTTTAGTTGGGGTAATTTTAGTTACAATGCTAAAAAAGATTTGTTACGCACCGAAGTGCCTGTGATAAAAACACTTGATAGTACCGATGCTTTTACGCTCTATTTTGAAGAAACAAATTTGGGAGCAGGTCTTATTATTATGTGGGACCAAGTAAAAGTGATGTTACCCATTTCATATGCTAAAGAAACCGTTACAAATAAAAAGAAATAGAATTTTAATTTTACCCTTATGAAATTAGCTACTAAATATATACACGCAGGTACAGAGCCAGATCCATCTACAGGTGCCATCATGACACCTATTTATCAAACTTCTACCTATGTACAAGAAGCGCCAGGCGTTAACAAAGGATATGAGTATGCAAGAAGCCAAAACCCAACCAGGGCGGCCCTTGAGAGTGCTTTTGCTGAAATTGAAAATGGAAAATTTGGACTTGCATTTAGTAGTGGTGTTTCTGCTACAGACGCTGTTATTACACTACTTGAACCAGGCGATGAAGTGATTGCAGCAAATGATATGTATGGTGGAACCTACCGACTGTTCACTAAAATATTTGCCAAGTATAATATTGTATTTACGTATGTTGATACGACTGATATTACACAAATAGAAAAAGCAGTTTCTAGTAAAACTAAATTATTGTGGATTGAAACACCTACCAATCCACTCATGAATATTACGGATATTGTAGCCGTTTCTGCGATTGCAAAAAAGAATAATATCTTACTTTGTGTAGACAATACTTTTGCGTCTCCTTATTTACAAAATCCATTAGACCTAGGTGCCGATATTGTGATGCACTCTGCTACCAAATATTTAGGGGGGCACAGTGATGTGATACAAGGTTGCCTTGTTATGAACGACGCAGCACTTCGCGAAAAATTATATTTTATTCAAAAAAGTAGAGGCGCTGTGCCAGGCCCTATGGATTGTTTTTTAGTGTTGAGGGGTATTAAAACACTTCACCTGCGTATGCAGCGTCACTGTGAAAACGGCGCTGCTATGGCCGCCTTTTTAAGGCAGCACCCTAAAGTGGAGCGCGTTTACTGGTGCGGGTTTGAAGACCATCCGGGTTATAGCGTTGCCAAAAAGCAAATGCGTGGCTTTGGCGGTATGATGAGCTTTACTTTACAAGATGACAGTGTAGAAAATGCTGTAAGGGTTTTATCTAGTACTAAAGTTTTTGCACTCGCCGAAAGTTTAGGTGGCGTAGAATCACTCATCAATCATCCAGCTTCTATGACGCACGCTTCTATTCCAAGAGAAGAACGTCTTAAAAACGGACTCTCTGATAGTTTAATTAGACTCAGTGTGGGTGTAGAAGATATTGAAGATTTAATGGCAGATCTCAATCAGGCGATTGGATAATTAAAATTTACTTATTTATAAAGCCAATTTGCTACCAAGTCTATTTAGCTCGATCTCTGCAATTTTAGCGGTGTATTGTAGGTTCACCAAACGGTAGCCAACATTTTCAAAACTCTCTTGTGCCTGGCGCACTTCAATAATAGTTGCTTGTGCCAATTCAAATTTTTGCAATACCAAATCCAGCAACTGAGCAGATAATGCATAATTTTTAGCTTCTGTCTCTAATTGCGCCAGTGCATTACTGTAAGCATTAAATGTTTTAACAGCATTGGTTTCTAGCGTTAGTGCTAGATTTTCTTGTTGGATTTTTGCACTGCGTGTATTGATGGTGGCAACCTCTTGTTGACGTTTAAATACAGAACCATTATATAGTGGGACGCTTACATTCACACCAAAAAATGGACCATAACTTTGGTTGAGTAATATAAATCCTGCTGCACTTTTATTACTATTCATGTTAAAGCCTGTTGTAGCTCTTAAGGATGGCATACGAAGTGCGGCTGTTTCTTTTTCAATGAGTTGATTGATGGTAATTTGTGTAGCAGCTGCTAAATAATCTGGATTGGAAGGTAATGTTGCCTTGATATTTTCTAATGATAAGGTTTTATCAATTGCAATTTTATCTTCTACTACAATAACAGAGTCAGGCGCTTGCACCATGGATTGTAGTAGGTCTGCTTTGCTTTGTTTGATAATTAAATATTGCGTTTCGAGGGCCTGCTTTTGCTGGTTTAAATCAAGCTTGGCCTGATAGATATCTGCATTGTTAGCAAGTCCTGCTTGTTGTCTTGCTTCTAAAACATCGAATCTTTTTTGAAAAACGTCAATTGATTTTTGAATGGTTTTTAGAAGTTCTTGCTGACGCACTATTTCATAATAACGAACGCTAACAAGCGCCATTGTATTTTGAAGTTGCGCATTGAGTACATTTTTATTAAGTAATTCTAATTGCGCCAATCTTTTTTGTGTGGTTACTATACGGTTGCCATTATATAATAACATACTTCCCGTAACACCTACTTGTAAAATATTAGATCCTACATTGTTACGCTGTGTGTTTCGGCTTGCATCCGGAAATTTTTGATTGATCGTAATGATTTGTTCGTTATCGGAGGCGTTTAAATTGACCGTTGGAAGTGCTCCGGCAACACCCGGGTTGTTGTTGATATTACTAATCGCTAATTGGTTTCTAACTAGTTCAACATCATAACTATTTTTAAGTGCGGTAGTAATGGCGTCAGCTAGGGTTAATTTTTGTTGTGCATCAACATGGGTAGCAGCTACAACAACGAGTAATATAACAAACCATTTTTTCATAGATTAGTTTTTCAGGATCATTAACCAACAAGCGTTCCCACCTGCATACCTTCTACTACTTTTAATAAATTACCTGGCTTGTTCATATCAAAAACAATGATGGGTAATTTATTTTCCATACACAAAGTAAAGGCGGTCATGTCCATTACTTTTAAATTTTTAGAAATACATTCTTGAAAACCAATGGTTTCAAATTTAGTAGCGGTAGGATCTTTTTCTGGATCGGCGCTGTATACACCATCTACTCTTGTACCTTTTAAAATGACATCGGCCTTCATTTCAATCGCACGCAGTGAACCCGCTGTATCTGTTGTGAAATAAGGATTTCCGGTACCTGCACCAAATATCACCACACGTCCTTTTTCTAAATGTCTAAGTGCTTTACGGCGGATGTAAGGCTCTGCAACCTGCTCCATATTAATGGCACTTTGCAGTCTTGTATACACGCCAATTTTTTCTAGCATCGCTTGCATCGCCATCGCGTTGATTACGGTAGCAAGCATGCCCATATAATCTCCGTGTGCACGCTCAATACCACTATCCGCTTCATTCATGCCCCTATAAATATTACCGCCGCCAATTACAATGGCTACTTGCACACCTAGGTCTACTACTTTTTTAATATCCTGTGCATACTGTTCAATGATTTTTGGATTGAACGGATCGCCATTTCTTTGTTCACCTAATAAGGCTTCGCCTGATAATTTAAGTAAGATTCTTTTGTACTTAGGAAGCATAATGGGTCATTTATATATGCAAATAACCTCAATTTTTAGCCAAGTGCCAAAGAAAACCGGGGCAAAAAAATAGAGGCCCTAACGGGCCTCTATGTATAAGCAGTTTTGAACTACAATTTAACCTAATGCTACACGCTTAAACTCTGTAACAACAACGTCGCCAGCAGATTTTAAGTAAGCCTCAACGGTGATGCCACCATCCTTTACAAAGGCTTGCGCTAAAAGGGTATTTTCTTTGAAGAAAGCGTTAAGCTTACCTTCTGCAATTTTAGCAACCATTTCGTCTGGTTTGCCAGCCATTTTAGGATCTTCTTTCATGGTATCAATGATGATAGCACGCTCTCTTACGATGGTATCTGCAGGAATAGAATTTGCATCAACAGCAAGTGGATTCATCGCTGCAATTTGCATAGCTACGTCTCTACCAGCTTCTGCTGCTTCTTTATTTAAACCTACTAATACACCCATACGGTTTGCACCATGGATATAAGATGCCACAAAAGCAGCTTCTACTCTTTCAAATTTAGCAACACCAATTTTTTCTCCGATAGAAGCTAATTTATCGTTGATCATATCAGACACTTTTGCGCCGTTGATCATTACTTCATTTAATTCATCTGCAGATTTTACATTGTTTGCAACAGCAGCATCAGCAATGCTTTGTGCAAATGCAACGAACTCGGCATTCTTAGAAACGAAATCAGTTTCACAAGAAATACAAACGACAAAACCAGTTTTGTTATCTGCAGAAGTTTGTGCAATAATCACACCTTCTTTTGCTTCACGGTCGCTACGTTTTGCAGCCACTTTTTGACCTTGCTTACGTAACCAATCGATAGCAGCTTCAAAATCACCAGCAGATTCTGTTAATGCTTTACGGCAATCCATCATACCAGCGCCAGTTGCCTGACGAAGTTTATTAATATCTTGGGCTGTAATGTTTACAGTACTCATAATAATTATTTTTTAGGCTTTATGAAAATTGGGCCACAAATCATTACCAATAGGTATTGAAGTGATGGCCCAATTGAATTGTATTTTATTTTCCAGCAGGACGACGTGTTCCTGTTGTAGTACGACGCTTAGGAGCAGCACCATCTGCGCTAGCAGGTGCTCTGCGACCACCGCGACCAGCTTCTGCTTGCGCTTCTGCTTCTAGTCTGCGCGCCTTTGCTTCGTTTTCGTTGTTTGATTCTTCAGACTCATCATCATCTTTAGATGCTTGACGCTCTGCTAAACCTTCTGCGATTGCAGCAACGATATAGTTGGTAATGATTGCAATAGATTTTGTTGCATCATCATTTGCAGGTACTGCAAAATCAACTTTATTAGGATCACAGTTGGTATCTACCATACCAAAAGTAGTAATGCCTAAACGCTTTGCTTCTGCAAGTGCAATATGTTCTACACCAATATCTACTAAGAAAAGTGCAGCTGGTAAACGGCCTAATTGCGCGATACCACCTAAAACTTTTTCCATTTTTTCTTTGTCACGACTTAACGTAAGACGCTCTTTTTTAGTTAAGCTTTCTGCGCTTCCGTCAGCTAACATTTTTTCAATGCTTTGCATCTTTTTAACGCTCTTACGAACGGTATTAAAGTTAGTAAGCATACCACCTAACCAACGCTCAGTAGCATAAGGCATATTCACACGCTTTGCGCATTCGCTCACGATTTCTTTTGCCTGCTTTTTAGTAGCAACAAACATGATCTTCTTACCACTCTTTGCAATTTGCTTAACAGCGGCAGCAGCTTCTTGTAAGTGATCTACTGTTTTATTGAGGTCAATAATGTGAATACCTTTCTTCTCAGCAAAGATGTAAGGTAACATCTTAGGGTTCCACTTCTTTTTGAGGTGACCAAAGTGTACGCCGGCCTCCAAAAGTTGTTGCTGTAATGAAGTATTATTTTCCATTGTATGATTGTATAATTTGTTAGAGTATAAGTTTGATTAACGTTTGCTGAACTGATAGCTTTTACGTGCTTTCTTGTGACCGAATTTCTTACGTTCAACACTACGTGGATCACGCTTCAATTGACCAGCTGCTTTTAAAGTAGGACGGAATTCTGGATTCATCTCTAATAAAGCACGAGCGATACCAAGCTTTGCAGCTTCGGCTTGACCTTTAAGGCCACCACCTTGTGCGTTAATTACGATGTCAAATTTACCTTCCACTTCAGCGGTTTTTAAAGGCGCTACTACTTGATTTTGCAAGTATACAAGTGGGAAATAAGCTTTATAGTCTTTGTCGTTTACAGTGATCTTACCTTCACCCTTGCTAATAAATACACGGGTTACAGCTTCTTTACGGCGACCAACTGCGTTTTTTTGTTTTTCCATTTATGTTGGAATTAATGTTTTGTAATTGGTTTAGAATGTAAGTTCTTTTGGTTGCTGTGCGCTGTGTTGATGAGCAGCACCTGCATATACAAATAACTTTTTGATCATCTTGCGACCCAAACGGTTTTTAGGTAACATACCTTTTACCGCTCTTTCCATAATTACTTCTGGACGACGCTTGATTAAATCTTCTGCAGCTTCTTCTTTTTTTCCACCTGGGAAACCAGAGAAGTTGATGTATTGTTTGTCATGAAATTTGTTACCAGTGAAAACAACTTTTTCGCAGTTAATCACAATAACATAATCGCCACAGTCTACGTGTGGAGTATAATACGCTTTGTTCTTACCACGAAGAACAGCCGCGATTTTTGATGCAATACGTCCTACGGTTTGATTAGTACCGTCAACCACATACCAGTTGTGCTGAACAGTAGCCGCGTTTGCATGCTTGGTGGTGAAATGAAGTTTACTCATAATATTTGGTTTTAATGACCCAGCGCTATCCCGCTGGTTTTAAATGGAGGGCAAAGGTGAGGCAGTAGAACTGATTTACCAACTATTTTGAGGTTTATTTTACGCGAACCTTTATAAAGCATTGATTTTCAATGATAAATTTGAATAATTAAATTAATCATCGAAATATATATTGATTATCAATTAGTTATGGGAGTTCTAAATATCTAATGCCATTTGAACCTGGAGAACATACTTACCAAATGTTGTAATTTTGTTTTCTATGAAAAAAAATGCGTGTTTGGTTGTGCTGGTTGTACTCTTTCAAATGGCTGGGTATGCGCAAACATCCCCCACAGGCAACTGGCTTATTTATTTTGGAAACCAGTCGTTTAAAAAGGATTGGCTTTGGACCAATGAAATTCAGCATAGAAATTACAATGCCTTTGGTGATCTGGAACAATTATTAATTAGAACAGGGATCGGGAAAAATTTAACGCCGGGTAACAACAACTTACTTTTAGGCGTAGGGTATATTCAATCGGAACCGTATACCACTGGCACCAATATTAAAACGAGGCAAATTGAATGGCGCACTTACCAACAGTTTTTAACCAAGCAAAATATTGGAAGGCTATACGTGCAACACCGCTACCGTTTAGAAGAACGTTTTATGCCTGATAATTTTAAAATTAGATTCCGCTATTTTTTAGGTTTAAATATTCCTATTAGCAAAAAAGAAATGGGCGCTAAAACTTGGTATGCGTCTATGTACAATGAGGTATTTATGCATACTGCTTCTACTTTATTTGACAGAAATAGAGTGTATGGTGCAGTTGGTTATCAAGTAGGCCCGGCCATTAAATTAGAACTTGGACTGATGCAGCAAATTCAACAAAACAAAAGTCGTACCCAATTTCAATTGGTGGTGTTTAATAATTTACCATTGTAACTATGTACCTCAAATTTAAACCACAATCTCTTTTTACAGGATATGAAATCATTGATGGCTACAACACCGTTGTTGTTACAACAAATGACGGAGCCATTGTAGATCTTATCCCTGCATCAGAAGCGGGGGAAGATTGTAAAGTTTTGGATGGTATCTTATCACCAGGTTTTATTAATGCGCATTGCCATTTAGAATTATCACATTTAAAAGGCGCTATTCCAACGGAGACTGGTTTATCAGAATTTGTAAAACAAATTATACCTAAACGTGCTGCCGCTCAAGAAATTATTGATGCTGCTATAGAAGCAGCCGAAACTGAAATGTACAATAATGGTATTGTGGCAGTGGGTGATATTTGTAACACAGCAGATACCATCGCTGCAAAAACCAAAGGCAAATTAGCGTACTATAACTTTATTGAAATTTATGGATTAGATCCACTACTTGCTGCTCAAAAAATGAATGAAGGACTTTTGTTGCAGGCGCAATATGAGGCAGTACATTTAAAAGCAGTGGTAGTTCCGCACGCACCATACTCTGTTCCATCAGCGTTACTTCAGTTACTAGCAGAAAAATACGGATCACATACCGTTAGTATGCACAACCAAGAAACAAAAGCAGAAAACAATTTTTTTGAAAATAAAACAGGAGCATTTGTAGACATGTATGCAAGAGTAGGTGTTGATTTAGATTTTTTTACGCCAACAAAAACGACCAGCTTACAATCGGTGCTTCCTTATTTAAAAGATGCTGCAAAAACAATTTGGGTACACAATAGTTTTACTTCGGAATCAGATATTAAAGCCGTACAAGCGACTAACACAGATGCTTATTGGTGCTTATGCCCTAGCGCCAACCAGTACATCGAAAATACCATGCCACCCGTTCAATTACTACGCGAACAACATGCAAATATTGTAGTAGGAACAGATAGCTATGCCAGCAACTGGTCATTAAATATGTTGGATGAATTAAAAAGGATTCAGACGCACAATCCGCAAGTTGCACTCGCAGAAATGCTAACCTGGATTACAAGTAATGGTGCGCGTGCCCTTCAAATGGAAGACAAACTTGGTAGCATTGAAATTGGAAAAAAGCCAGGTCTTGTATTGATTGAAAATTTGTCTGAAATTGGTCAACTACAAACAGCTTCAATTAGTAATAAAATTATTTAGTGTAAGACAGCTTGTAAGATAGGTAAAGATTTTATTTCATTAAACTTTTTGTAATGCCAACTTAAGGAGAGCTGAAATAATTCGAGGATTTTTTTTCGGTGGGCACCATTTAACTCAATCTTGTCTAGATTATTATAAAATTGAAGGGTCATAAAACTAGATGCCGTTTGTGCCTCCACGCCTTCTAAAAAATAGGGATGCACTGGTTTCTCGCCCACAAATTGACCTTCTTTGACGTCTAAAAAAGAGGTCTCTGTACTATACTTTCCTTGCAGTCCAAAGCCAAGCGTTTCACTCAAATGAATTAAAAAATAAATGGGCAAATTACTCACTAGCACTGGCCCGCCTTTGTCTAATTGCTTGAGGGTGTCTTCAATTAAATAAAATAATTCGGGGTGCGGTTCAGGCTGTAAAATTTGTTGCAAAATTTCTACAATATAGGTAGCCACTGCGTTTCGGACCACATTGGAATAAACTTCCTGGTACACATATTCCCAATTGGCCTCCTTTAAAATTTGCATCGCTTTTAAAGGACTATGATACGCTTCTAACTCGAGTATGGCGCCGGGCTGATAAAAAACGCCTTTGTTAGACCCCTTTTTACTTGACACCCTTACGCCCTTAACAATATATTGTTGCAAACCAAAAAGCTCGGTATAAATAGATGTGATAATACTAGTGTCTCCGTATTTAGTAACACGTAACACAATACCCTTGGTGTTATGCAGCATATTTTTTTATAAGGCGCCAGTAAATTGTTTCAGAAAACGCATATCGTTTTGAGAATACAATCTTAAATCGTTGACCTGGTATTTTAATTGCGTAATTCTTTCTACACCCATACCAAATGCAAAGCCAGTGTACTTTGTAGAATCGATACCAAAATTTTCAAGCACTTTTGGATGCACCATTCCGCTTCCTAAAATTTCTACCCAACCGGTGTGCTTACAAATATTACATCCTTTGCCACTACAAATTTGACAACTAATATCCATTTCTGCACTAGGCTCTGTGAAAGGAAAATAACTTGGTCTAAAACGCACTTTCACATCTTTGCCAAACATTTCTTGCACGAAAAAATAAAGCGTTTGCTTAAGGTCTGCAAAGCTTACATTTTCATCGATGTATAATCCTTCTACCTGATGAAAAAAGCAATGTGCGCGCGCGCTAATGGTTTCGTTACGGTACACGCGGCCCGGACAAATAACACGTATAGGCGGCTTTTGCGTTTCCATGACCCTAGCTTGAACGCTACTAGTATGTGTTCGTAATAACCAGTCAGGATTTTGTTGAATATAAAAAGTGTCCTGCATGTCTCTAGCAGGATGATCTTCTGGTAGATTCATGGCGCCAAAATTGTGCCAATCATCTTCAATTTCTGGACCTTCTGCAACTGCAAAACCAAGTCTTCTAAAAATAGAAACCATTTGACCGCGCACGATACTTAAAGGATGACGGGTGCCTACTTCGGTAGGATCGGCAGGTAAAGACCAGTCGATACCTGCATTTGCCGCAGCACTCACTGGAGCCGCAGCACCTTGTAAGGCCTCATAACGAGCTTCTGCAAAAGCTTTAAATTCGTTTAAAACCTGGCCAAAGTCTTTACGCTGATCGGGGGGGACGTTTTTCATTTCACCCAGTACCGACTTAACTAAGCCCTTGGTTCCCAGGTACTTAATACGAAAAGCCTCAACCGCATCAGGGGTTGTTGCTTCAAAAGCAGCCATTTCAGACTTGTAGGCCTCAATTTGTTGCAGAATCTGTTCCATTTCCCAAAGATAAACAGCCTGCGCCACTGATTAAAAAATGATTTAAAGCTACTATTTCATACATTTGTTACTCCCTACGTGATAATTACACAACCAATACAGGTTTACTAGGGTTTACATTTTTACATTACACCCACATTTACATGGACTACAATACAGGAAGGAATTATTTAGGAATGAAGGAATATGGCCGTCACGTACAAAGGATGGTTGAATATTTACTCACCATAGAAGACAGAGCAAAACGTCAACAACAAGCCCTAGGCGTGATTGAACTGATGGGCTTTTTAAATCCGCATTTAAAAAATGTTGAAGACTTTAAACATAAATTATGGGATCACTTATTTTTTATTAGTGATTTTAAATTAGACGTAGATAGCCCGTATCCCATTCCACAAAAAGAAACGTACAAATTAAAACCAGATCCACTTCCTTATCCAAAGCGTCATCCAAAATATGCACACTTAGGAAAAAATTTAGAAGTGGTAATTAATAAAGCACTCGCTGAAGAAGACCCAGAAAAAAAGGCTGGCTTTGCACACCATATTGCTTATTACATGAAACTTGCTTACAGCAACTGGCACAAAGAACTTGTGCATGATGATGCTATTAGAAGTGAATTAGATACCATCACAGGTGGTGAATTAGAATTTAGCAACACACCATATATTAAGCACCGCAATCAAAATTTTGAAAGAGATGATTATGGTAGTGGCGGAAGAAACAACGGTGGCCGTTGGCAACAAAATTTTGGTGGCAGAAATAATCGCAACAATAATAACAATAACAACGGCCGCAATCGCAGTGGTGGTAGCGGTGGCAATAACAGACCAGGCGGTGGTGGACAAGGAAGTGGGCAAAGTGGTCGTGATAACCGCGGTGGTGGCGGATTTAAGAAGCGCTACTAATTTTATTTCCAGTTACAAATGGTAAAAACAATTTTACTGTAGTTTTCTTTTTCATAGAGCACTCCAATTTGTTTTGCATGTAATGCAACGAGGTCTGAATAAGCTGCGTAATCACCTTTGTAATTTTCGGGCGCTTTAGCAACTACAATCGCTTTATTTTTAGTAGCATTACCTGTCCAAGTTTTTCCTTCATCATAACTAATGCGAAGCGTTAGGTTATCTCTTTTTTTTGCATCCGCTGCGTTACAAAATGCTAGTATTGTTTTTCCTTTTTTATGTCCCACTTCTAAAATGGATCCTTCGTTTACAGGATCTACTAAACTAGTATCAAAATAATTTTCTTGCCAACTGGTACCTCCATCATTACTGTAGGCAATATACCTGTAGCGAACAGTACCTGCTTGATTACGTGCATTTAAAATAAGTTTTCCATTACTCAGTGTGGCGGCAGTTGCTTCATTGCTTCCAGGTAAAACAATAGAGTTAGCAAGTGAAAAACTTTCTCCATGATTGTCTGTATAAAAAGCGTGTGCATTATAGTCTTCAAAGTTTTTTTGTGGAGGACCCGACGAATGATTGGCAGCTACATAAATACGTCCTTTATATATTCCACTTAAAAACTGTGTCGCATGGCCTGGTGTATTGGCGTAACTGCGCCAATCTTCTTTAAATGCATACGCTTTATTGACGCCCGGCTGGTTAGGGCGGTGTACCTGCGCCGTAATATTAACAGGGGTTGACCAGGTAGCACCTTCGTCTATAGACGTTACATACCATACTTCACGAATACCCTTTCCCATACGCATCGAATATTCATCATTGTTGCCCGTGTTATAAAATAAAAAAACGCGACCCGCCGGATAACGTGGATCCGTGAGGTCTACTACAGGTGCTGGATTACCCGCTTGTAAATTATTATAATCAATAACGGTTGAAAGTGCAGACCAAGTTGCACCACCATCTGTACTTTTTTTGAGTACAATATTGATGTCTCCAAAATCGCCACTCCCATTAACACGTCCTTCACAAAAAGCCAATAAATTTTTATTAGGAAGCCCAACAATGGCTGGTATACGGTAAATTTTATGTCCCTCGGTGCCAGACTCAAACACAGTGGTAACAGTAGTTTGAGCGTTTACTAGCTGAACAGCAGCGATCAAAATAAAAAGTATACAAACGCGTTTACAAAACATAAGTTTCATTTATTGTGTTATAAATATAAGATACAGCGCTTACATTTACAGCATGGAAAAATTGAATACTTTAACGGACATCATATTATCTAGAAGATCTAGTAAACCAGCTACATTTAACGGCAACAAAATAGAAGATGCGCAAATAGAAGCGTTATTAAACCTTGCACACTGGGCGCCTACACATGGCAGAACAGAACCTTGGCGCTTTAAAGTATATGCAGGCGAAGGCGTAACAAAGTTTTGTGAAGCCCACGCGGCGCTCTACAAAACGAGCACCGACCCCGAAGTGTTTACCACTGCAAAATTTGAGGGCCTGCAAAAATTGGGGAGCCAAACTTCCCATATTATTGGGGTATACATGCAAAGACAAGTACCCGCAAAAATTGCTGTGGTAGAAGAAATTGCGGCTACCGCCGCAGCTATGCAAAATATACTACTTGGCGCAGAAGCCCTTGGTATCAGTGCACTTTGGAGCACTGGTGGCATGACGCACCACCCAGCACTTAAAAGTTTTTGGGCGCTCGCAGAGGAAGATGTGGTGATGGGGCTACTCTATCTGGGTTATTCGGACGCACAGGGTGTCGAAGGTAAAAGAAATGGAACCGCATCCGAAAAGACAAGTTGGATTAGATAGCCGGGATCAGATAGTATTATTACTAAAATGCGTTTCTTTGTGTCAATGGAAAAAGGTGTACAAAAATTAATTATTCTTACCGCGCCTTCCGGCGCGGGTAAGACGTCAATTACCAGGTATTTACTCGATAAATATCCGGCGCTTTCTTTTTCTATTTCGGCAGCCACCAGAGCACCCCGTGGACAAGAAGTAAACGGTGTCGATTATCATTTTATAAGTGTTGATGCGTTCAAACAAAAAATTGATGAAGACGCATTTATAGAATGGGAAATGGTGTATGATGGAAGTTATTATGGTACATTAAAATCGGAACTGGACCGCATTTGGAGTCTAGGAAAAATACCCATCCTTGATATAGATGTACAAGGCGCAGTGCACGTACAGCAAGAGTTTGCGCACAATAGTTTGTCGCTTTTTATTTTACCACCAAGCATCGAAGCCCTTCAAAAAAGATTATCTTTAAGAGGCACGGAAACACCGGAAAGCTTAGCTGCCAGACTCAACAAAGCGAGTTACGAAATTTCATGTAGCCATCAGTTTAACCACTGCGTGGTCAATGATCATTTAGAAACTGCTTGCCAAGAAACAGAAGATCTCATTACCCAGTTTTTAGGCTGGAAATAAAATAGTACGTATGCCATTTAAAAACAGAACGGTACTCATTACTGGTGCTACCAGGGGTATTGGAAAAGCCATTGCAATTAAGCTTGCTAAAGAAGGTGCTAATATTATTATTGCAGCAAAAAGTGTAACCGAAGATCCAAGACTTGGAGGTACCATTTATTCTGCAGCTGCCGAGGTAGAAGCTGCTGGTGGTAAGTGTTTGGCCGTGCAAGTAGATATCAGATTTGAAGATCAAATAGAAGCGGCGATCGCAAAAGCTGTTGAAACATTTGGTGGCATTGATGTGGTGATCAACAATGCATCTGCTATTCAACTAACAGGTACCGAACAAACAGAAAGCAAAAAATTTGACCTCATACATAGCATTAATGTGCGCGGTACTTTTTTAGTAGTAAAGCATGCTTTGCCTTATTTAAAAAAGGGAAACAACCCACACATACTTACGCTTTCGCCACCCATTAACATGGATCCAAGGTGGTTAGGGCCACACGTAGCGTATACGATTAGCAAGTTTAATATGAGTATGCTTGCGATTGGTTGGGCGCAAGAATTTAAATCTGCTGGGATTGCTTCTAATGCCATTTGGCCAAAAACCACCATAGATACTGCTGCTGTTCGCAATTTACTAGGCGGACAGGCGCTTGCTAATATGAGCCGCACCACCGATATTATGGCCGATGCGGCGTATTATATTTTAAAGCAAAAAGCAAGTGAGTGCTCTGGCAACACCTTTACAGACGAAGAAGTGCTTGCAAAAGAAGGCATTACCCATTTAGACCACTATGCAGTAGTGCCTGGCGGGAAATTATTCAACGACCTCTTTGTATAAAGCAGTATAATGCTGTTTAGTTGGCTGGATTTTCTGGACGCATTTGCGGAAATAACAACACATCTTGTATAGAAGGCTGGTTGGTCATCATCATACACAAACGGTCAATTCCAATACCAATACCCGCAGTAGGTGGCATACCATATTCTAGGGCACGTAAAAAGTCGTGGTCAATAAACATCGCTTCATCATCACCACGCTCCATCAGTTTCATTTGCTCTTCAAAACGTTCGCGCTGATCGATAGGGTCGTTTAATTCAGAATAAGCATTGGCTATTTCTTTTCCGTTTACCATAAGCTCAAAACGCTCTACAAGCCCTGGTTTAGAACGGTGCTTTTTAGTTAAAGGACTCATTTCTACCGGATAGTCAATAATAAACGTGGGTTGAATAAAAGTATGTTCCGATGTAGCCCCAAAAAGCTCATCAATGAGTTTTCCTTTACCAATATTTGTAGGCACATCAATATGTAGTTGCTTGCACACAGTTCTTAATCCTTCTTCGTCCAGGCCACTCACATCAATACCTGTGTTTTCTTTAATCGCATCATGAATGCTAATGCGCTTAAATGGTGCTTTGAAATCGATGGTTTTGTCGCCAACGGTTACAACGGTTGTGCCGTGTAACGCCAACGCAATTTTTTCAAATAGTTGCTCGGTGGTTTCCATCATCCAGAAATAATCTTTGTAGGCCGTATACCATTCAAGCACGGTAAATTCTGGATTGTGGGTTCTATCCATACCCTCATTTCTAAAATTTCTGCTAAACTCATATACCCAATCAAATCCACCTACAATTAATCTTTTTAAATAGAGCTCATTGGCAATACGCAAATAAAAAGGTGTGTCAAGCGCATTGTGATGCGTTGCAAATGGACGTGCTGCTGCACCTCCCGGAATGGCCTGTAATACAGGCGTATCAACCTCTAACGCACCTTGTGCATTTAAAAATTCACGAATGGTATTGATTAATTTTGTTCTTTTTACAAACGTATCTTTTACATCCGGGTTGATAATCAAATCGGCGTAACGCTGACGGTATCTAAACTCTGGATCTGTTACCGCATCAAATACATTGCCCTCATCATCACGCTTAACCACTGGTAATGGCTTTAATGATTTTGTGAGAAGGGTTAAGCTATCTGCATGGATAGAAGTTTCACCTGTTTTAGTAACAAAGGCATAACCGGTTACACCAATAATATCGCCTAAGTCTAAACCGTGCTTTACCACATTGTCCCAAAAACTAAAGTCTTCGCCTGGACAAATATTGTCTCTTTTAACATAGAGTTGAATAATGCCTTTGGTGTCCTGAATTTTTATAAAAAATACCTTGCCTTTGTCGTTGATACTCATGATACGACCAGCTACACAAACAGCTGCAAAATTTGCCGCCGTTTCTTCGGTAAAGCCATCTTTAATATCTACTGAGTAATGCGTTACTGGATAGAGTGCCGCAGGAAATGCGTCCACACCCGCGCTTTGCATGGCTTGCAGTTTTTCTCTACGAATTATTTCTTGTTCACTTAAGTGTGGCTGACTCATATCTGTTAGAATTTAATGGCGCATTCACTTAGCATCATTGCAATTAGCGTAATAGCGCGCTGCGAAATTAAGACATGCGGCTCGTTTACCAAAAAGAAGTAAGGGACTACTTAATTATAGTAATTGATATAGGATTTCTTTCTGACCCATTTCAATCATATCACCAGGCTGCATGTTAGCAATGGAGAGTTTGCCAATACTATACCTTATAAGCCTAAGGGTAGGAAACCCAACGGCAGCGGTCATTTTACGAACCTGTCTGTTTTTTCCTTCCGTTAAAGACAAATGAATCCAAGGAGCTGGAATTTCTTTTCTACATCTGATGGGTGGATTTCTGGGAGGGACCACAGGATCCATTTCAAAAATGGCAGCTCTCGCAGGTTTGGTGAGATAAGGTTTTCCATCCACTTGAATGGTTACACCTGCCTCTAACTTTTGAACCGCTTCTTTGGTAATGGCACCATCCACTTGTGCATAATAGGTACGCTGGTGCGCAAAACTAGGGTGTAATAATTTATGATTTAAAGCCGTGTCGTTTGTTAAAATAAGTAGGCCTTCACTATCTGCATCAAGCCTTCCAACAGGGTATACATCCTTTGGTACATCAAAATAATTAGCTAGTGTTTCTTTATTTTCGATGGGCGAAAATTGAGAAGCAACGAGGTATGGTTTGTAAATAATAAAATACTGATTCATGTATAAAACAAAAGTCTCGCAGAAGCGAGACTTTATATATGGATGGGTTAGTAAGTACAGGGAAATAAATTTCCCTACCACAATAATAAAAATACTTTTAGATGATTCAATATAATTTGTAAACAATTTTATTAACATTTTAGAATCATATGTGTAAACTGTATCAAAATGTAGCGCGTTACATACAATTGATCATTAATTGCTTATGCGCATGGAATCATACCTTTACAACAATAAAAAATCCTTTATGAAGTTTCCAAATCCTGTTTCAGTGAGTCGCATTGCAGAATTAATTGGCGCCACCGTAATTGGTGATACGCATGCAAACGTGGGGGGCATCAATGAAATTCATGTGGTAGAACCTGGAGATTTGGTATTTGTAGACCATCCCAAATATTATGATGCTTGCCTGAATAGTGAAGCTAGTTTTATCATCATCAATACCTCAGATGTTATAATTCCAGCAGGAAAAACAATACTTGTAACAAAGGATCCATTTGAATCTTACCTTACCATTGTTGCTCATTTTAATCCGGTGCTTAAAGCGACAGAACCCATAGCAGCAAGTGCTTTCATAGGAGAAGGCACGTATATTATGCCACAGGTTTTTATTGGTAATCATGTACGTATTGGAAAAAATTGTAGGCTCTATCCAGGTGTTTGCATTTTAGATAATACCGTTATTGGAGACAATGTTATTGTACAAGCTGGCAGCATTATTGGTAGCGATGCATTTTATTATAACACCAAAAAAAATAGAGACCAGTGGTTTAAAAAAATGGAAAGTTGTGGATCGGTGGTGCTTGAAGATGGTGTAGAAATTGGCGCCAATTGTACCATTGATAGAGGCGTTACTGCTATCACTAAAATTGGGGCAGGCACTAAAATAGACAATGGGGTACATATTGGTCATGATACCATTATTGGAAAAAATTGTTTGCTTGCTGCTCAAGTAGGAATCGCTGGTGGTACTATACTAGAAGATGGCGTTACCTTATGGGGACAGGTAGGTGTGAATAAAACAATTCGAATTGGAGCAGGTGCCGTGGTGTTAGGCCAAGCTGGTGTTACCAACAATCTAGAAGGAGGTAAAACCTATATGGGCTTCCCTGCTACTGAAGCTTCTGCTAAAAAACGAGAACTTGTTTGGATCAAAAGAATCCCTGAACTCTGGAAAAAAGTAATGGACTAGATATTTCCCCTATCCCTTTATGTCATATTTTACCGTTAACGCTGCTGCAACTCGATGAATCGTTTCTTCAAGCGGCGTGTACGAAAAATCAGGTAAGGCTTTAAGTAGTTTTGTATTATCAAAATTTACAACAGCCTGTGCAGTTAACGTCGTTTCCTTGGTTAATAAAGGAGAACTGCCCGTAAAAAAGGCTTTTACCGCTTCAAGTCGCCAAACAATAGCAGCTAATAGGGGCGTTACTTTTTTAGACGGTCGCGGCACTTTAAAAGCATCAGCAATTAAATTAAATATGGTTCGGTAAGGGGTATTATGACCGCTAATAATATAGCGCTGTGCACTAATATCACTTTTCATGAGGGCTGTCATCGCCTTTGATACATCGTTTACATCCACAAAGCCACTCACGCCGTTTGTATACCATGGAAAACGGTTATACACCGATTTAAAAATTCCCGAAGAGCCGCCATTCCAATCACCACTACCTAATATAATCACCGGGTTCACAATCACAGCATCAAGTCCTTCACCAATTCCACGCCACACTTCCATTTCTGCTAAATATTTTGTTTTCCCGTATTCGCTGTTACTTGTTTCTTCGGACCAGTTCATGGTTTCATTGATCGGACCATCTTCTCTTATTCTACCAAGTGCCGCCACAGAACTTACAAATAATAATTTTTTGATGCCTGCTTCGATACAAGCATTAACAACATTTGCAGTTCCTTCTACATTGGTGGTGTGCATGCGCTGTTTTTGCTTTGGATCAAAAGATACAATAGCAGCACAATGGTATACTTCCGAGACGCCCTTGAGGGCTTCTTCTAATACCACAACATCTAAAATATCGCCTTCTATCCACTCTATTTTATCTGCAAATTGTATGGCTGGAATTTGCTTACGGTAGAGTGCACGTATTTGCAAATCACTTGCGCCATGATGCGCAGCAAATAAAGTTTCAATCAATGAAGCACCTAGTAAACCACTTGCACCGGTAATAAAAATCATAAATAAAATTTAAGATAAAATGTTACAAAAATTACAAATACCACTTACCACCATATCAATTTGTGTAGCGTTAAATCCAGTAGGCATTTTTGCAGCAGGGACTACCACATGCTCTAAACAAAATGTTTTATTACAGTTGTCACAAATAAAATGAACATGGTTATCGTGGTGATGTCCAGCACTACAGCTGTCTTTACAAAGTGCATATACAACCGCATTATCCGGGGTTGGGATGGTATGGATAATCCCTTTGTCTACAAAGGTTTGGAGGGTTCTATAAATAGTAACGCGGTCAAAATCTGCTCCTACATGTAATTCAATATCCGCATGCGCTAGTGCCGAATTTTCTTGAAAAAACCCTTCTAGTATTTTTTTTCGGCCATCTGTAATACTCAGGCCACTCCGCTTTAATAGATCAATTATTTTTTGTTCCACCTATTAATTATTGGGGGTTGTTGGTAAAAACGCCATTTACAAAAGTGCCCGAAATACTTTCTGCGAGTAGCTTTTTTATGTCTATTTGAAGTTGCTGTAAATCTGTTTGCTTGAGCGCATCATAGACTTGTCCGCGCAGTTTTCCATTACGGTCTACGAGTGCAAAAAATTGGGTATGAATAAATTGATCTTCAATTTTTTCTACATTATTTTTTGGATCATCTAGCAAGTAAGAGCTTCTTGCCATTTGGTACAAACTATCCTTACGTCCTGTTAACAGCACCCATTTTTTAGTATCAATTTGTAAAGAGTCGGCGTACTTTTTAAGACGTCCCACCGAATCCGTTTCGGGGTTACAAGTATGTGCTACAATTAAAAATTCGGGATTTGATTTGTTGGCTTCATAAATGGTCTGCATACTTTCGTGCATACGTGGACAAATGCCTTTACAAGTTGTAAAAAAATATTGCACAACTGTTACCTTTCCACTCATATCTTGATTGGTAAATGATTTGCCATTTTGTGTCGTAAACATAAATGGCTTCACATAACCAAGTGTAGGAAGTTTTGGTTTCCAATTATCGGTTCCGCGAAACAAGAAGTAATAGAACCCCGCTAACAAAAGGGTAAAAAACACCAGGTAAATTGCCAGTTTCTTGCTCATACTTTTAGAATTGATTTCAAAGTTACGCTTATTCCAACATTTTGCAACATAGTTGCAATAGCGTATCTTTGTACCCATGAAATTCAAGATTAACTGGGACGCTTTTGGTATTGCCGCATCGGTGGCATGTGCCATACACTGTGCAGTGTTACCACTTCTTTTGAGCAGTTTACCCCTGTTTGGCATAAATATCATTGAAAATCAAGGCTTTGAATTTCTAATGATCGCCCTAGCTTTTGTGGTGGGCGTTTACTCCTTATACCATGGCCGCAAAAAACACCACCATAGTTATTATCCCATGGTCTTATTTGCAGCGGGTATCAGCCTTCTTTTTATAAAATCAATGCTGCATTCGCATAGCCTTATGCTACTGCTCCCTGCGGTATCACTTGTAGTAATAGCGCATTATTTAAACTATAAATTGTGCAGGGTACATAACCACGCGCACGCCGACGATTGCAATCATTAATTAGAAACAGAATAACTAACGCTCCCGTCTTTCTCATCTTTTAATTGAACGCCTAGTGCCATGAGCTGGTTTCTGATTTTATCGGAAGTGACAAAATCTTTACTTGCCTTGGCCTGACTGCGCACTTCGATAAGCAGTTGCAATACACCATCTAAAACAGCCGTGTTTGCGGCAGAGGGTGCTACTAGTCCAAAAATATCTTCGAGGTAAGTTTTTAATGACTGCTGCAGATGTAAAACGGTGCTATTAGATAGTGCAGTGATTGGCGTATGTTTATCCTTGATACCATTAATGATGGGAACCAACTCAAACATATTTGCTAGCACTTTAGGCGTGCTAAAATCATCGCTCATAAACACCCCAAAATCATCAACGAGTGCATTTACTTTTTTATCCAATTCAATATCGGTAGCTGCTGTTGTTGCATCAGACACTTCTAATTTAGACAGCCACTCATAGGCATCCCACAAACGCTTGGCAGCTTTATCTGCAGCAATAAGCGCTTCGTTACTAAAATCGAGCGTGCCCCTGTAATGACTTTGTAAAATAAAAAAGCGAACCGTATTGGGAGCGTAAGCTTGTTCTAAAATAGGATGCGCACCCGCAAAAAGTTCGGAGAGTTTAATAACGTTATTATAACTCTTCCCCATCTTTTTTCCATTGATGGTAATCATATTATTATGCAACCAATAATTTGCTGGTGCTACATGATTACAAACAGTGCTTTGCGCAATCTCACATTCGTGGTGTGGAAATTGTAAATCCATACCACCTCCGTGTATATCAAATTTTTTACCTAAATATTTTGAACTCATGGCAGAACACTCAATATGCCAACCTGGGAAACCCTCTCCCCATGGGCTTTGCCAGCGCATGATATGTTCTGGAGGGGCTTTTTTCCATAATGCAAAATCAGACTTGTTTTGCTTTTCATCCTGGTTGTCTAACTCCCTGGTTGTATCAAGTTGATCTTCTAAATTACGGCCACTTAATATGCCATAGGGTTGACCTTTTTTAGAAAAGTCAGTGTTGTATTTTTCAACATCAAAATATACAGAGCCGTTGGCTTCGTATGCATAACCATCTGCAATGATTTGCTTGATCATTTCTATTTGCTCCACAATATGACCCGTAGCTGTGGGCTCGATGCTTGGGGGTAAATTATTAAACTGCTGCATCGCCCAATGAAACATATTGGTGTATTTCTGCACCAGCTCCATCGGTTCTAATTTTTCTAGTACCGCTTTTGTTGCAATTTTATCTTCGGCTTCTCTACCTTCTTCTTCAAAATGTCCAGCGTCTGTAATGTTACGAACGTAACGCACTTTATACCCAAGGTGTTGCAGATACCTAAACACCACATCAAATGTGATAAAAGGTCTTGCATGGCCTAAATGGCTTTCTCCAGAAACAGTTGGACCACATACATACATGCCAACATAAGGCGCGCCTATGGGCGTAAATACTTCTTTTTGACGGGTTAACGAATTGTATACTTTTAAAACAGCCATGAGGTCACGAAGGTATTTTATTTTTTTAATTGTACGTCAGAAACCAGCATCACATGGTCACTAAGTCCCTCATCAATCATATCAAAAGTGACAATGTCAAACCCGGGGCTTGTTAAAATATAGTCGATACGAAGTGTAGGAGCGAGGGTTGTGAAACTATTGCCTATACCAAAACCTTTTTGCAAAAAGGCATCCTTCCAGTTGTTTCGAATAGTAAAATAGGTATAGGAATTGGGCACGTCATTAAAATCGCCGCAAATGATGGATGGGTAAGGTGTGCTAGCAAGGGCTTTTTTAACCAGCTCTGCTTGAGGTCCTCTACGCTTAAAAGCCTGCCCCATTTTATTAAATAGGTTCATAGAAGCGTCGATGGTTTTAGCGTCTTGCTCCTTGATTTTTTCAATATCAGAATAATCGGTTTGCTTGAATTTAAATGATTGCAAGTGCGTATTAAATATTCGGATGGTATCGGTGCCTTTTAAAATATCAACATAAATAAGACTCTCTGCAACTGGAAACTTAATTTTTCCAGAATCTATAATTTGGTATTTAGAAAAAATAATACACCCCGACTGATAGGCGCCATCATTTCTGGTATAATCTTTAGAAAAATAAAAATATTTATAGCGCTTTTTAAATAGTTCAATATTATTTGTTTGTGCACCGCCTAATTCGGAATTATTAAATTCTTGTAAACAAACAACATCGGGTTCTAAAAGTAAAATGCTCGCAGCAATATCTTTACGTATTTGCTTTTTAACAAGCGGCTTTTTTGATAAACCATTAAAACTTTGAATATTCCAATCTATAATTCGAATATGATTTTCTCTTTTTCGATCAGACAACATAGGGCCAGGTTTTACAGCGGCAATAACACCAATTTGCTGCCATCCAATACAAAGCACTATGATAGAAATGAGTGATAGTTTGGGTTTAACGATGAGCCAAAAAATAACGAAGAAAAATAAAATGATAATGGCATATGGAACAGCTAGTCCTGTAAAACCTAAAATCCACCAATTAGCAGTAGGTGCAAATGGCGTTATACAAGCCAACAAAAAAATAACTGCAACAAATAAATTGATGAAAAGAATAACTGTTTTAGCTGCCCGCCTAATAAAACTTCCCGCCATGTATTAAAAATAAGAATTAATGGCGGGAACAAAAAATTATTCCTGACTAACTGATTTCAAAAATGCTTTTTCGCTTTCGGTTAAATTTTCATAACCTACGATATTCATTTTATCTAAAATTGTATTGAGCCGGGTTTCTGTAGAATCAAACCCCCTGGTGTCGGCTTTTACAATACGCGTATTTTTAGGGGCCAGTAAATTGTTGCCCCAGTGGTAAAAGCGAATCATCCAAGCACCTAGATTGGTGCCGTTTTGTAAAAATTTCATATAACCAAACCCCACCAGCGCAGCGGCAACATGGGAAATAAGAATTGACGGCACAACAAAGGCTGTTGAAAAATCCAATACTAAAAAAATAAGGGTCAATACCCATAATGGAATCCCGCCATTTACAAGTGGAAATAACCTGTACTTGGGGGCCAATACCGTGGTAGCCACAGCAATGCCTACGATACTAGCGCCTGCCCCCATAATGGGCCCCGCAGCATTTACTGGACCAGGCATAAGCGCGGTAGCACTTAAAAAGCCAATCGCCCCAATAACACCTGCATAGATATAAACGGGGATGATATGTTTATTGCCAGATAAATCTTGAAAAATGTAACCAAAACTCCAAAGCCATAACATACTACCAACTAGCTGCCAAAAATGATATTGGCTAAAAAAGTGAATCAAAAAAGTCCATGGTTTATAAAAGACGCCCACAAAACTACTTGGCATTCTAAACCAATCTACAATTTGACGCTCAAAAAGTTCCAGCGGCGTATCGGTTAAATAATACACTGTTTTCAAAAAACTGATGAGCACAAAAATGAGCATGTTTACTGCAAATAAAAAAACAAGCGCATTGCTATCTTCACCAAGTAGCATTTTACTATTTGTCATAAAACGTTGTTGAGGCATAAATTGGCTATATATTAGTGAAACGTTTTTTTGTTGGTTTTGTTCCAAGTAACAACAATAATTAATCCTACGATTGCCCCACCCACGTGGGCCCATCTAGCAACATTGTCGCCAGCTGCATTTTGAACCGCACTATAAATTTCAAAGGCGAAATAAATAAGTCCAACCCACTTTGCTTTAACGGGTACAAAAAAGTATAAATAGATATACGTATTTGGAAATAAATAAACAAAGGCTGCCAGTATACCAAATACTGCTCCGCTCGCACCAAGTGTAGCGGTATTTATAATTTGATTGTATTTGAAAGCAACTGCTTCATTGATGAGCCCAAGTTTTTCTCTGGTTTGAAATTCCTCAATGAGTGGCGTTAACTCGTAACTTAAAAATAATAAATGAATGAATGCTGCTCCTAATCCGCAAACCATATAAAAAGTTAAGAACCTAGCAGAGCCCCATAAATTTTCTAACACAGACCCAAACATCCAGAGCGCAAACATATTACCTAAAATATGATAGAAATCACCGTGCATGAACATGTGCGTTATAAGTTGCCATGGCTTAAACAAATCGCTTTGCCATGCGTGGAGTGCAAACAAATCCTCTAGGCTAAAATTTGCAGTGGGAGATTCCGGAAATGTTTGTTGCGCTAAATAAAATAATCCGTTAATGATTAATAAATTTTTAATAATCACGGGCAAAATCTCAAATCGGCCGGGTCTAAATTCTGTCATACTAATTCTTTAATTTTAACTGCACCACATTTTCGATATGGAGTGTATGTGGAAACATATCAACTGGCTGAATTTTAGTGACCGCATATTTTTCATCAAGGAGTGCTAAATCTCTAGCCTGTGTAGCAGGATTACAACTAACGTATACAATGGTTGGTGCCGCTATTTCTAATAATTTTTTTACGAGTTTATCGTGCATGCCCGCTCTTGGTGGATCTGTGATAATTACGTCAGGCTTGCCATGCGTAGCAAAAAAGTTGTCGTCTACAATATCAATCACATCCCCTGCAAAAAATGCAGTATGCTGCAAATTGTTGAGTGCGGCATTAATTTTAGCATCCTCAATAGCTTCTGCTACTACTTCTACGCCCACCACTTTTTTTGCACCTCCACTTAAAAAAATACCAATACTTCCGGTACCGCAATAGAGGTCATACACAACCTGCGACCCATCGAGCTCTGCAAATTCACGCGTTACTTGATAGAGTTTTTCGGCTTGCTTGGTATTGGTTTGAAAAAATGATTTAGGACTTATTTTAAACGAAAATTTTTCCAGTTTTTCGGTGATACTTCCATTTCCAAAATATATTTTTGGATCAAGGTCATACAAACTATCATTTCGTTTTGTATTGATCGTATAAAGTAATGTTGTAATTGCCGGAAATGCTTCGAGTAACTGATCCAGTAATGCAAGACGGTGTGGTTCATCTTCGTAACCAAATACAACATTAATCATGAGTTCATCGGTTGTGGTGTTACGCACAAACATATTACGCAACCATCCCGTATGCTGCTTTACATCGTAATATGGAAGGTCATGATCAAGTGCATACTTTGCTACCATTTTACGAATGAGGTTAGTAGGCTCTTCTTGCAAATGACAAGTATCTACTTCTACAACTTTATCAAAAAAACCACGCACATGAAAACCAGCAGCGCCAGGCTGATTGGAAAAATCGGCACCTGCTGCTTTTAAGGCTCTAAATTCTTCGGAAGGAATATATTTTTTTGTAGCAAACGTATATTCCATTTTGTTACGGTACAGTTCTGTTTGACTGGCGCCAATAATGGGCTGGATGTCCGGCAGCTGTATGCGTCCAATTCTGGTTAAATTATCGGTTACTTGTTGTTGCTTGTACACGAGTTGTTTTGCATAAGGAAGCATCTGCCACTGACATCCACCACATACACCAAAATGCGCACAAAATGGTTGTACCCGGTCTTCAGAATATGACCTATAAGCCACTACAAAGCCTTCGGCCCAGTCGGCTTTATTTTTTTTAAGTTGCACATCTACAACATCGCCAGGTACAGCGCCTTCAATAAATACCACTTTGCCATCTACACGGGCCAACGCCTTACCCTCGGCAGCATAATTCTCTACCAATACCTGTTCTAAAATGGGTTGTTTCTTTTGTTTTCTCACTACATGCAAATATAAGACGCTTTGAGAGGCGGCATGATCTAAATACCTAAATTTGCATAGAATTTAATAGTATGAAGAACTTTTTAGCAAAATCTTGTTTAGCATTAATTATAATGCTTTGTTTGAGTAGCGCCATCGACGCACAAACTAAACCTGTTGGAAGGCGTATTTCTATCAAGTTAAAGCCATTAACCAATTGTAAAGTTTATATAGGAAGTTATTACGGAAAAAGTTTGGTACTCGTAGACTCTACTATGTTAGACGCCAACGGACAAGGCGTATTTAAAGGAGATACTAAATTAACAAGTGGGGTGTACTTTGTGGTTACACCTCAAATAACCAAGCAGTTTGAGTTTTTAATGGACGATGTCCAGCATTTTAATATTGAAGGAGATACAACCATAAAAGAAAAAGCAACCATTACAGGTTCCTTAGACAACGATTTATTTAAAGCCTATATTGGTTTTTCTTCAGAAAAAGGACAACAACTACAAAACATTAGAAACGAATTTAATGCTGCCAAAACAAAAGCAGATTCTACCCGCTTAGCGGATGAATACGGTAAAGTAGATAAGATGGTAGAAGGATATAGAAACGACATTGTACAACAATATCCAAGCTCATTACTTGCCGTTCTTTTTAGTGCCATGAAACGCCCTGTAGCGCCTGCTGTGCCTATCGTTAAAGGAAAACCGGATTCGTTGGCACCGTACCGTTTTGTGAAAAATCATTTTTGGGATGATGTACTATTTAATGATGACAGACTTTTAAGAACACCTTTTTTTGAATCCAAATTAGACGAATATTTTAAGTACTATGTTTCTGCAGAGCCAGACTCCATTATCGAAGAGGTAAAGTATATGTTACTCGTGGCTAAAACTGGAAAAGAAATTTATCCATACCTACTAACCAAATTTACCAACAAATACATGGCCCCCGAATTTATGGGTCAAGACAAAGTGTTTGTGTATTTATTTGAAAACTTTTACGCCAAAGGAGACACGGTTATTTTAAATCCTGCGTCGCGAAAAACAGTGATCGAAAGGGCCTACAGTTTAATGGCCAATCAACTCGGATTACCTGCGCCAGGACTGGATTTGGTAGATTCGCTTGGTAAAGCCGTTTCACTATATTCTATTCCTTCTAATTACACTATGGTCATCTTTTATGATCCTAACTGTGGGCATTGCAAAGAAGAATTACCAAGATTAGATTCTTTTTACAGAGCCAAGTGGAAAGGATTGGGCATGACCATGCTTGGGGTGAATGTATACGACGCCGAACAAGCAGCATGGAAAAAATTTGTAACAGAAAAAAACTTAAAAAACTGGATACATGCCTACCAAACAAAAGCAGCAAAAGATGCGGATGAAAAAGCAGGCAGGGCTAATTACAGACAATTATACGATATTTATAAAACACCTACGGTTTACCTTTTAGACAAAGACAAACGCATTGTTGCTAAACAATTAACGATAGAGCAGTTTGATGATATTATACAAGTAAAAAGTAAAAAGCCACCTACCAAATAATTACACCAATTCTTTAACGGCGTTATAAATTACTTTAGGTTTTCCGAGTGTATAATAGTGTAATACCGGAACGCCAAATGCTTTCAGTTCTCTACTTTGTTGTATCAACCATTCGGTTCCTACTTGCTCGCAATCGGCATCTGTTTTACATTTATTAATCGCATTGGATAAATCTGTAGGAATGTCTACATGAAATATTCGTGGTAAAACAGAGAGTTGTTTTTTATTGGTAATTGGCTTAAGTCCTGGAATGATAGGAACACTGATACCCATATCCCTACAGGCTTTCACGAAATCATAAAATTTTTGATTGTCAAAAAACATTTGGGTCATGATGTAAGTAGCGCCTTCATCCACTTTGTCTTTTAAATGCTTTAAATCAATTTCTAAATTAGGCGCTTCAAAATGTTTTTCGGGGTATCCAGAAACGCCCATGCAAAATTTAGTTTGGCCACCATTTTTGATGTCTTCATCCAAATAAACACCATTGTTCATATTATTTACCTGCCTGATTAAGTCAATGGCAAAATGATTGCCATCTTTTTCTGGCTCAAATGATGATTCATTTTTGGCAGCATCGCCACGTAAAACAAGGGCATTATCAATGCCTAAAAAGTCTAGGTCAATAAGTGCATCTTCGGTTTCTCTTTTTGTAAAACCACCACAAATAATGTGCGGTACTGCGTCTACTTGATAGTGGTTCATGATAGCCGCACAAATACCAACAGTACCTGGTCGCTTGCGCACTTCCACTTTTTCAAAAGTGCCATCCATTTTTTTCTTGAACATGGTTTCACTTCGGTGATAGGTCACATTAATCCAAGAGGGCTTAAACTCCATTAAGGGGTCTAAATGTTCGTATAAAGTATGGATGGTCTTACCTTTTAAAGGAGGTAACACTTCAAAAGAAATAAGGGTGTCTTTTGCCTGCTGTAAATGATCCGTTACTTTCATGGTTGCTGCTTTGTGAGGGGCAAATATTAAAATTAGTGCAATATACAGCCAAAAAGGGTTTATAAAAAAGGTTATGGGCTTCAAAACCTGATACAGAAGAGGGTTAGAAGCCCTATTTTTGTAGAAAGCAACAATTTTGAACGGAATCATACATACAAGTGCGCTCCAAAAAAGTTACAAGGGCAGAACCGTTGTAAACAATGTTAGCGTAATCGTAAAACAGGGTGAAATTGTAGGTTTACTAGGACCCAACGGTGCTGGAAAAACAACTACATTTTACATGGTGGTTGGGCTTATAAAGCCAGACGAAGGCACTGTGTTTTTAAACGAAGAAGACATTACCAAGCTCCCTATGTACAAGAGGGCACAAATGGGTATTGGCTATTTACCACAAGAAGCAAGTGTGTTTAGAAGTTTAAGTGTAGAAGATAATATTTTAGCTGTGCTAGAAATGACGAAGCTTTCCAAAGAAGAAAGGTTATTAAAACTAGAATCTTTACTTGACGAATTTAATTTACAACTCGTTCGAAAAAATAATGGCGATAGTTTAAGCGGTGGCGAAAGAAGAAGAACAGAGATTGCAAGAGCGCTTGCAGTGGATCCAAAATTTATTTTATTAGACGAGCCTTTTGCAGGCGTAGATCCAATTGCGGTAGAAGATATTCAAATGGTGGTGGCGAAATTAAAAACAAAAAATATTGGGATTTTAATTACAGACCATAATGTAAATGAAACCCTATCAATTTGTGATAGAGCCTACCTCTTAATTGAAGGAAAAATATTTAAACACGGAACTGCCGAAGAATTAGCAGAAGACGAAGACGTTAGACGTTTATATTTAGGAACCAATTTTACGCTTCGTAGAAAAGATTGGATTATTGAAATGGGAAAAGAAGCCAAGCTTTAATTCACATGAAATTTTTAAGTCCTGCCATATCCCGACTTGCCCTATTACGAATAGCGCACATTGAAAGATGGGTCGCAAATCCTGTTGCAACGCAAAGAGAAGTGTTACAAGATTTAGTGACGCATGGACAGAATACTGCCTTTGGTAGAAAATATGGTTACAACGAAATATTTAATATTCGAAAATTTAAAGAAGCCGTTCCCATTAGTGAATATGAAGACCTGAAACCCTTTATTGATAGGCTTTTTGAGGGAGAAGAGCAAGTACTTTGGAATACGCCTGTAAGCTGGTTTGCAAAAAGTAGCGGTACCACTTCTGACAAAAGTAAATTCATTCCGATCACCGAAGAAAGTTTAGAAGATTGTCATTACCAAGCCGCAAAAGATGTGCTGGCCCTATATTATAATTTTAATAATGACAGTGATTTACTCACAGGTAAAGGACTTGTAATTGGCGGAAGTCATCAAATAAGTAAAATTAATGAAGATATTAGTGTTGGTGATTTAAGCGCGGTGTTACTTCAAAATACACCCATGTGGGCAACCTGGATTCGCACGCCTGAATTATCTATTGCACTCATGGATGAGTGGGAATCAAAAATTGAACAATTAGCGCAATCTACCATTTTAGAAAATGTAACGTCAATTTCTGGGGTTCCTACTTGGACACTGATACTTATCAAAAGAATTCTAGAAATTACAGGTAAGCAAACATTAAAAGAAGTGTGGCCAAGTTTAGAATTGTACATTCATGGTGGTGTTTCTTTTACCCCTTACAAAGAACAGTTTCAAAAATTAATTGGACCTGGTTGCACCTATTTAGAAATGTACAATGCATCGGAAGGATTTTTTGCAGCACAAGATGATCCTAGCACAGAAGGCATGCTTTTGTTTTTAGACCATGGTATTTTTTATGAATTTATGCCCACCGAAGAATATGGTAAAGACATACCACGCACCATTGGACTTGACAAAGTGGAGCTTGATAAAAATTACGCATTGGTGATTAGTACCAATGGTGGTTTATGGCGCTATTTAGTGGGTGACACCATAAAATTTACAAGCCTTGCACCCTACCGGATTGTGGTAACTGGCAGACTCAAACAATTCATCAATGCTTTTGGAGAAGAAGTGATGGTAGACAACACCGACAAAGCCATCGCAGCGGCAGCAGCAAGCACGGGACTTGTGGTTAAAGATTATACGGCAGCACCCATCTATTTTGGCGATAAAAATCAAGGGGCACATGAATGGCTGATCGAATTTGAAAATAAACCTGAAAGCCTAACGGCCTTTACAATAGCACTAGACGAACACTTAAAATTGGTGAATAGTGACTATGAAGCCAAGCGGTACAAAGACATCGCACTTGGGCTTCCAAAAGTTACCGCGCTGCCGGTGGGATTATTTCACAAATGGCTTAAAAACAAGGGGAAACTTGGGGGGCAACATAAAGTGCCAAGACTCAGCAACGACCGCAGGTACATCGATGAATTATTGTTGCTTTTACAACAATATGCATAGCTAAAATTCGTTCTACATATTATAATTACTGGACATGAAATTACTAGCAGGCAAAGTCTCGATCGTAACAGGAGCAGCACGTGGAATTGGTGCAGCCATCGCATTAAAATTAGCAGAACAAGGAAGCCATATCGCATTCACCTATGTAAGTAGTGGAAGTGCCGAAAAAGCAGCAGCACTAGTAGCACAAATCGAAGCGCTAGGGGTTCAGGCCAAGGCGTACCAGAGCAATGCGGGTATTTTTGAGGAGTGCGAGGCTTTTGTAGATGATGTAGTTGCAACATTTGGTACGGTTGATATTTGCGTGAACAATGCAGGCATTTCCAAAGATAATTTACTACTCCGTATGACCGCAGACCAGTGGGATGAAGTGATGGACACCAATTTAAAAAGTGTCTTTAACATGACCAAGCAGGTGATCAGACCCATGATGAAAGCGAGGTCTGGTAGCATTATCAACATGAGTTCTATCATTGGTATTAGAGGCAATGCAGGTCAAAGTAGTTATGCGGCCAGTAAAGCAGGGATTATTGGATTTACAAAATCAGTGGCCCTAGAAATTGGCAGTAGAAATATTAGATGCAATGCTATCGCACCGGGCTTCGTTGAAACGGATATGACCCACTATTTAAAAGAAGGGGAAGCCGCTACTGCTTTTTTAAGCAAAATACCATTAGGCAGGTTTGGAAAAGCCGAAGAAATTGCCAATACCACCCTATTTTTAGCAAGTGACATGAGTTCGTATGTTACGGGTCAGGTAATTAGCGCCTGCGGTGGGTTAAACATTTAAACATCCCCCTTTATTGTCACAATGCTGTCATTTAACGGCTTAAAACTTGTTAAACTATTTAACAAATAGGTTGTTATTACTACCACACTCTATATTTGCAAATAATTATGAAGCACCGTTTTTTAAATATTTTTTTAATATTGGTTTTACTAATCCAGGTGCTACCCGTTAAACAAATGGGTGAGCTTCTTTTTAATAACCAATTAAATGAAGAGATTACCTGCTCAGATAGTGGATGCAAAGAAATCAACAAGTCAATTGAATCTTCAGTTGAACTAGAGGAAGGGCTTCAGTTTGCATTAATACTTGCTTCATCAACAACACAACTGAATTATTTTAACTTCCAAGATAGTATCCCAAGGCACCAGGTTTTTGACGTGCCCGTACCGCCGCCCAATTGTTAATCGGTTCTAAACGATTACACTAATTTATTATTAACGGCTATTACTAATTTTCATGAAAAAATATTATTCGCATATAGGTCCAAACCTATCTGCATCCATTGTTGTATTACTTGTAGCAATTCCACTTTGTTTAGGCATTGCATTAGCATCAGGTGCTCCCCTGTTTTCGGGTATTATAGCCGGTGTGGTAGGAGGGATTGTAGTAGGTCTATTAAGTGGGTCGCAACTGAGTGTTACAGGACCAGCTGCAGGCTTAACCGCAATTGTGGCAGTAGCCATTTTAAAACTGCAAGTGTATGAGGCGTTTTTGCTTGCTGTTGTTTTAGCAGGTATCATGCAAGTTGCATTAGGCTATTTAAAGGCAGGCGTTATTGGAGATTATATACCTAATGCAGTTATTAAAGGTATGCTTGCTGCGATTGGTTTAATATTAATTATGAAGCAGTTTCCCCATTTAGTTGGATACGACGCAAATTTTGAAGGAGATGAGACATTTGCACAAGCTGACCAAAACAACACGTTGTCTGCGATCTATACTGCACTCAATACGATTACGCCTACAGCTGTAATTATTGGACTTGGTTCAATTATACTATTGGCGGTTTGGGAAAAGCCTTTTATTAAAAAAAATAAGCTATTGCAATTTGTTCCTGGCCCGCTGGTAGTAGTAATATTAGCCATTATTATAAATAGCACAATCGAACAATTGAGTGGAATTGCGGGTTTAGAAAGCAAGCACTTGGTATCACTTCCGATTGCTCATTCTACAACTGAATTTATTTCCTTTTTTACGCTGCCTAATTTTAGTTTTATTACCAATACACAAGTATGGATATCGGCTTTAACACTCGCAATTGTTGCCTCTTTAGAAACATTACTAGGGATAGAAGCAGTGGACAAATTAGATCCATTAAAAAGAGTAACGCCAACCAATAGAGAATTAAAAGCACAAGGTTTTGGCAATATCGTTTCTGGGTTGATAGGCGGCCTGCCGCTTACTTCCGTTATTGTAAGAAGTTCGGCAAACGTAAGTGCGGGTGGAAAAACCAAACAATCAACCATTTTTCATGGAATATTATTACTCCTTTGTGCTGCCCTTATTCCTGGTTTGTTAAATAAAATTCCATTAAGTGCACTTGCTGGCATTTTAATTTTTACAGGATACAAACTTGCAAAAATTACATTGTTTAAAGAGTTTTATCAAAAGGGTTTCAATCAATTTATTCCTTTCTGTGTAACCATTATTGCTATTTTATTTACAGATTTATTAATTGGTATTTCCATAGGTATTGCAGTTAGTTTGGTATTTATAATCCGTAGCAATTTTAAAACAGCTGTTATGATTGTAAATGACAATAATAATTATCTAATAAAGTTTAAAAAAGACGTTTCTTTTTTAAACAAGCCCATCATAAAAAGTGAATTGGAGCTCGTTCCCGAAAACGCCAATTTGGTAATAGATGTGGCCAGGGCAGAATTTATTGATAAAGACGTAATAGACGAAGTGAATGGCTTTTTATACCACGCCCATTTAAAAAATATTAAGGTTTCACTTAAAACCAACCCAAGTAATGCCTCACATGGCTTATTTTTAACTAGTCAAAATATCAACTCATGAAAGTTTACGAAAAACTACTCTTAGAAAACAAAGCTTGGGCTAAAGAAAAACTTCAGCTCGATCCTTCCTATTTTAATAAACTCGCTCACACCCAAACGCCAGAATTTTTGTGGATTGGCTGTAGCGACAGCCGTGTACCTGCCAACGAAATAACAAATACCCAGCCGGGGGAAATATTTGTACACCGCAACATTGCCAATATGGTAATTCATACAGATGTAAATTTGTTAAGTGTGCTTGAATACGCGGTTACACACCTTAAAGTAAAACATATTATTGTTTGTGGCCATTACGGATGTGGTGGTGTAAAGGCAGCGATGGGTAATCATGATTTCAAACAAGTACTTAATATGTGGTTAAGGCATATCAAAGATGTCTTTCATTTACACAGAAAAGAGTTGAATAGTATTGAAGACGAAAATAAAAAATTTGACCGCTTGGTTGAACTAAATGTACAAGAACAAGTGTTGCACTTAGCAAAAACTTCTATTATTCAACGTGCCTGGAAACACGAACAAAGTCCGCTAATTCATGGATGGGTCTATGGTTTAAATGATGGAATCATCAAACCGGTTTGTGAATTATATCCAGACTCAGACATCGAAGATCTTTACAAGTACGACGATATTTAAAAAAAAGGCCCTCTTTCGAGGGCCTTTTTTTTAATCAATAAGTAATATATGTGATAGTTGCAGTGACTTACACTTTTCATTCAAGTTTTTGATGTCATTTTCAAGTATAGCGTTGAGCTCCGCTTTATAGATACGCCATTCCTCATTTAATTCTTTGAACCTTTGTACATGACCCGATGTAACGTGTGGCGTATTGGTATCAAGCTCCCCTCTTAAAAAGATATAATTAGCAGTTAGCTTATTTACAAAATTGATGACATCATCATTTGATTCAGACTTTGTTTGTATGAGCTTGGCTTCCCACTCGTCTATCTTAGTATTAATTGAATCTGCAAGGGTAACAATACTTTTGAAAGCCTCTTTGTTTTCGATACGGTCGATGATTCCGACTAATTGTTTTTTCAAATTGCGCATACGCACAACGGATACATGAATATCATTTACGTCTCCGGCGATATTTTGTAATAGGTTGGCCTGCTTTTCATAATCTGCAGCATTGGCTTTAATACGTGGATCTGGAAGTACTTGAAAGGTTTTTTCATAAACGAGTGTATCAATATGAAGTGTAACCTTATACATGCCCGGAACAACCCTTGCGCCATCATAACTTCCTTCTATAAATACACCTGGAATAGATGCGATAGATTCTTGACGTAAATCCCAAACAAAACGGTTTAAACCAGGCTTTACTGATACTTCAGGATCGTTTTCGTTTTTATTGTTGCTTGTTTTATTACTCGGCGCATTTGCATAAAAAGTTCTAACCACTTTTCCACTCGCATCAGCAAAAACAAGTTTAGTATTTTCTGGTTCAGTATCAGCTGCATGTAGGGTGTAATAAAGAACAGCGCCACTTGCTTGATTGGCTCCTAGTGTATTAATAGGTTTTCCGTTTTTATCACTTAAATTACCATAATCTAAAACACTACCACCAGAAATACGGTGCACATTGGATACGGTAAATAATTTGTTGGATACAGTGTCTTTGCTATAGTTCCTAATTGGTTCTAAATCATCTAAAATCCAAAATGCCCTGCCTTGTGTAGAAGCGAGTAAATGATTTTCGTGCACTTTTAAATCTGTAATGGGAACCACTGGTAAATTTAATTGGAGTTGCTTCCAATTCTCTCCGGAGTTATATGAAATATAAAATCCAGTTTCTGTTCCGGCATATAAAATTTTAGGATTCGAAGGATCTTCTCTCACCACTTTTACAAAAGCGCCATATGGTATACCGTTTGAAATTTGTTTCCAAGAAACGCCATAATCGGTTGTTTTATAAATAATAGGCGTGAAATCATTTACCTTGTATTTATTTACGGCGATATATGCAGTGCCCTTGTTAACACTAGAAACGTCGATCGCATTAATCAATGATTCATCTAAATCTTTAGGTGTAATATTTGTCCAATTGTTACCGCCATCTTTTGTTAGGTATACAAGTCCATCATCACTGCCCGTATAAATAACACCTTTTTCATTTTCTGATAACGCTACATAACTAATGGTACAATAGTTTTCTCCGCCTGCCCCTTCGTTTGTATAAGGCACGCCACTAATACCCATTTTAGTGGTATCATGTCTCGTTAAGTCTGGAGAAACCGCTTTCCATGTTATGCCCAAATCGGTGGATTTAAATAAAATATTACCCGCATGATAATACGTCCCTGGCTCTAGTGGATCATACACAATAGGTGCGTTCCAATTAAAACGGTACTTCATATCTTTTGGTTGAAGCGCTTGGTATTGCACCGGGTGCTCCATAATATTAACACCTTCCTTGGTCACATTATTATACGCTTCGATAGTTCCCTGATAAGATCCACCCATCGAGTACACCGGATTGTTTGGATCGAATGCAACAAAAGCAGATTCACCACCTGCGGTGCTTGTCCAATCTTTATCGGAAATGCGGTAACCGTTTGTTACGCGGCTTGCCATTTTGATAGAACTATTGTCTTGTTGGCCACCATACAAATTATACGGAAATAAATGATCTGCATTGACACGATAAATTTGTGAAGTAGGTTGATTGGCCTGAGTAGACCAAACTTTACCGGTATTAAATGTTACTGCAGCGCCTCCATCGTTGGCAACAATCATATTGCTGCTATTTTTTGGATGAATCCAAAGTTGGTGGTAGTCGCCATGCGTGCCACCCATATTTGTCCATGTTTTTCCGCCATCGCTAGATCTTAGGCCTGGAGAATTTAATACATACACAACATTTTCGTTGGAAGGATCCGCAAACACTTCGATATAATACCATGCACGCTGTGTTAAGCGGTGGTCTTTACTAATTCTATTCCAGTTGCTTCCTGCATCATTAGAAACAAAAAGTCCACCCAATTCGTATTCGGTATCACTTTCAACAAGTGCATATACTTTTTCAGGATTCGCCCTAGAAACAGAAACACTCATTTTTCCTAACGCAGCAGGTAATCCGTTTTCAATTTTATTCCATGTTAATCCAGCATCTGTAGATTTATACATACCACTTCCTGGTCCGCCACTTTTAATTTCCCAAGGCAATCTTTGGTATTCCCACATGGCAGCATATAAAATACGTGGATTGTTCATGTCCATCGCTAAATCAGCACAACCTGTGTTATTATCAACAAATAAAACCTTTGTCCAATGCACACCACCATCGGTAGATTTATACACGCCACGATCAGCAGAAGGACCGTGCGTAGCTCCTTGTGCGGCTACATAAACAACATCGGAGTTATTAGGATCTATACGTATCCAAGAAATTTGACGGGTCAATTCGAGGCCCATATGCTTCCATGTTTTTCCAGCATCGGTAGATTTATAAATACCATCACCATAAGAACTCATCACACCTCTTGGCGCATGCTCTCCCATGCCTACATATACAACATTTGGATCAGACTCTGCAACAGCCACAGCACCTACACTTCCTGTTTTAAAGAATCCATCAGATATATTATTCCATGTTTGTCCAGCGTCTTCTGTTTTCCATACGCCGCCGCCTGTAGTGCCCATGTAATAGGTCAATTGATTTTGCACCACACCTGTTGCTGTTACAGACCTGCCTCCACGGAGTGGTCCGATATTTCTCCACAATAAATTATTGAAATGAGAAGGGACTAAATTTTCTTCGACTACAGTTGCGGCTTGCGCTTTTGAAACCGATTTTTTTTGTGCCTGAACCATAGGCGTACAAGCAATGATAGATGCAAATGCACCAATTAAATACTTTGAAAACATAGAAAATATTTGTTGAGGTATTAATAAAATAAATAACGCTTGGCACTATTACGCCAGCCTGCCTGACTTTCGTAGTCTACAAAATAAATTTTGACATCTGCTTGGCTTTCATAATCTACAAAAAAGATTTTCTTTTTTGCTTGAGAAGCATAGGCAGTAAAAAACCACTTTCCATTATTATCACCAGCCTGACTTTCGTACTTAACTTTAAATACTTTTAAGTCGGCTTGGCTTTCATACTTTACAACAAAAACTTTTACTTCTGCTTGTGAAGCATAATCTACAGCAAATATTTTTTGTGCATGCGTAATACCTGCAAATGCTAATAGAAAGAAGAATAAGACAAATTTTTTCATAGAGATAAATTTAGGTCTTCAAGTTATAAATATTCCGGCATAATAATGGTTACTTCACCACAATCTCATCGGCAAAAATCCAAGCACCTGTTCCAGCCGCATGATGCCAATAAGGAGGTGATTTCATATTTTTTCCAGTAACCCTAATAAACCTTGCTTTTTGGCTTTTTGAAGCAGTCGCAAATACTTGTATGTCATTAATTTTGCTGGTTTTTGCTAATGGAAATACATTCTCGACAGTTTGGATAGGCGTATAGTTGATGCCGTCTTCTGAGGTTTCAAATGTAACCGCTGTAGGAAAGAACACCACATGGTTGGTGACCTGCAAAAAAGAGACTGAAACTTGAGAGAAATTGGAAACTGCACCTAGATCAATAGTCGCTTTCATATCGTCCAAGAACCCAAGCCAATTGGCGTAAAAGCTCCAACCACCAAAAGCGCCGTCCGTAAGGGCTTGCGGGTCTTCTTTGGCATATTTAACCGGCTTTATGGCCAAATTTACCTTAGCATTTTTAGCTACATTAACCTCTTTGGAACTAGCTACTAATTTTTGATAACCTTGTAAATAATCGGTAAGGGGTAGGCCCATTTCATTGATGATTTTAATACCCTGCGTATTTGTGGCGTTTGTAAACCTATCTATACGTTTGTTGATATTTTGCGCATCGGAAAGTGGGAATCCTGACTTGTTTAAACGGTAAAATTCGAGCGTTGCAAAATCAAGTCCAATCCGCGCTTCATTGACACGTGTTTGTAATGTTGAATTGCCCGCTGTAACATTTGAAGCACTATCAAATAAACTGTTATACTGCTTTAATTTTTGCTCACTTAGCCATGATTCAAACCCCTGCGCCGGATCACCATACAAGAACAAATAAAATTTAGGTGTTTCTTTAATTGCAGCATGTAAATCATTTAAATACTTAACAATATATGGCGATGCTACTCCATAATAATTAACGGTAAATTCTTGAAGTAGATTTGTGTAATTCAATGTTGGATTCCATAAAAATTTTGAAAGCAACCAACTACGGAGTTCAAAAAATTCGGAGGGGTTATGACTATGCTGTTCAAAAATCCAATTGGCATTGTTATCTACAAATAAATTAATGTTAGGTTGTAAGGTTTCTAAATTTGGAAATGGTGCTAAAAAATTAGTGAACTGCGTGGTGTAATCCCAAATTTGAATGGTTGCACCGATAGCACCCCATGCTTTCAGGTCCGATTCAAAATCTTTACATTTTTCTGCAATTGGTGCGCTTCTATCACACTCTATAGAACAAAGTGTTACTAAAACATTTTTTTCTGGCTTGATATGCAGTGGCGCTTTTCTTGTGTATTGATACGCAAGCGTTGCAATTATTTTTTTAGGAAAGTCTTTGGCGATGCGGTTTACAAGCGTGATCATGGTTCCAGATGGAGAACCTTCATACGTATCGATGGCTGCACATTTATCGCAAGTGCAATACTGTGTATTGTCATCCTGACTCACAGATAAAACTGTTGCAGCAGGGCTGCGACTAAAAAATGCAGCAACAGAATCTTTGATAATTTGATACACGGTATCGTTGGATAAACAAAGTTGCGTGGGCTGTCTTTTATTTTTAACAAGCGCGTAAAAAGTAGGGTGGCTTTCAAAAAAGTTTTTTTCTGGTAAAAACTTATTAAAAGTGTGCACGCGCGCTTCCGGTACAAATTTTGGAAATCCTTCGGTGGTAACCCTTCGTTTGGCGGCAAAAGAGGGGTTGTCATAAAATAATTTTGAATGAACCGTTCTTATTAATACAGCTGGTGTATAAGCATAGGACGCAGCAATACTAATATGTTTTGTTGTTGGTATTTTTTCTACTGTAGGAGATAAGAATTGACAGCCTAAAAATTCTTCTAATAAAACATATACAGTTTCAAGTGTTTGGTAGGGTGTGGCGCCTGTTATTTGAAGTTCCTTTTTAGTACTCGTAATTGCATATTCATTTTTTATAAGGGATGCATAATTTGGACAAGCACCACCAATATAAATAACTGAATTTTTACTATTTTTTTGAGACGAAACCGGAATGCGCGCACCAGTTATTTTAAAAACATACTCACTTAATTCGTTGGCCGCTAAAAGCTCGTCTTTATCTGCATTTTCGGTGACCACAATAACAGTATTTGAACGCCCATTTTGTACCACCGTAAAAGAAGGGGCTGTTGCTTTTTGAGCATTTACACAGGTAATGCTGATGCAAGACAAAAGCACAACTAAAAGTGAAAATTTAGGACGGAATAAAAAATTCATACAAAGTATTTTAGTACCCTAAATTTAATTTATTTCAATAACTCTATTCTAACCTTTTTTAAGCCTATTTGAACCGGTTAAAAAATAAATAATGGGTTCTTTTAATAGTGGCGTAAATTAACTTCAAATAAAAATTCATGAAAAAAATATTCTTCGTATTTGCTATGCTTTGCTCAAGTGTATTACTATCACAAAATGTATATCATTTTACAAGCGGACTGGCATCTGGTAAAGTGCATCAATATGGCAGAGAAGCCATGTACTCCGATACGCTTGCCTATAGTATCTACAAAGGTGAAAGTAAGCCACAGGAAGGATTAGCTGTTTCAAGTGAGGCAAAAACAAAGTGGACTTCCATTAAGGCAGACAGCGCAAATAATTTTAGAAGTCAGGCACTAGCCAATGGTTATTTATACCTACAATACAATGCGCCAAAAGCGGGGACAGCTGTTTTTATTGGCACAGGACACTCCATGGTATTTATTAATGGAGCGCCGCATGCCGGAGATATGTACCGCTATGGTTGGATGTACATTCCGGTTCAATTAAAAAAAGGAATCAATGAATTTTATATTCGCGCCGCAGGCGCTGGTAGGTTTGCATCGGTAAAAGCAATGCTTGATTTTTCATTTAAGCCACTACAACTAAGTACCAAAGACGCTACGCTACCATTTTTTATTGAAGGAGAAACAGTGACAAAAAAATGGGCAGGACTTGTAGTAGTCAATAGTTCAAAAAATAATACTGCGGGCATGAGCATCACGGCGGCCGTTGGAGATCAAACAATACAAACCAATATTTCAAACATCGCTCCACAAATTGCAAGAAAAGTAGCCGTAGAAATACCGGTACCCAAAAACGTAAGCAAAGGAAGTTACAGCGTAGCAATTACTTTAATGGCCAACAATCAAATTATTGACACTACATCTATTGTAGTAACAGCTGTAAAAAATAATGAACACGCATCGCATACTTTTATTAGTGGAATAGATGGTTCTGTACAGTATTATGCAGTGGCACCTCAAGCCAACGATAATAAAACAAATCCAAGTTTATTTTTATCGGTACATGGTGCAGAAGTAGAAGCTATTTCGCAAGCTAGAGCATACAAACCAAAAACAGAAGGACCCATTGTAGCGCCTACCAATAGAAGACCAAGAGGATTTAACTGGGAAGATTGGGGTAGACTTGATGCACTTGAAGTCTTTGAAATTGCTAAAAAAATATACCAACCAAATCCACAACATATTTATTTAACTGGTCACTCCATGGGCGGGCACGGTACTTGGTATTTAGGTGCTACCTATCCTGGAAAGTGGGCTGCTATTGCACCTTCGGCAGGCTATCCAACCCTTGCTGCGTATGGCTCACACGACGGTCTAGTGCCGAATGATACGAGCACCTCTGTTAAAAAAATATTGACAAGAGCAAGTACACCAAGCAATGTATTAGGCATGGTTAATAACTACAAAGCCAATGGGGTTTATATTTTTCATGGTGATGCAGACGAAACCGTTTCGGTGAACTATGCAAGACAAATGAAAAAAGTACTCGCCGAATTTCATCCTGATTTTAGTTATTACGAATATCCTGGAGGTTCGCATTGGTTTAGTGATGAGAGTGTAGACTGGGCGCCTATTTTTGAATATTTCAAAAGACATACCATTCCAGTAAGTAGTAAAGTAAATGTGATTGATTACACACTTCCTTCTACGGCTATTACCAACACCTATCAGTGGTTACAAGTGTTACAACAAACAAAAAGTTTTGAATATAGCCGTGTGCAACTTACACGCAATATGAAAACAAAAAATATTACAGGTACTACTACCAATATTAATGCTGTTGCAATAGATACCAAAGATTTTGCAGTGGGCGATACGATTAGTATTGTACTAGATGGTAACCGGTTAACCCATATAGTGAATTCGAGTGCGCTGGTTTTAGAAAAAAATGCAGCTTGGATAAAAGGAATATCACCATCACTTGCCAACAAAGGCATCCAAAGAAATGGTGGTTTAAAAGAAGCATTTAATAACAATATGGTTTTTGTTTATGCTACGCATGGTACAGAAGCAGAAAATAACTGGGCCTTACAAAAAGCAAAATATGATGCAGAAACCTGGTATTATAGAGGAAACGGTTCTGTAAGTATAGTTGCAGATAAAGATTTTACGACAGCTGCTTACCAAAATCAAGGCGTTATTTTATATGGTAACGAAACCACCAATACCGCTGCAGCAACTCTTCTTACAAACTGTCCTATTAAGGTTACAACTGGTAAAATTGTAATGGGTAGTACCGTATATGAAGGGCAAGACCTAGGTGCGTACTTTATGTATCCGGCACAAAATAATGGTATTACGAGCGTTGCACTTATTGGTGGCACTGGCTTACAGGGTATGAAAGCGGCAGATGCCAATCAATATTTTAGTGGTGGTAGCGGTTTCCCCGACTTTATGGTTTTTTCACTTGATATGCTTATTAAAGGTGAAGATGGTATTAAAGCAGTGGGATATTTTAACAATGATTGGAGCCTTGGAAAAGATTTTTACATTAAAAAGTAAATTGGGATGAAAAAAATATTCGTTGCTATTTCACTCTTACTCGTAGGATATATTGCAGTAGCGCAAAAATCTGTTAGCATTATTCCAGAGCCACAATTCTTGAAAGTAAATGCTGGAAGTTTTAGTTTTTACAAAAATACGCAGTTTATAGCCCCTGCTAGTTGGAAGCCTATTGCAAAATATGTACAGCAAATCACAAGTACCTCTATAAATACGATGCAAAAAGGAAATACGCGTATTATTTTTAAAGAAAATAAAAATTTAGCTGCCAGTGAATACACGCTAGAAGTAACTACTAACACCGTTACTATTGCTGCAAATGATTATGCCGGTGCACTCTATGGTGCGCAAACTATTATTCAACTTTGGTATACGAGTAATACACCTAGCCGTATTGCTTGTATCACCGTAAAAGACAAGCCTAGGTTTGAATACAGAGGACTCATGTTAGATGTATCTAGAAATTTTTATCCGGTATCTTTTATCAAAAGTTTAATTGATGTATTAAGTATTTACAAAATCAACAATCTCCATTTACACTTAACAGATGGTGCAGGTTGGAGACTTGAAATAAAAAAATATCCATTATTAACCAAGCAAGCTGCCTTTCGAACACACAAAACTTGGAAAGAATGGTGGAAAAATGGGATGGGTTATTTACAAGAAGGTGATCCACTGGCATACGGAGGTTACTATACACAAAATGATGCAAAAGACATTGTGGCGTATGCCAAAGCAAAAGCGATCAATGTCATTCCAGAAATTGAAATGCCTGGTCACTCCGATGAAGTACTAGCTGCATATCCAAATCTAGCTTGTGATAGTGTTACAGGTAGAACTGGCGAATTTTGTATTGGTAATGATTCTACATTCACTTTCATGGAAGATGTGATCACAGAAGTGATGCAATTATTTCCTTCAAAATATATTCATATTGGAGGGGATGAAGCTGCAAAAGGACACTGGAAAAAATGTACAAAATGTCAAAAGCGCATTAGCGATAATGGTTTAAAAAATGAAGATGAACTCCAAAGCTATGCCATCAAAAGAATGGAAAAGTTTATCTCGAGTAAAGGACGTTATTTACTGGGTTGGGATGAAATATTAGAAGGCGGACTTGCCCCTGGCGCGCGCGTTATGAGCTGGAGAGGTGAACAAGGTGGAATTGATGCGGCTAGGCAAAACCACGATGTAATTATGACCCCAGGTGGCACTTGTTATTTTGATAAATACCAACAAAATCCTGCAGGAGAACCGGAAGCCATTGGCGGATTTTTACCGTTACAAAAAGTATATGAATACGAGCCCATGCCCGCTGTACTCGAAAAAGACAAACAACAATATATCAAAGGTGCACAGGCTAATTTATGGACCGAATACGTGCCTACGCAGGAGCATGCAGCATACATGATTTTTCCGCGCATCATTGCTTTAAGTGAAGTGGTATGGAGTAACCCAGCTGCAAAAAATTGGGCGCAGTTTCAAGAAAAGTTAACCGCTCATTATACACTACTACAAGCTTTTAATATCAATTATTGTAGACCTTCTAATAGAGTAGATATTAGTGCTAATATTGATACTACAAAACGGCTTGCAACAATCAGTTTTAATAGTGAGCAGTTTAAACCTACCATCTATTATACCACCGATGGAACAGAACCCACCACAGCGTCCAAAGTTTATGCTGAGCCGTTTTTAATGGATACAAAAACAACCATCAAGGCTGCTATTATTAATGCAAAAAAATCAGCCCCTGATTCAATACTTATTAATTTTCACAAAGCATTTAATAAACCTGTTACGTATAATATACCTTATAGCAAAAGCTATCCAGCTGCTAGTACATATACACTTGTAAATGGTTACCGTGGCAGTTTAACCTACCAAGATGGACAGTGGCAAGGGTTCACTAGCAACATCGATGTTGTTATTGATTTACAAAAAGTTGACACCATACATTTAGTGCAAGCCAATTTTATGCAAATCATTGGACCTGGTGTTTATATGCCAAAATATATTGAAGTACAAACATCGGTGGATGGTGTAAACTATACCAATCAGGGTAGAGATAATAATGTCGTATCTCCTACAGAGAGTAGTTTACGTTTTAAAGATTTTAAAATACAAATGAAACCAACCGCTGCCCGCTTTATTAAGTTTGTTTCAAAACTGCAAAGCGGTTTTCAATTTATTGATGAAATAATTGTAGAATAAAAAAAGCGGCTCCTTATTACTAGAATAAGGAGCCGCTTTACTTTTTTACTGTTTAGTATTTTGTAACACCTGGAACCGGAACTGGGTAGAATCCGTCAGGGCCTGGATTAACCGGCGCTGCTGCATCAAATGCATACACCGATGGATGCAAATTAAGGCCCGAATTAATGGCTTTATCCCAATCAATAATTTGTCCACTATACGTAGCCATTCGGCCTAAAATAGATGTCATGGTTGAATAAGCGCCATTTTCGGCATCGGCATATTTATACTCACCTTTTGCAATCGCGGCAAATAATTCGTCATGCTCGGTTTGATATGGGTTACGCTCTTTAGATTTATCGAATTGAAAAATTGTTTTACCGCGTAAATCGGTAATACGCGCCGCATCACAATAAATTTTTCCTTTGGTACCCACTAGTAGTTCATCTACTTTGCTTGAAGTACCTGGCATATGTCTACACTGCGAATTTAAAATAGACCCGTCGGCGTAATGAAACTCTACAAAGTGATGATCAAATATTTCACCGTGCTCTTTTGATTTTCTTACTTCTCGTCCACCAAAACCCTGCGCTTTTACAGGATAGCCCTTCTTAAACCAATTAATCACATCTAAATTGTGAATGTGCTGTTCAGTAATATGATCACCGCAAAGCCACACAAAATAATACCAGTTTCGCATTTGATATTCCATTTCGGTTTGACCTGCTTTACGTGGTCTTGTCCAAACGCCATCATTATTCCACCAAGCTTGCATCGATGTAATATCTCCAATCATATCTTTTTTTGCAAAAAGCGCGCGGTAAGAATCTTGGTAATGTCTTTGAAGCCCTACTACTACGTTTAATTTCTTTTGTTTTGCAATTTTTGCAGCAGCCAAAACCCTTTGAACACCTGCTGGATCTGTAGCCACAGGCTTTTCCATAAATATATGTTTGCCTTGTTTTACAGCTTCTTCAAAGTGAATGGGTCTAAAACCTGGAGGCGTTGCAAGTATCACTACATCTGCAAGTGGTATGGCTTTTAAATAACCGTCAAAGCCTACAAATTTTCTTTCTTCAGGAACATCAAGTGTGCCCTTTGTGCCAGGACCTGCGTTAGCTAGTTCGCCAGCTACATTTTTATAACATTCATCTAGGCGGTCTTTAAAAGCATCTGCCATCGCAACAATTTTTACATTTTGCTTGCTCATTAATGCCTGAACGGCAGCACCTGTTCCGCGTCCACCGCAACCAATAACGGCTACTTTGATAACGTCATCAGAACCCGAAAAAAAGTTAGCGTTGGAAATTAGGGGCGCAGCTGCAATGGCACCTGCAAGCATCGAACCTTGTTTTACAAAGTCTCTGCGTTTGTCATGAAAAGATGAATTTGACATATGGCTGTTGTTTTTTATTTAATTAAATAGGATGTAAAAAATTGTTCTACTTGTTCAGGTGTTGGCTGTTGTAATGGCCTTACGAGTCTGATACCAACATCTTTAGCTTCTGTAAGCCACCACTTACTTTTTGGAATTTGCGGATCACGTCTATTCCAAATTGGATCCGATTTTATTCTTTTCCCATTTCTACAAATACTTGCATCAGACAAAAAAGATCCACCACGTAACACCTTTGGATACACCCCCTGTGTAGGTGCAACCATTGGATTTTTGGGTTCAATGCTAGCGTATCTATTGGGCAAATAATGATCGGTGGTCCACTCCATTAAATTACCTAGGATGTCATATAATCCCCAAGCATTGGGTAATTTTTGTGCCACTTTTTGGTATTTGTTGGTACTATTTTTTTGAAACCATGCATATTTAGAAAGCATATTAGGATCCGTTCCATAATAATAGGGCGTAGTTGTTCCTGCCCTGCTAGCATATTCCCATTCGGCCTCTGTTGGTAGTCTATAAAAAATACCTGTTTGTTTATAGAGCCATTTGCAAAACATGAATGCCGCATATTGAGACATACTATTGGCAGGGTATCCGTCCTCTTTGCCCATGCCCCAGGTTAAATCTACATATTGAGGACTTGGTCTAGTAATAGCGTCCACATCAGAATTTTGAGAGGTGTTTTCGTCTTTTAAAAAAACATCAAATACATCACGGGTTACTTCGGTGGCACTCATCCAAAATGCATCTAATGCAATTTCTTTTTGAGGCGTTTCGTCGATGTTGATTTTTGAAGCGAGTATTATTGAACCCATTTTAAATTGTCCTGCAGGAATAGGCACCATTGCAAAACGCAAATTACCTACGGGTAGTTTTTGTTCATACTTTTCAAAAATGACACTACCTTGTTGCGCATGTGCAGCAATAGAAATGGAACAAAATAGGATTGTAATAAAATGCTTAACCACGATTCATTTTTAGAATTAGTAAGTTATGAATTTTTTAGAATAGGTGCAATAATTATTGCGCTAAGTATCCATCAAATTTTCCAAAACTTACTTTACGAATCCTTCCATTTTGTAATGTGGTGATGAGTACTTCAGATTTGTATTTTTTTGCCAATATTTTAACCTGATTTAGTGTGAGTATGCTACAAGCAGTTGCCAACCAATCGGCGGTGGTAGCATCTGGTGCTACTACTGTAACATTACGCTGAAAAGTAACACCATAACCGGTTCTAGGATCTATTATATGACCATACTTTTTCCCCTCATGTAACATATATTGAAATGCATCGCCTGATGTAGCAACTGCCTTATTGGATAAAATAAGTTTGGGTTCTACTAATTGTTCTTGCTGTCCAGGCACATTAATGCCAATGGTCCATCCTTTTTTTTGAGGTGGCAAACCAGCAACAACCATATCACCTCCAGCATCTACTAGGGCAGTTGTAATTCCACGTGATTGTAACAAAGCGAGTACTTTATCAGCAGCATATCCTTTAGCAATGGCGCCCATATCGAGTTGCATATTGGGTTGTAAAAACGTAATCGTTTGCGCGGCACTATCTAATTGAACTTTATTAAATCCAATACGGTTGCGCGCCGTATTAATTGCCCCATTTGTTGGAAATTGCTGAGATTTTCGAGCGTTTCGCCATAACCTAGAAAGAGGCCCCACCGTAATATCAAAACTGCCATAAGCATCTTTGTTGGCCGCCTTTGCAACATAAAGCAGTTCAAATAAAATGGGAGACACGCTAACGGGTAAGCCAACTACAGAATACCTTAATTTAAATAATTCGGAGGTACTATCATAATCACTACAAATTAAATTGATGGAATCAACAAGTCTGAAACTTTCTTGTGCTGCGCTGTCTGCTATTTGTTTTGTATCCGCATAGAGCACCAAATTAAATGGAGATCCCATTTTTTGTGTACTATATGTATACCTATTGTCTTGTGCTACCGATATAAACACGTCCACAAAGAATAACAAAAAGAAAAGCAGCTTTTTCAAATAAAAGGAGTTTGCGTTTAAAAGATTTGTAATTTAGAAAAACTTTAATCGTGATCCGGAAAATTAGGCGGGTTTTATTGTATTTATTTGTAAGTTCATTTTTATATGTACTTATCACAAAATTTGTAGATCCTCCCATTACCATTACGCAACTAACAAACGCCTTTGGACTTGGTTTAAAAAGAGATTATGTAAGTTGGGAAGAACTAGGCTACCAAAGTAAACTAGCAGCTATTGCAAGCGAAGATCAACTATTTGCAGAACATATCGGCTTTGATTTTGACGCCATCGAAAAAAGTTTACGCCCTAAAAAGAAAAAAAGTAGAATTCCACTTGGGGGTGGTGCTAGCACCATAACGCAACAGGTTGCAAAAAATGTTTTTTTATGGCAAGGTGGTTCATATGATAAATACATCCGTAAAATTCCTGAAGTTTATTTCACTTTTTTGATTGAATTAATCTGGGGCAAAAAAAGAATTTTAGAAGTATACTTAAATGTAATTGAAACCGGACCCGGCTGTTTTGGAATGGAAGCAGCAGCACAACACTATTTTAATAAATCAGCAAAATCATTGACACCTGCACAGGCCGCTATGATTGTAGCCGGTTTCCCAAATCCTAAAAAGTTTACTGCTAGTCCAATGAGTAAGCGCGTAAGCTGGCGCTATCCTCAAATTTTAAAGCAAATGAGCAATATAGATACCGATGAAGACATCTATACTTTACTGCATAAAAAATAATTTATTTACCTGCTTTAAAAAAACGGTAAGAAAAAATAATGGGGGCAAACACCATCGGTATCATAATTACAAAAAAACTAATAAATGTCCAGATTCCTGGTAGTACAAAACCAAGAATCATTTGAAGTATACCGCCATACAACCAAAATTTTCCAGCATAGATATGTGTTGCATTCCAATTTTCTTCATTACTCAAAGTCCATGGCAACTTAAACCCTGCGAAATAATTTTGAGAAAGCTTTGGAAAAAATGATCCCATCACCGAAAAAAACAGGCCGAGGAGTGGAAGTATCAATTTATCGATAGGCAGGTCTGGTTGTTTTGTTTTAGTTAAAATAACCATGTTTAATCCTGACAAAAATGCGACAGTGATAAGTCCAAATACCTTAAAATACGCATCATTGTTGTTTGCATACCTTTTGGGATCAATTTTTTTGATATTGATCATTAATAGATAGGTAAACAAACTAACTATCCCTATAAAGACAGGTCCAAAAAAAGCCATGCTTTTAGAACCAAATCCATCGGCTTCACCTTTGAGATTAAAATGGGTTGGGATGGTAGCTGGCAAACTAGCATAAAAAGTAGATAAGTATAGAAAAGGCGCTGCTACTAAAATAGCTACTAAAATGTAATGAGAATATTGCTTATTCATATGGGTAGGCTTAATATATTTGTAATTAACAATTACAAAGGATTGTAAAATTAAGAAAAATGAAGATTAAATTTGTTTCTATACTAGGGTTATTGTGCTTATTTGTCATAAGCCTATTTTCATTTACGCCCACAGCCAGTAATTCGAGCCTATCCGGAGAAGCCCTTGCTAAACAATATTGTGGTAGTTGTCATCTATACACCGCACCTGATTTATTAGATAAAAAAACTTGGAAAGAAAGCATACTACCTAATATGGGTTGGCGTTTAGGAATTAGGGGCGTTAATGATAGCCCATACGCTTCTATGGAACCAGATGAAGCAGCTATAGTCGAAAAATTAAGGGTCTATCCAAATTCACCCATCATTTCAAAATCTGACTGGCAAAAAATTGTAGACTTTTACATCACAAAAGCACCAGCAACCGTAATTCCAGCAAAAACTACTACTGTAGTAAAAACATCTACAAGACAATTTTTTATTGAGCCTGTTTTTATCGATAATAAACAGGCGCCAAAAACAAGTATGATAAAATTCAATGACGCTACAGGCACACTATATGTAAGTGATGCAATCAATGAATTATATGCTTTAGATAAAAATTTAAAACTCTCCGAAACATGGAATACACCATCGGCGGTTGTAGATTTATTATTTGAAAAGAATAAAGAACCAAGGGCTTTATGTATTGGTAGCATTGCACCTTCAGAAAAAAAAGAAGGCTTGTTGTTATCGCTTGATTCCACAGAACAGAAAGCATCTTTTGGAGGATTGGCAAGGCCTGTACATATTGAAAAAGCAGATGTAAACCAAGATGGAAAAGAAGATATCATTATTTGTCAATTTGGAAATCATACAGGTAAAATAAGTTGGCTAGACGGTGGTGATATTCGCAAAGAAAATATGTTAATATACCGCCCTGGTGCTAGAAAAGCAGAAATGGTTGATTTAAACAAAGATGGAAAATTAGACATCGTTGTTATGATGGCGCAGTCTTATGAAGGTATCTATTATTTGGAAAATAAGGGAGATGGTAGTTTTAAAGAAACGCCGCTGGTAAAATTCCCGCCAGTATATGGTGTGAGTTATTTTGAAATGATTGATATCAATAAAGATGGCTTTTTAGACATTGTTATGAGTAATGGCGACAACTGGGATTTATCTAGGGTTAAAAAAAGATTTCATGGCGTTCGCATTTTACTCAATGACAAACTCAATCATTTTAAAGAAAGCTTTTTCTTCCCAATGTATGGTGCTAGTAAAGCTGTTGCCAGAGACTTTGATGGCGATGGGGATATAGACATTGCTGCGATTTCTTTTTATGACGACCTTGCTAAACCCGAACAAGGATTCATATATTTTGAAAATACCGGAAATATGCAGTTCGCCGCCTCAACTACACCAGAAGCAGCCAACGGTAAGTGGCTTACCATGGAAGTAGCCGATATAGATAAAGACGGTGATACTGATATCGTACTTGGTTCATTTATTTATACCTTTAGTGAAATGACACAACTCCTTATGAAAGGAATTGAACATTTCCCACAGTTGTTGGTTTTACGCAACAATAAAACAAACTAACATGCTACGCTTTTTGTTCATATTTCTTTTACCTTTTTTTCAAGCAGTCCCTACTTGGCAGTCAAATTTTGATGTAGCCAAAGAAAAGTCAATTAAAGAAAACAAAATCATACTCATTCATTTTGTACATAAAAGTAGAGACGCTAAAAATATTAAACTAGAAAAAGCAACATTTGAAACCAGCGAGTTTATAGATTACGCAAACAAACAGGTTGTGCTATTAAAAATAGATCTTGGGATAGAGCGGAGTGATAATAGCGAAAAACAGTTTTATCACAATTCAATTATACGTGAACGCTATAACAGTGCAGCCGTTGCCCCGTTTACCATCATTACTGATTCTGATGGGAAGGTATTAAAAACTTTGAATTTTAAACAGCCCTTAAACAGTTCTGATTTAATATCAGCTATCCAAAAAACTATCGAAGCAAACAAACAATAGGTATTATGAAAAAATTCATACAATACATTGGCTTTGGAATTTTAGCTTTATTGATTGTCGTTTTTGTTGCTGTTATTGTTTTAGCAGAACAAGATAAAAAATTAGAAACATTACTACCTATTTATGCGAGCAAAGAATCAAAATTTATGCCTGTTTTAGGTATGAATGTGCATTACCGAATAGAAGGCAACGAATCAGATTCTGTTCCACTGGTACTGATACACGGCACATCCGCATCATTACATACCTGGGATAGTTTAACACTCTTATTAAGTGGGAAGAAAAAAATTATTCGCTTTGATTTGCCTGCTTTTGGACTTACGGGTCCCAATAAAGAAAACACATACAATGCAGATGTCTATTCTGTTTTTGTTGATTCGGTACTAGAAAAATTAAAGGTGAAATCTTGTATTATTGCTGGAAACTCGCTTGGCGGAAGCATTGCATGGCATTACGCGCTTTATAATCCATCAAGGGTACAACAGTTAATATTACTTGACGCAAGTGGATATCCGACAAAGAATGAAAAAGGGTCGCTTGGTTTTAAAATTGCAAGTATGCCCGTAATTAATAATCTACTCCTATGGGTAACCCCTAAATTTTTAATTAAAAAAAGTTTAGAAGGTGTATTTGTAGATAAAAAGAAAATTAATGACGAATCTATTAATCGTTACCACGATTTACTATTAAGAGAAGGAAATAGAAAAGCGGCACTCTCAATTTTTAAAGCAGGTTTTAAGCCAAATCCAGCACCTATAAAAACAATAAGTAAACCAACCCTTATTATTTGGGGCGACCAGGATCAGCTCATCCATGTTTCTAATGCTTATTTGTTTAATAAAGATATTAAAGGAAGTAAACTGGTTGTATTACAAAATGTTGGACATGCCCCTATGGAAGAAACACCTACAAAAGTAGCAGCAGAAATAGCTACGTTTTTAAACCTACATTAATCAACCGGTAATTCGGGATTTTCTAGCGCATTTAAAGCATTTGGTGTATCATTTAAAACCTCTACATCCCTTAATTGACGCTGAATAGCACGGGTACGTGCACCTACTACTTCGTCGAGTTGCTTAAGTCCATTTTGAATATTACCCTGTGCCTTTTCTATGAGGCCACCAAATTTTTCAAATTCCGTTTTTACACTACCCAGCACTTTCCACACTTCACCACTACGCTTTTGAATTGCAAGTGTTTTAAAGCCCATTTGCAAACTGTTTAAAATAGCGGCAAGGGTACTCGGACCCGTCACTATAATTTTATAATTACGCTGCAGATCTTCTAGTAAACTGGCCTTTCTTACCACTTCGGCATAAATACCTTCGAAGGGTAAAAATAAGATGGCAAAATCAGTAGTATTAGGCGGATCTAAGTATTTATCAGAAATGTCTTTGGCCATTTTTTTTATGGTTTGCTCTAAGTTTTTTTGAGCTGCTTCTATTTCTGGTAAATCGGAGGCATCGCAAGCAGTTTGCAATTGCTCATATACATCTTTGGGAAATTTTGCATCGATAGGAAGCCACACCTGCTTATTATTATCATCACGGCCCGGTAGCTTAATCGCAAACTCTACAATGTCTGCGCTGTTTTGCTTGGTTTTTACATTAGCCGCATACTGCTCTGGTGCTAGTATTTGTTCAAGCAGCATCGCTAACTGTACTTCACCAATACCGCCACGCATTTTAACATTACTAAGTACCTTTTTTAAACCACCAACATCATTTGCGAGTGTTTTCATTTCCCCAAGTCCAAGTTGCACGGCTTCTAATTGCTTACCAACTGCCTCAAAAGACTGACCCAGCCTTTCGTTTAGCGTTTTTTGAAGTTTTTCATCTACCGTTTCCCGCATCTGCTCCAACTTTTTTTCGGTTTGTAGTACCAGTTTTGACTGACCCTCTGTTAAGTCGGTAAATTTATTTTTAAGCTCCTGTGTTAAATCAATTAAACCAGTTCGCAAATCATCACGATTAAGTTTATGATTGGCATCTGTTTTTTGAATGAGTCCATCAAGTCCGAATTGTATGGTGTTATTTGTCTCTGTTCTATTAATGCTAAAATCTGTTTTTATAGAATGCTCTAGTTGTGCGATTTTAGATTGTAATATGGTCATTTCATTTTGTAGCGCCGCGCCATTATTAGATTTTGACAATAATAGGATCACTAACAAAAGTGACACACTACTCACAGCTAGCAAAACGTATAAAACAAATTCATTCATACCTAAAATTTTAGAATTCAAATATACGCGCAGGGTCCTCCACCTATTGGAGTAGTGAGATATTTAACAAAAAAATGTAAAGGATAAATTTGAAATAGTTGGTGTAAATTGAGGGTATGTCTGCTATGCCTTCTTATCAAATATATCCTATATCAGATCAGGCTGTCACGCTTGATTTTGGGGGGCCTATAAGTTTAGAAACAAACGATAGGGTGCATATGCTATTGGCTGCGCTTATAAAAAATAAGTTAGCGGGCGTTACAGATATTATTCCTGCTTATAATTCGGTAACTGTTGCATACGATTACATGACTGTATACCAGTGTCAATTGAAAAACGAAAATACAGTACCTGTTTATACGTTTATAAAAAATTGGATTGAAAATAATATAAGCCAACATATCAATGACATTGAGCTGTCCAAAAGTGAAATTATTATCCCAGTTTGTTATGATAAATGTGTAGCGCTCGATATTGAATCAGTGGCAGAGCAACATCATATATGTATCGAAAAAGTGATTGAATTACATACTGCAAAAACATACCGTGTTTTTATGAATGGTTTTTTACCTGGCTTTGCTTATATGGGCATTGTAGATCCAGCCATTCAAACACCAAGACACCAAAGCCCAAGACCGCTTGTGGAAGCTGGAAGCGTTGGTATTGCTGGCGTTCAAACAGGCATATACCCTTGCAACTCACCAGGTGGATGGCAAATTATTGGTAAAACGCCGCTTGCATTAATGGATAAAAATGAAAGCATATTATTAAAGCCTGGAAGCTTTGTAAAATTTAATGCCATTTCTCTTTTTGAATTTGAAAAACTAAATCAACAATGAGTATTCAAATTATAAAAGCAGGGATTTTAGATAGCTTACAAGGTTTACCGAGTATAGGTAAACAGCATCAAGGATTTAGTCCGGGGGGGTCGATGGATACCATAGCCCATGCAATTGCCAACGCGCTTGTTGGCAATAAGAGAGACGCTATTGTTTTAGAAATGCATATTCCCGCTGCAGAAATTGTATTTAACAAAGAAACACTATTCACATTTACAGGAGCGGCAACATCAGCTACACTGGGTAATGAAACCGTCTATTCCAATCAACCCATTATTGTAAATGCTGGATCAAAATTATCATTTAACGCGCGCGCAAATGGAGCTAGAATTTATATAGCCGTGCAAGGTGGCTTTATTTTAAAAAGAGGAAAGCTTCAAAAAAACGATGTTTTATTAACGGTACAATCTTTTGACTATCACTTTGAAGGAGTGGGACAATTACATGCATTAACAACCGGTTGGACTGCAAATACCGGGGAATTTTACCGGTCTAATGTCATTCGCTGCATTCAAGGGCCCAACTTTAATATGCTATCAAATCAGGAAATAGACCTATTTCAAAGTAAAAGCTTTGAAATAGACATACAAAGTAACAGAATGGGCTTTCGTTTAAAAAGTGAACCCATTCAACATACCATACCTCCAGAGCTACTATCCACTGCAGTAACAAAGGGTACTTTACAATTAACGCCAAGTGGGCAAGTCATTGTGTTAATGGCCGATCATCAAACCACTGGTGGCTATCCCCATATTGGCACTGTTATTACTGCAGATATTGCTTCACTAGCTCAACTGCCAATTGGAAGTTCATTTGGTATAGTATGGATTGGTATTGAAGATGCTGAAACACTATTACTACTACATGAAACAAATTTGCAGCAATTAGAAAATGCCTGTAAATTCAGGTTGCAAGAATACTTTTCAGAAAAATAAAATGATGTTACTTAATTGCGATATGGGGGAAGGGTTAGAAAATGATGAGCTACTCATGCCCTATATCGAAGCCTCCAACATTGCCTGTGGTTATCATGCAGGAGATGCTGACACGATAAAAAAAACAATCGCGCTTGCTCAAAAAAATAAAGTGCAAATAGGGGCGCACTTCTCCTATGCAGACAAAGAAAATTTTGGAAGAAAAGAAATGCACTTATCAAATACAGCAGTTTATGATATGGTGGCTGAACAACTGCTAGTATTTTCAAGTATTGCAAATGAGATGGGACAAACGGTAGCACATGTAAAACCACATGGGGCTTTATACAACCAGGCTGCTAAAAATGTAGAATTAGCTACAACTATTGCCAATGCAGTGTTTGATAGGTTACCAACTGCGGTTTATTTTGGTTTAAGTGGGAGTGTTATGTTAGATGCAGCAAATAATTTAGGGATTTCTACTGCACATGAAGTTTTTGCAGATAGAGCCTATCTAAAAGACGGTAGTTTGTGTCCAAGAAATATAGATGGCGCTGTATTTACAAATGAAGAATCGATAACAGCACAAGTATCTCTTTTGATTAAAGAAAAAAAAATAAGAACCATGGATGGAGCGGTGATTGATGTATCAGCAGATACTATTTGTATTCACGCCGATACACCACATGCGCTTGCATTTGCAAAAATTATTGTTAGGCTTGTAAAAAATAAATAGCATTGAATTCAATAAAAAAACAAAATGCAATTATAGGTGCTGCTTTTTTAATGGCAACATCTGCTATTGGACCTGGATTTTTAACCCAAACCACTGTCTTTACACAGCAGCTTCTTGCTAGTTTTGGTTTTGTAATTCTACTATCTATACTATTAGACATTGGCGCGCAATTAAATATTTGGAGAATTTTAGTTGTAAGCAGTAAACGCGCTCCTATCATTGCCAATGAACTACTGCCAGGTCTTGGATATTTTATAACCGGACTCATTGTTATTGGAGGGCTAGCTTTTAATATTGGAAATATTGGTGGTTGTGGGCTAGGGCTAGAAGTTTTAACGGGATTGAATCCAGCTGTGGGGGCAGTTATCAGTTGCTTTATAGCATTATTCATATTTTGGATGAAGGAAGCAGGCCCGATACTAGATCGTTTTACTAAAGTACTAGGTATGCTTATGATGGTGCTTACCTTATACATAGCAGTTAGTGCAAATCCGCCAATACAAGAAGCGATTACCCGTAGTTTTATGCCAACTATTTTTAGTGCAAAAGCAATTGTTACCCTCGTTGGTGGAACGGTAGGTGGTTATATTTGTTTTGCGGGTGGTCACCGTTTGTTGGATGCAGGGTTTAGCGGAACAGCTTCATTAAAGGAGACAAATAAAAGTGCCGTTTCAGGAATTATAATTACTGCTATCATGCGCATCGTTTTATTTTTGGCAGCACTAGGTGTAGTATCGGGTGGGGCTGTTTTAGATCCTTCAAATCCTGCAGCTAGTGTTTTTAACTTTGCGGCTGGAAATATGGGATATACCTTTTTTGGCGTAGTGCTTTGGTCTGCATCAATTACTTCTGTTATTGGAGCCGCCTATACTTCTATTTCTTTTTTACGAAATTTTAGTAGTTGGGTTGATATGCATCAGCAAATAGCCATTAGCATTTTTATAATTATCAGTACGCTTATATTTACGTTTTTAGGGAACCCTGTAAAAATACTAGTTACTGTTGGCGCACTAAATGGACTTATTTTACCGGTTGCTTTAGCCGTTATTTTAGTAGCTGCTCACCATAAAAAAATAATAGGAAATTATAAGCAGCCATTGTGGCTAGATATAGCAGGATGGCTGGTTGTAGTCGTAATGACTACATTAAGTATACTCACCATTAAAGATTGGATTGCACAATTATTGTAAACCGGCACAGGCTAATAAAGTAGCAGCATTTGCAGATGGATCAATATCCGCTACTTCTATTTTTTGAATCAATAATTCTGGATTTTCTCTATTATTGGCTCCCTTTAAATACAACTTATCGTAGTAGGTTAGTAAAACACTAAAGCTACTAATAACATCGTCTTCAATTAAAAAATTGATCGCCGTTTTTGTCTCTAAGCCTCCCAATCTTTTTTTAATGCGAAGTATCGCGGTCATCAATTTATCTTTTTCAAATTTACCATATCCACTAACAATAAATTGAAGGCGCTGAGAAAAAGGAATATCTAAAAAGTAAACTTTGCTCTTTCGCATTTGCTCAAATAATGGTGCAGGAATATTGACAAGGCCTATACGCCTGCTTTCATCTTCTACCCAAACATAAGCATGCTCAGTATGTATTTTAAAAAGTAATTGTGCTAATATATTTTCGAACTGTTCTTGCGAAGGTTGCATGGGTTGACCCAAATTTCCAAACGCAGAACCTTTATGGTGTGCTAGCCCTTCTAAATCAATAATGGGCTCTTTTAATGCTTGAAGCGCATGCAAGGTTTCTGTTTTACCAGATCCCGTAAATCCACCCAACACTTTACATTGATACGGTATAGTAAACTGAGCTAGCACCCAGTTCCGATAGGCTTTATAGCCGCCAGCTAAGGTATATACGGTATAGCCGTATAAATCTAAAAGCCAGGCTACACCTGCGCTGCGCATCCCACCGCGCCAACAGTGCACAAGTAACAGTTTATTGTTTGGGTCAGGGCTAGCAGCAAGTAGCGCCTCTACTTCACTTACCATCGCAGCCATTTTTACGCCAAAATAGTTAAGCCCTAATTTGATGGCAGGCTGTTTACCTTGTTGTTTATATGCGGTACCCACAACTTTTCGTTCTTCATCAGAAAATAGGGGTAAAGAATATGCGTTTTTCATGTGGGCATGCGCATACTCCAATGGGCTTCGTACATCCAGTATTGGATACTGCTCCATCATGGAAACAAATTCTGTTATAGATATACGTTTTACAGCCATCCTTACAAATATAAAGAAACGCCGCTAGATAACTTTTTTTCTATTCACTAAATAAACACCCGAAAAAATAAGAACTGCTGCTGCTCCTTTGATGATTGTAAACTGTTCATCAGCAAAAACCATTGCAATAATTGTTGCAAAAACAGGTTGGGTGTATATGTATGCCCCCGTTACGGATGGGCCAAGTTCAGATAAACCATATACTGTAAATAAATAGGATAAAAAAGTAACCAGGAGTACCACAAATGCAAGTGCTAACCATTGTGGCGTTCCAAACATAGACCAATCGGTAGCTACAAAATCAGGTAGGGCAATGGGCAAAATAAAAATAGTACCAAATGTAAATACCCAACGCAACACATGAAGTGCATTGTACTTTTCCATCAGGGGTTTTACAAGCACCATATAAAATGCATAGGAAATTGCATTTACAAGTATAAACAAATCTCCAAGCAAACTACTGCTATTACTAGATTGTACGTCTTTTACAAGTACGAGTAAACTAGCGCCACCAATACCAAGTGCCAATCCAAAAAATTTATTGATGTTAAATTTTTCATGGAGCAACCAAATAGCAATGATGGTAATAAATATGGGTGTAGCTAATGAAAGCAGTGAACTATGAATGGCAGATGTTAATGCCAGTCCTTTGACAAACATAATTTGATTGATGGCTACACCCGTTATACCACAAAGAATAAATAGTGGAATATCTTTTTTATCAATAGAAACATTAGAAGGTTTAAATAACAATAGAGACCAAAATAATACAAGACTCACCACAACGCGAACCACATTTAATGAATAGGGTGCTAAATATTGTGGTGTAATTGTTTTAATAACCGCATAGCCAGCACCAAAAATTAAATTGGCAATTAATACTGCAATATGTGCCTTTGTCTTTGAATTCATGAAGCAAATATAAAGCAATGCTTGTCTGCTTTTTCATTTAGAGTAACAACGTCAAATGTAGACTGATCCATCATTACAGCCATTTGCTGATTAGCAAGAGAAGTGGCCAAATATTCCTGTTCTGTTTGACCAGGCGTAGGCACCAATATCATTTTTTTATGCAACGGTAACAGTTCCATAAGTGTAGAATAACCACTGCGGCACACCACAAACTCAGATTGTAAAATAATGTCTAGTAAATCTTGGCCACATGCATAACGAAGCTTGGTCAATGAATCTTTTATTTCATAATGATTGGGTAAATCGGAAGGCCTACCTTCTATCAGTATAGAAGCTGATTGTAATTGGTGCGCCTCTGATTCAATTATATGTTGCAACATACTTCTTTGAGGCTCGGGACCTGATAACAAAAAACAGTACTTGTATTTTATGGGAAGCGCAGTAGTGGATGCGTTTTGTAAAATACTAAATTGACTGAGTGGCCCAATATAGGTAACGGGTATATTGGGCATAATAGCAGGGTGAGACAAATCAACTGCAAAGCCAGGGTAACCTAGCATATCAGGAATCCAGCACTCAGAAAATTTATGAATAAAATAGTACTGTACTTTTTGAATGGCTCTTTCTGCCCATGTAAAAGGTGCTTTAACAAACAACTGATGGGTTATAAAAGTAGTTTTTAAACGAGCATGAAATAGCCCATACCTATTATCTGAAATGACATGATCAAAGGCATTCGCATTTGTCTGCAGCCACCTGTGTTCTTTATAAATTGCCAATGCCATTTTAGGTAACTGAAAAAATAAAGCAAACGGAAGCCACCAAGCTTTTTTACTATACCTGATATTGTATTTAGGGATTGATACATACCTCGTAGTAGGAAAATAATATTGTAATAATTTTTTTTGTGCGCCATCTGCAGCGATGGTAACGGAGTGTCCCTTTTCTATGAAATCTTGGATAATAGGTACGCACCTAGAAGCATGTCCAAGCCCCCAATCGAGTGGGGCAACTAAAATACGTTGTATGGAAGCCTCTGTTTTAATGGTAAATGGGTGATTTTTTACGTAATTTAGTATTCAATTATGAAACACAGTCTTCTTAAAATTATTATCATCACGCTTATGATTGCTGTTTCGGCATCTGCCTGCAGCGTATTCAAGCCAGGCTACCAAAGAAAAGGTGGCTGCGGCTGCGCAAAAGATGTTAGATAATGCTACCAGAATTTAACGTACAGGGCACTTAGCAACATGAGTATGATTACAATCAGTACGAGCGTTGATTTGCTTACCTTAAACATACTTGCATCAATTTCGAATGCTTTAGGATTCACTTTAGGTCCTGCCATACTTACAATGACCATTATTATTATTGTAAGCACAAACGACCAACCCATATTTATTAAAAACGGAATTTCGTAAGCGCCGCTTTTATTGAGGTATGCCGTGTACATGATATTGTCAGTTCCAAACAGAGGAATAGCATAGCTATTAAAAAATATAGCTAATAAAAACCCAGTGATCAACCCTGTCATGGCGGCTGCACCAGTGGTTCGCTTCCAGAAAAATCCAAGCATAAACATGGCAAATACCCCTGGACTAATAAAGCCAGTATACTTTTGAATAAATGTGAAACCACCTTCTCCACCAATACCCAATAAATCTTTCCAAGTAAATATAACCGCTATAAACATTGAAATAAAAACAGTTAAACGGCCCGTCCATACCAACTTTTTTTCATCGGCCCCTTGGTTGATGTATTTTTTATAAATATCCAATGTGAAAATGGTTGAAATACTATTTGCTTTGCCAGCAAGTGATGCAACGATAGCAGCCGTTAGTGCAGCAATAGCTAGCCCTTTTAAACCAGCTGGTAAAAAAGCAAGTATCGCAGAATAGGCGCCATCTTTTCCGCCTTCAAAGCCTGCTAACTGACCATTTTTATACAACACAAACGCTGCAATACCCGGAAGCATTACAATAACGGGCATAAATAATTTCATGAAGCCAGCAAATAAAATTCCTTTCCTAGCTGTTTCCAATTGTGCACCCAGTGCACGTTGTGTGATGTACTGATTACAACCCCAATAATTTAAATTTAAAATCCATTGGCCCGCAAAGTACATGGCAATACCTGGTAAAATAATATACTTATCTCTTGCCAACTGCCCAGCAGCACTCATATCGGTATTGTTGGGTTTTGGTAAAATTAAATGAAAGTGTTCTGGCGCTTGCGATAACAAGGTTTTAAATCCTGCTAGTGCATTACCATCTATTACATTGTTGATTCGTTGATCTACAATTTGTAATGCCATATATACGGTTGCAAAACCGCCAATAATTAATACAGCCACTTGAATAACGTCGGTATATCCAATAACTTTCATACCCCCAAGGGTAATAATCAATGCCATTAACATAAGTCCAATCATGACTACGTGTAAGTAATCACCACCCAATAAACCATTGATTGCAACAGCGCCTAAATATAGTATTGAAGTGAAGTTTACAAACACATACAACAACAACCAAAATATGGCCATTACAAGCGCCACTGATTCGTTATACCTCGTTTTTAAAAACTGAGGCATGGTGTAAATCTTATTTTTGAGGTAAATAGGAATAAACCAAACGGCAATAATTATTAAACCAAGTGCTGCAATCCATTCATAGGCTGCAATCGCAATGCCTACAAAAAAACCTTCACCACTCATGCCAATAAACTGCTCTGCTGAAATATTAGAGGCTATCAAAGATGCGCCAATAGCCCACCACGTAAGGGATCCTTCAGCTAAAAAAAAGTCTTGAGATGCCGATACCGTATCTTTCTTTTTACGATACACCCAATAACCATAACTAGCAACCATTAAAAAATAAAGTACAAAAACTATTTTATCGGATAGTGCTAATGAACTCATAAATGGTTTCTAGTTATGATTGTGAAATTTTGTCAGGGTGTTAAATTTATTTATTCAATTGTTTTATAATCCTTAAAAATCTTAACTGGTGTTGCTTCTGCAAGTGTTCTGAAAGATTTCCATGCACCATCAAAAAACTTATTGGCGCGCGCGATAACTGCTGCAACTTTTTGTTCTGCATCTGTCATAAGTCTATCTTCTTGAGCACCCGGTGCTACTGGTTTACCCATTACTGTCATTCTAGCTTCACCAAACACACTACTTACCGTTACTTGCGGTATGTTTCCGTAACCTTGCTTGGTTTGTGGTTTACCATTTAGCATTTCTCTAATCGCTTTTAATTCGTCTTTAACAGCTGTTGCTGTTTTACGAATGGTGTCCGCTGCTTTTCTATCCATGTCCCTTAAATTGGCTTCAATTTTAGCAATGATACCATCCGCTTCTGTCATACGCTCATTTAAGGTATTTAGTTTTTCGGTTGTTTTATCAAGTCTTGCATTTGCTTTTCTGATCGCATCGCGTACCTCTTTAGAAGTAGGCGCATACGGGTCATCGTTCACAACAAGCATGGTACTATCAGAAAAATTACGACCAACGCTTACCACCACTTTATAGGTTCCTGGATCTACTGGTAAACCTGGTGCTTCCGGTGGTGTGCCGCCGCCAAAACCAGCGCCGCCACCCATTCTACCTCCGCCTCCACCGCCTCTTCCGCCGCCGCCACTTGCACGAAGTCCACGGCCTTCCATACCCCAGAAGTATCTATTAAAACCAGAGTCCGCTTTTGAACGAATAGTTCTAACAAGTGTATTGGTAGCATCATAAAAACGAAGTGTTGCGGTGTCACCAATTGCATTTTTGCCCGTATCAGATGCTGCCTTATGAACAAAGAAACTGATAGGTAATCCTGATTTTTTGTTTTCACCCTCATAAGTACCCCACACGCTATATTCTATACCCATTGCATTTTTGCGGTGTGCTTGATAACCCGCTGGCGCATTAAATACGGTTACTTTATTTGAAAATACTTTACCCATATTTGCTGCTGCTTTTCGTAAGCCACCTATATCATCTAATACATATAACGCTCTACCAAAAGTGGCAATCACTAAATCGTTTTCTCTTTCTTGAATCGCTAAATCGTAGGTAGAAACAGAAGGATACTCATTTTTAAATTGTTGGAATGTGGCAGCGTTATCAAGGCTAATCCATAAACCTTGCTCTGTTCCAACAAAAATTAAATTTGGTTGTGTTGGATCTTGTAAAACGCAAAGCGCATATCCAATTACTTTTTTATCTTCTAAAACATTAGTCCATGTTTTACCAAAATCGGTGGTTCTAAAAACAGTAGGTTTCATATTACCTCTTCTGTAATCGTTAGCCACTACAAAAGCTTCTCCTGCATTAAATCGTGAAGCGCGAATTTGTGGAATCCATGCGCCCAGTGGCATTCCAGGGATTTTGCCTCTAAAATTGGTCCATGTTTTTCCGCCATCTTGCGTTAATTGAACATTACCATCATCGGTACCTGCCCAAATAACACCTTGCTGTTTTGCAGAAGGTTCGATACAAATAACCGTACAATAATTTTCGGCACCGGTAATGTCTACGTTTAAACCACCATTATTAGACTGATCCATTTTTGCACTATCGCGCGTTGTTAAATCGTCTGAAATTTGCGACCAAGAAGCTCCTTTATCAGAACTCTTATTTACAAATTGTGACCCATAATAAATTGTTTTTTTATCAAATGGATCTTGCGCAATCGCGGCGTTCCAATTAAATCGCTGACGAACGCCAGGTGCTGGACTTGGTGGACGAATGCTCCACTCTTCACCAGTCGCAATATTATAACGACCTACAGAACCACCCTGACTCATGCTATATACCCAGTTTGCATCTTCAGCATCTGGAACTACATCAAAACCATCACCACCGCCAACACCTTGCCAGTATGCATTTCTAATGCCGCTGTTTACCCACACATAGGCAGGACCGTGCCAGCTTCCGTTATCTTGTAAACCACCCATTACATTGTAAGGGATTTTATTGTCAACATTAATATGATAAAATTGTCCGAGTGGTAATTTTTCATCGAACTGCCATGTTTTACCACGGTCTCTTGAAATTCCAATACCGCCATCATTACCATCAATAATAAAATTTCCATTTTGAGGATGAATCCACCAAGCATGGTGATCTGGATGAATACCGCTATAAGGAATGACAGATTTAAATGTTTTACCAGCGTCTTCACTAACCGTAATCATTTGATTGATATTGTACAATCTGTTTTCATTGGTAGGATCAATAGCGATGTCTTGGAAATAAAATGCACGATTGGTTACCACCGAAGATTCACTATTTACAAGCTCCCATTTTAAACCACCATCTTCTGATTTATACAAACCATTTTTTGTTGCTTCTACAAGTGCATATACTCTGTTTGGATCGTTACGACCCACTGTAATACCTATGCGGCCTAGGTTTCCGTCTGGTAACCCATCTTCTTTGCCTAGTTTTTTAAATGTTTTACCACCATCATAAGTGACAAAAAATCCACTTCCTTTTCCACCACCTTGTAAACTCCATGGTGTTCTTTGGTGTTGGTACATATTTACAAATAACTTGTTTGGATTTACTGGATCCATTACCATATCACCTACACCACTCGTATCGTTGGTGTGTAAAATTATATTCCATGTTTGTCCACCATCTGTTGTTTTATACAAACCTCTTTCTGGATGTGGTACAAATGGATTACCCATCACACCCGCATATACAACATCAGGATTAGTAGGATTAATGATAATACGGTGGATGTTTCTAGTTTTTTCTAGGCCCATACATTTCCATGTTTTTCCACCATCGATACTTTTATAAATACCTTCTCCTAAACTCACAGAGTTTCTAGGATTACCCTCTCCGGTTCCAGCCCAAACAACACTTGGATTGCTTTGTGTAATAGCTACAGAACCAATATTTAAAATGGGTTGTTCGTCAAAAATTGAAGTCCAACTAGCACCACCATTTTCAGATTTCCAAACACCGCCACTAGCCGTTCCTAAATAAATAATATTAGGGTTTGACCATACCGCATCAATGGCAGTAACACGGCCACTCATACCAGCAGGACCAATACTTCTAGGTTTTAAAGTTTTAAAATGCTTCGCAATATCGATGTTTTGCGCGCTTGTGCAAAGAGCAATTACTAAAAATGTAAATGCGGAAAGGATTTTTTTCATAAATGGCGATTTTGTAACGGGTAATTTCCTAAATAATTAATCAATTTCCAAAAAACTTCGTTGAATGGCTAATTTAAATGGCTAAACTATTCAATCGTAAACCATGTATAACTTTCTGGCTCAATGGTTACAGTAAGCAGTAGCTCATGATTTCTGTTTAATGTATATTTTTTTGCGGTTGCTTTATCATCTTTGAGTGCAAGTGTTGCGGTTGTGGTTAAACCGGTATAATAAAGGGGTACCGGTATGGTTCTAGTAATTTTTTCTTTGGTTGGATTGTACAGCATACCCAGCGCTTTTTGTTTTGAACTAGGGTCTACGTGGATGAGTCCATCCCAATCTCTTCCGTCTGCTCTTCGGAGCTGAATCATATCCGCATTCAAAATAGAGCGGTACTTTTTATACCAGTTAATGGTTTTTGCAACCATTTGTCGAGTAGTTTCTGTATCATACAATCTAGGTCCTCTATAACAGGCTTGCACACCCGCACCATAATACTGGATCATGAGTTGTTCATAATCCGTTAAATGCTCCGAAAGTGGTTCTAGCACTGCTCTTGGATCGGTTCCTTGGTAATTGGTTAATGGTACAAATCCCCAACTCATAGAAGCCGTTTTTTCGATGGTACCATCATGAATATTTTGTCTATTTAAAATACGTTGTTGCTCGCGTGGTAAGGAAAAATTAACTTCACGATAGCCAATAGCAATTTTGTGGGTGCCATCTAAAAAATACCAATCGGGGGCATTGATATATACTCCTCTTTCATTTAACCAATGGTACAATTCTTTTTGAATTTCCATTTGACGCCACTGCGAATCATTGTATCCTTTGTGGCCTGGGTGTGTTGTTGATGCGCATACATCACCCGGATAAGGACCATCATTTTCCCAAATATCAAATCCAGTTTTAGCAAAAAAGTTTTTTATTTTTTCTCTGTACGCGAGGCCCCACTTGCTTCCAAAGCAAGGAGCGTTACCAAAAAAAGCGCCGCCTGGTTTTCCAGTTTTAATATCTATTACATCGTCTTCATCAGAAATTCTTCTACTGCTAAATAGTGAATAACCGCCTAATAATATGCCACGCGTATGCGCATACTCTGTTAATCCTTTCCATCGTGCAATATTTTTTTGTGTGGTGTCTTCCATATTTAAGTGGCTACCAAAACTTAAAATCACAGCTTCGTAACCGGTAGCAACGCACTGATCAATGGCTGTTTTTACTTCATCGTCATTTTTACTAACGAGGTGCATGAATATTGGATTTTGCGCCGTCCAAGGTGCAACAGCTGTATACATTTTACGTATCATGAGTCCTCTACGCTGTCTATCATAACTATCCATGAGTAACTCGTGAGTACGCACCGATTTAAACAATTCATTAGGCTGCAAGTCAATACCAGGCGCCTTTTCAGGATAAATTTCTAAAAGGCATGGTGTTTGGTAATTATAATTTACCTGTGAAGTATATACCGAATCTGTTTTCCAATGCGTGGTTTGATCACTGATATCATAACGCATGGCATTGTTAAACGCATAATTGGTTTCTACATAAATGCCGTGCTGTTTTTTCATTTCTTCTGGCGATCCAACTACTGCACTTTCTTCTTCTACAAGTCCAAGTACTTCGTTAACAACTCTATCAAGTGCATGCGGTGTACTTGATGTATTTAATATAGAAATCCATTTAACAATAAGTGGTAAATGATTATAGAGTTCATAATGCACTTCAACTTTAATGCCATTAAGTTTTTGTGATGGATGCGCATAAGTAACAATTAATTCTTGTCCCGTTGGCGCGGCAGTGTGGTGTGCCCAACTTTTATTTTTCCAATTCAAAAATGGTTTGAGTGGCCCTGTTGTATGAGAAACATATTTAAAATCGTTTACGCCGGCCTTTAAAGTATCTGCAAGACCCGGTAAAATATATCCATTTTCTTTTTGGCCCACGAGTCCACCCACATTGTACAATACACCATCTAATACAACACGCGCTTCTGGTTTGATGGCACGTAATAGTTGTTGTTGATTGGTTAAGTTGGTATAATCGGTACAGGCAAAATTGGCACCAATGGTAAATTTTCGTCGCACTAAACCGTTGTTAAGTTCAACGGTATTACCCTTTTGTGTGATTACTGCCTTATAGGGCGAGGCGTCAATTAACCAATCTTGTGCGCGCACAACTACAGTTAGCTGCAATGTAACAAGGCAACTAACAAAAACTAATTTTTTAAAATTCATTCGGAGAAATTTAGGTATCCAAAATATAATGTCTATAAAAGTGCTCTGTCTAAATGCGTGTATCCACCATCTACATGTATCAGTTGTCCAGTGGTATGGCTTGATACTTCAGAAAGTAATACCGCAACCATGTTGGCAATTTCAATATCAGTGGTCATTCGGTTTTCTAATGGAATTTTTGCCGTGATACTTGCTAATTTTTCGGAAGGATTGTCAAAGGTTTGAATCCAAGTTTGATATAACGGCGTAAAACATTCGGCAACAATAACAGCATTTACGCGAATGCCATATTTTAATAATTCTACAGCCCATTCTCTCGTTAACGCGTTTCTGCCACCATTAGATGCTGCATACGCAGACGTATTGCCCTGACCCGTTTCTGCGGTTTTAGAACCAATATTTACAATAGCTCCTTTAGATTTTTTTAGTGCAGGTAACGCATGATGTGCTAATAAATAATAGTGCACTAAATTTTTATGTAATGAAGCTATAAATCCTTCATAGCTTCCATTTTCTAAGCCCACGCCATCATTTACGCCGGCATTGTTTACAAGCCCGTCAATGGTTCCGAATGTAGCAAGTACGGTATCAATAGCTTGTTTACAAGCATTTGGATCTGTCAATTCTGCTTCAACGGCAAATGCTTTACCGCCAGCGGTTACTAGGGCATTTACGGCTGCTTTATTATCAGCTGCACTGCGGCCAATAATACAAACCGTTGCTCCTTCCTTTGCTAATACTTTAGCAATGCCATAACCGATGCCTTTCGCGCCACCCGACACAACAATCACTTTATTTGAAAGTCCTAATTCCATATTATATTATTGAGGAAGTGTAAATATTTTTTCAAGCATCACCCATTTTTCTCCTGGCTTTGATCCTGGCATAGCCTGCTGGTATGTCCACATCAATGTTTCCCATTTTTGAACCACTTCATTTGCAGCGTCTGCCGCAGACTTTGCTTCAAAAGAAAAGTTTTCACCCGCTTCTAATACCATAAATAAACGATTGGCTACACAGTAAATATCCAAACAAGTAATGCCAGCAGTTTTAATGCTATCAATAATTTCTGGCCACACGTTTTGATGGTATGCTTTGTACTCCTCAATTAATGCAGGATCCTCTTTTAAATCGAGTGCTAAAAAATATTGTTGTGCTGCCATGTTTTTATTTTTTTGTATACGCAACCGCTGTTTGCTTACTAGAACCAAGTCCTTCAATTCCTAGTTCAATAACATCGCCTGGTTTTACATAAACCGGTTCTGGCTTAATGCCCAAACCTACGCCAGGAGGGGTTCCTGTGCTAATTACATCGCCCGGTAAGAGGGTCATAAACTGGCTTAAGTAATGCACCAAAAAAGGTATTTTGAAAACAAGATTTAACGTGTTACTATTTTGATAGGTTTTACCATTTACAGTTAACCACATTTTTAAATTGTTGACATCTGCAATTTCATCGGGGGTTGCTAAAAATGGTCCGAGTGGTGCAAATGTGTCACAACCTTTTCCTTTAGCCCACTGTCCACCTCTTTCTAATTGAAATTCTCTTTCGCTATAGTCGTTGTGTAAGCAGTAGCCTGCTACATAATCTAGTGCATCAGCTTCTTCTACATAAGAGGCTTTTTTACCTATAACAAATGCAAGCTCTACTTCCCAATCTGTTTTCACGCTATTTTTTGGAATAACAACACTATCGTTTGGACCACATAATGCCGTGGTAGATTTAAAAAATAAAACGGGCTCTGCTGGAATAGGTGCATTGGTTTCGAGACAGTGGTCTACGTAATTAAGGCCAATACAAATAATTTTTGAAGGCCTCGCAACGACAGAACCTAGTCTGGTTGCAGGATCCACAACCGGAAGGGATACGCCCGCAGCAACCGCAGATTCAATTTTTTCTATTTCATTGTTCGCAAAAAAAGCTTCGTTGTAATCAGCTACCACACTAGATACATCATACCAAATATCATTTATGATGATACCCGGTTTTTCATGTCCTTCTTGTCCAAATCTTATAAGTTTCATTGCTTGCTCTATTAAAATCTAAAAATTAATTATTGAGTTTTATAAATCCACCATCTATTGGATAGTCACATCCTGTAATAAATGAAGCTTCATCACTTGCTAAATAAAGTGCGAGGGCTGCTACTTCGCTAGGCTGTGCCATTCTACCAATAGGTTGTGATGCAGATAATTTTTCAAACATTTCTTGTTCTTTACCCGGATAATTTTTTGCAATAAATCCATCCACAAACGGTGTGTGCACGCGCGCGGGTGAAATAGAATTACACCTTATATTTTCATGCATGTAATCTTTTGCAACAGAAAGTGTCATGGCCATAACAGCGCCTTTAGCAGTAGAATATACAAAACGTTCAGCTAGTCCTACCCATGCAGCAATAGAAGCCATGTTAATGATAACGCCGCTTCCGTTGGCGCGAAAACCTGGTATAGCAGCAGCTATGCAGTGATACACGCCTTTTACATTGATAGACATCACCCTGTCAAAATCTGCTTCAGGTGTTGTGTCGGCTTTGCCAATATGTGCAACGCCGGCATTGTTCACTAAAATATCAAATGCCCCAATCGCTGTAAACACTTTATTAACTTCATCTTTAATCGCAACATTACAAGCATGTACACTCACTTTTCCGCCAGCAGCTATAATAGTTGATTCGGTATCAGCTGCGGCCTCTCTGGTTAGTTCTAACACATGCACTGCTGCTCCTTGTGCTGCAAAAGTGACGGCTATTGCTTTTCCAATACCACTACCACCACCGGTGATAACTGCTTTTTTATTAACTAATGAAAACATAAAAAATAATTATAAAGAAACGCCGCGCTTCCACGGTATAAAATCGTCTTGGTTTAATAGCACTGCTTTTGGAGTAACTTCTCCACTCGCTGCCTTAATGCAATATTCTAAAATTTCTACGCCCATTTGTTCAATGGTTTTTTCACCACTAATAATAGGTCCGCAATCAATATCGATAATGTCTTTCATTCTTTTTGCAAGAGATGAATTAGTGGCCACTTTAATGACCGGACAAACTGGATTACCTGTTGGTGTTCCAAGTCCGGTGGTAAATAATATCAGGGTGGCTCCTGCTGCTGCCTTACCAGTAGTAGCTTCTACGTCATTTCCTGGCGTACATACAAGGCTAAGACCGGGTTTGGTTGCAGGCTCTGTATAATCCAATACATCTACAACCGAAGATGTCCCTCCCTTTTTTGCAGCTCCAGCGCTTTTAATGGCATCTGTAATAAGACCATCTTTAATATTTCCTGGGGAAGGATTCATATGAAATCCCGAACCTACTTTATGTGCTAGTGCATCATAACTATGCATGAGGTCTATAAATTTATTAGCAGCGCTCTTCGTCTCACAACGATCAATTAAATCTTGTTCAACGCCACATAGCTCTGGAAATTCGGCCAATAATACTTTACCCCCAAGCGCCACTAGTAGATCTGAGGCATATCCCACAGCTGGATTTGCAGAAACACCACTAAATCCATCACTACCACCACATTTTACGCCGAGTGTAATTGCACTTAGTGGAGCAGGCTGTCTTTCAAATTGATTGATTGCAACAAGACCTTCAAATGTTTTTCTGATCGCAGATGCAATCAATTCTTCTTCGCTTTCTGATTGTTGCTGTTCAAAAATATAAAGTGGTTTATTGAAATCAGGTGCTATTTTTTTAATATCATTTTTGAAATCTTCTACCTGCAAATGTTGGCATCCAAGGCTTAAAACCGTTATCCCACCAACGTTTGGATGATTTGCATAAGAAGCAAGTAAGGCACTTAATGTTGCTGCATCTGCTCTTGTGCCTCCACAACCGCCATTATGGTTTAAAAATTTAATGCCATCAACATTTTTAAATACTCGGTTTTTTTGAGGCGTATTAGTAGGAGAAAAATTGATATTAGTAATCGCTTCTCCTTTTTCATATGCCTCTAAAAGCGACTGGGTATACTTACTATATTTATCACTCACTGCATAACCAAGTTTGTGATGTAGTGCCTCTTTTATAACGTCTAAATTTCTGTTCTCACAAAAGACCGTAGGTATAAATAACCAATAATTAGCAGTCCCTACACGACCGTCAGACCTGTGAAACCCATTAAATGTTTGATTGGTGAATTTTGATACATCTGGCTTTCCCCATGAAAATTTTGTTTCACGATAGGCATAAGGCTCTGCAGCATGCTTTAAATTAGCGGTAGTAACAAGGCTTCCCCTGGCAACATCTTGCTGGGTAGTACCAACTAAAACGCCATACATGAATACAGAAGCGCCTTTTGTAAGGTTACTTGTATAAAATTTATGCTTGCTTTGGATGGGTTCCAAAATAGTATACTGCTCTTCACGATATTCCACAACCTGCCCTTCGGCTAATTGAGTTAACGCCACCAACACATTGTCTTTGGGGTGCATCTCTATCACTAATCTTTTTGGTGGCACAGTAGTCATGGGTACTATACAGATTTAACTTTATATCCTTTGTTTGCAAATAAAAACACCACAACAAAACAAAGAAGTGGTACAATATACCCATTTTGAATACTACCTGTTGTATCAGAAATAATTCCAAGCACCGGAGGCAAAAATGCGCCACCAACTATCGACATCACAATTAAACTAGATGCCATTTTTGTATCGGCACCCACTTCTTTAATACCTAATGAAAAAATAGTTGGAAACATAATGGACATAAAAAATGCAATAGCAATTAATGCGTACACCACAACAAGGCCTGATCCAAAAATAGCTACTGCAGATAAAACAATATTGATAAGGGCATACACACTTAATAATTTTTCAGAAGCAAACCTTCCCATTAAAAATGTGCCTACAAATCTTCCAAGCATAAAGGCGGCACCATAACCCCAACCTAAATATTGTGCAGCGGTTTTTTCATCCATGCCGGCGCCCGTTCTAGCCATCTTAATAAAAAAGCTGCCTACACAAACTTGAGCGCCTACATAAAAAAATTGTGCTACTACGGCCCAAGTCAAATGCCTATGTCTAAAGGCTTTTAAGGGATTATTACCTGCTTTACTATCATCTCCTTCTTTTACATCAGGGAGTTTTGATACCATAAATAAAACAGCTACGAGTAAAACAAGAATACCTAAAATAAGGTAGGGCATTTTTACACTTTGCGCTTCGGAGGTTAAATAATTATTAAGCGCTTCAGGTGATAATTTTGCATAAGCCTTATCTGACATTTCTGTACCAGACAAAATAAACTGACCACCAATAATAGGAGCAACCATGGCAGCAAGCCCATTAAATGATTGCGCAAAATTTAAACGACGTGTTGCTGTTTCGGGAGGACCAATAATGGTAGCGTATGGATTAGCGGCTGTTTCTAAAAAAGTTAGACCGCTAGCAATGATAAAAAGTGCTCCTAAAAAATAAATATATTGATGGGTATCGGCTGCGGGTAAAAATAAAAAGCATCCTATCGCAAACAAAAGGAGTCCACCCACAATTCCAGATTTATAACCATACTTACGCATCACATATCCGGCAGGAAGCGCCATTACAAAATAGGCGATAAATACCGATGAGTCAATCAGTGAAGATTGTAAATCATTTAATCGAAAAGATTTGCGTAAATGCGGGATTAATATTGGATCTAGGTTGTGCACAAAACCCCAAAAGAAAAATAAGCTGGTAACCAGAATAAATGGATAAAGCCAGTTATTGGTTTGGTTACTAATAGAGTTGTTATTTGAAGGGGTTGCCGGTAATGCCATGGTTGTTTATTATACTACTTTTGAACGTAGGAATTTGATAAACAATATACTTAAAATATTATCTCAAAACACCGGAATGGTAATGCAGAGCAAGTTTTTATTAATATGCACGAATTAGAAATGCAAGCCTAAAAACTACTTAACCTCGTACTCCTTTTTTAAATCATTTAGCAAAATAGTAGCCGAAGATAATATTTGATCTAACTGGTACAATTGCTGATTTTTAATCGAATTTTTGATGTGCGACAGCCTATTCACATATTCCATTAATACCATTTTATCGTAGGTCATTAATTGAGCCCCTTTTTTAGCTGTTTTGACTTTATATCTGCTTATATCATTATAGAAAAACTGATTGAAAATAAAATAAGAACGCTCCCGTGCCTTTAATTTAAGCTCCTCTGTGGTGGCAAAATATGCCTTTGCATACTCCTGCCAGTGCCAATAATTGGCGATTTCATCACTAATTTTGGCATTTTGGATGAGTCGCATGCCCCCGGCATTTTGTAGTTGAACACTGGTGCGTTCCATTAAATTGAGCCCCCTGTTACCAAGCACAGTCAGGTTGAGCAAATACAATTTAGTGAGGGTAGAATCGTTCCATTCGGCCGCTCTAAACAACTCTATCGTAGTATCAATACGGTTCATTTGCCCAGTATACAACCGTTTTAAAGTACTTAATTCTGTGGTATCTTTTTTGAGATCTTCATATAAGCTTTGCATATACTGCTTCTCTCTTAGATGTTCGATATAATGTTCGCGCTGATTTTCGGCAAAAAACCCTAAAGTAACTGCAGTAAACAACATTAGAAACTCAGTAATATACTCTTTCCATTTTTTTGTTTGATGACCACCGTGGTGATGAGAATGGTGAACTTCCATAGACTTATTTTAAAGTCTTACAATGTAAGAAAAAATATAATTATATTTAACAAGTGTTGATTAAACATGCAATAATTTATCAAATGAAATCAAGTATTTTTTTTATTTTTTTGTTCTTTTTTACATCACTTACAAGTGCTCAAACACTTGTGGTACTAGGTACTACACAAGATGCCGGCAAGCCACAAATTAACTGTCATAATAGTTGTTGTGAAAATTTAAAAGGCAGATTTTTTGTTGCGAGCCTTGGGGTTACAGATACAAAAAATAAAAAGAATTATTTATTTGATGCCACGCCAGATATTACTGCTCAATATCAACACTTATCTTCAACAACGGGTGTTAAAAGTATCGATGGCATATTTCTTACACATGCGCATAGTGGACATTATACGGGTCTGATGTATGTTGGTAAAGAAGGCATGAATGCTAGTAAAATACCGGTATATGCTATGCCTAGGTTTATTAGCTATTTAACCAATAATGGGCCATGGAGTCAGCTTGTTACGCTAGGAAATATTCAATTAAGGCCTCTTCAATCTGAAACGCCTATTACGTTGGATAAAGGGCTCATTGTGATACCCATTGTTGTTCCGCACAGAGATGAGTTTTCAGAAACAGTAGGCTTTAAAATTATGGGCGATAAAAAATCGGCTCTATATATACCAGACATTGACAAATGGAAAATCTGGGAAAAAGATATTATTGCAGAAGTAAAAGCGGTTGATTATGCATTTATTGACGGAACATTTTTTGAAGAGGGGGAAATTAATAGACCTATAAAAGAGGTACCACACCCATTTATAACTGAAACCGTGTCACTATTTAAAAATGAACAACTATCTGTCAAGCAAAAAATTTACTTTATTCATTTAAACCATACCAATCCAGCGCATAACAAAACAAGCCCTCAAAGAATTGCAATAGAAAAACAAGGCTTTCGTTTTGCAAGCCTTGGGAGCCGTTTTATGCTCAATTAATTGGTAATTTTAGCTTCATGAACCTGCAACCCAATCATTTAAGCAACCATTTAATTCGGCTAGAACCGCTGCTGCCCATTCACTTCGATGAACTCTATGCGGCCGCATCAGATCCGCTTATATGGGAGCAACATCCTAACCCTAACAGGTATCAAAAAGAAGTGTTTGAATCGTTTTTTGAAGGTGCTCTTGAATCGGGCGGGGCATTTATTGTTAGGGACGTAGACACGAGTAAAGCCCTTGGCTCCACTAGGTTTTACGATTATAAACCATTTGAGAAGGAAATAAAAATTGGCTACACTTTTTTCAGTAGAGACTGCTGGGGACAGGGCATCAATAAGCAAGTAAAAACACTCATGTTAAACTATGCTTTTATCTACATTGAAAAAGTTATTTTTCATATTGGTGCATTAAATATTAGATCGCAAATAGCCATAGAAAAATTAGGTGCGAAAAAAATTAGTGAAGAAATGGTTGCGTATTACAACGAACCTGACCGGCTTAATTTTGTGTATGAAATGATAAAGTAATAAGAATTAACAATAAAAATATATTCTGTTTATACTATGGTAATAATGGATGTCTAATTTTAAAAAAAATTAATTATGGCAAAGTTTAATGATTTAACCATTGGAAATTTTTATTTAGTAGCTGAAAATGAAGGTGAGCAAATTGCTTTGCTCGAGCCTTTAATGCATACCGATAACGCAGTGTTATTAATGCACCACGATGATTATGAAACTAGCATCTGGAGAAAAAAGAATGATTCTATTTTTGAAATCGTAGATGAATTAACCATGGACCAATTAGACAACTACGACGCACTTTTTGAAGATGAGGACGAAGAAGATGATGATTTTGAAGAAGAAGCAAGTAACTCAGAAGAAAATTAATTTAATTCCAAGTGTTTCAATGATTTAGTGATCATTGAAACACTTTCCCTAATTTGTGCTTCATTAATGATGAGTGGTGGCGCAAATCTTATTTTATTGCCGTGGGTAGGTTTAGCAAGTAATCCATTTTCTTTTAACACCAAACAAAAATCCCAGGCAGCATTTGGGTTTTGATGCGTTACTTCCATCGCATTTAAAAGTCCTTTACCTCTTACAATGCTTATAAATGGTGAATTTATTTTTTCTAATTCAGACCTAAATAATTGACCCATTTCATAGGCATTATCCGCTAAATGTTGATCACTTAATACGCCTAGTGCCGCCATAGCTACCACACAAGCAAGTGGATTGCCACCAAAAGTGCTTCCGTGTTCACCAGGCTTTATGGTATCCATAATATCATTGTCACATAATACGGCGCTAATTGGCATAACCCCACCACTCAGTGCTTTTCCTAACATTAAAATATCTGGTCGCACATCGTCGTAATCGGAAGCCAATAATTTGCCCGTTCTACATAGGCCTGTTTGAATTTCATCCGCTATGAAAAGTACATTGTGTTGTTTACACAAATCATAAGCTGCTTTTAAATATCCATTATCTGGAACAATGACGCCGGCTTCACCCTGAATGGGCTCTACCATAAATGCAGCAACATTTTTATTTTGAAGTGCAGCTTCTAGCGCTTCAATATTGTTGTAGGGTATTTGCTTAAATCCTGGAACAAAGGGTCCAAAATTTGTATAGCTAGAAGGGTCTGTGGAACTTGATATGGCCGCAATGGTTCTTCCCCAAAAATTTCCTTCCGGAAAAAGTATAACGGCTTCGTTTGCAGCAACCCCTTTTTTCTCATACGCCCAACGTCTTGCCAGCTTTACAGCAGTTTCACCAGCCTCAACGCCAGTATTCATGGGTAAGACTTTATCGTAGCCAAAATACTGTGTAATATACTGTTCGTATTCGCCAAGTTGATTGTTATAAAATGCCCTAGAAGTAAGCGTAAGCTTTGATGCCTGCGCTGTCATGGCTTTAATAATTGCCGGATGGCAATGCCCTTGGTTTACCGCCGAGTAGCCGCTTAAAAAATCAAAATATTGCTTCCCTTCTACATCGTATAAGTATACGCCTTCTCCTCTTTCAATAACAACAGGTAAAGGATGGTAATTATGCGCTCCATATTTTTCTTCTAATGCTACATAATAAGATGTGTTTTTGAAATCTTGTGCTTGCATTATAAGGAAGTTAATTGTTGTTCAAAATTGGAAAGAATTTGAAAAGCTGTTTCAGCCATTTTATTGCCTTTGTTATCCAATAAAGGATTGATTTCTGCTATTTCTAAACAAACAACTTTATTGGTTGAAACGAGTTGTTGAAGTATTTGATTTATTTCTTCAGGTAAAAAACCTGATTTAACTGGTGTCCCAGTGCCAAAGGATATTTGATCACAATCCAACGAATCCACATCAAAGGAAACATAGAAATAATCTGTGTCTTCTAGTTTTTTAATAGTGTCTGTAATTATATTTCGAATTCCTTGTTCACGTAGCTGTTCCACTGTATAATTTGAAATAGACGCCGCTTCAATAACTTTTTTTTCTGCTGCTTCAAAGTCCCTTAATCCTAAATACACCAAATGATTGGGGGTTAATTTAGGGCCGTTAACACCTATGTTTTTTAAATCCGTCCAATGACTAATCGTATCATCAGAAATTTCATTTATTTGAATGTGGGTATGGTCTAAACCCAGTGCTGCCGCTAGTGGCATGCCATGAATATTTCCAGAAGGTGAGGTATACGGCGAATGAATATCGGCATGGGCATCAATCCAAATAACACCCAATTTTTTATTTGGATAGGCTTTTTTGATACCGCTGATTGTGCCAAGCGCTGAGGAGTGGTCACCAGATAAAACAATAGGGAAAAAATTTTGATGTAGCGTTGTAGCTACCGCATCACACACCCTATTACACTGCTCTGCAACATGTTCAATTCGCTGTGCAAAACTATTGGTGTTTTTTTGATAGATGGTTTCATTATGCGTTACTACATCCTGATATAAGTGTCTATTAAAAAAATCATTGTCTGCATTAATTGCTGCAATTTCAAGCGCGTCAATACCCATATCAGACCCTCTTGTTCCTGCACCAATATCAGATCTGTTTTTAATTAATTTAAGAACCATTTGATAAGTTTTATATCATTATTTGAAGGTAGGGTATGCTAGATTACCTTTTGAATAAAACCATAATATTTTGTTCATTTTATCGTCTTTTCCTCCATCCACTTCATTGAACACCTCATTTTGAGACATGAGGGCCATTTTTTTGGCTACACCACTAAGCGATTTGATGGGCAAATTCATTTCGTCGAGGGGGATATTTGAAGAAACCGCTTGGTAGGGTTGCGCTTTTTTAAGGGGTGAAAAACAATCTGTCATAAGTCTACTGGTAGCATCCATCGTATTCATAGGAGGTAATCCTAAAATTTGTTCAATGGTTCTTAACATAGAAACCTGATTGTATTTTGTACTAATAGTTTTGTTATTGGCGTAAGCACTAACCACAAAGCCAACCGTTCTATACGCCGACACATGATCCCAACCACCTTGAGAATCATCTTGTGTAACAAAAATAACAGTTTGCTCCCATGCCTTGCTTTTACTTATTTTTTCAATAATTCTTCCTAGGGCTACATCATTATCTGCAACCATTGCATTTGGTGTAGGAAATTCAGGGGATGTGCCTGCAGAATGATCATTGGGCAGTGACAGAATCATTAAACTTGGAAGGCTATCTTTTTTTTCTAAATGATCCCAATCTGATAAAAAAATATCTGCTCTTTGTTGATCACTAAATACCATGTTATCACAATCTGGAAAGGTAGGATGAATATAAGGTCTTAAATTATCGATTGTAGTTGTATTATTCCAGGTTGGCTTTGTACCATTTTGATATTGTTTGTAGATGTCTGTCCAGGTTAATTTTTTGTTATACACTGTTTCACATGCTTCGCCATATACTTTTACAGATTTGCCAAATTTTAATGCATGATTCCAAATAAAGCCGCTTTTATTATATACTAGGGCATCTTCTTGTCTATGCGGATAGCTTCGAAACCAAGCGCGAATACTTTTTTCAACATAATCAGAAACCATACCAGCGTCTGTCCACTGATGCCCTTCGGCGGAAGATTTTCCCGAGGCATGGTAGTTATCCATTAAGCCATATTGTTTAGCCAGTGCGTGTGCATTAGGCGTTATTTTATTTCCAAAAACACATAAACTACTATCGCCATTTGCCCCTTTTACATCACCAAAAACTTGATCATATGTTTTATTTTCTTTTATAATGTAAACAACGTGTTTAAATACAGACGGTTCACCTAACCGCTCCGGAACGGGCACCGGATTGATATTATGTCTAGCAGGTAATGTCCATTGTTTTATTTTGTTGGAAATATTTAATATACCTACTTGTGTTGTATAATTTTGTAAAGTTTGTTTATTAGGTAATGGTATAATACTTACAGAAGCCAGTTCGTGATGTATAGATCTTGCCTTTTTCTTTTTATCAATCACATTGGCGCCATCAGACTCTAAATTGGCAACAATCAAATTGTTATTTTTTACCAATAAACCAGCTGGATAGGCTTCGGTAGGAATTAATCCCTCCTTTCGGTGATGTACCAAATCATACACAAATATTGCATTATCCAAACCGTTAGCAACGTATAATTTATTACCGTTTGGCGCTAAATAAAGTGCGTTGGGTGTACTGCCTTGCAAATCAGTTCCAAAAATCCCTACTGGTATAGAGCGTACCACTTTATTTTTTATAGCATCAATGATAGACACTTCATCACTAGATCCATTTGACACATAAACGAATTGTTGATTACTAGAACGTATGATTGCATTGGGATGAAGGCCAACAGTAATCTCTTTAATAAAATCACCATGTATGTTAAAAACAGAAACGGTTCCACTTTTTGTTGCGCCAGTTAAAGAATCAGTATAGGCTAACCCCCAAGGAACACCCGCTGTTGAGCGCAATGAATCTGTTACTTTACTTCCTGCCCAATTAGAGACAAATATTTTATTTTTGGCAATAGCTAGCCCATATGGAGCAACGCCTGTGGGTTGTTGCCAAACAATAGATTTTGTTTTGAAATTTATTTTTACGATTTCATTATTGCCATTCAAAACGGTGTAAATAAAATAATCTTGCCCTTCTTTGGCGACCAAAACCTGATTGGGTAAGGCATTGGAAGCAGGTGCTTTTTTAAGTATTGGAATCTGTTCGATTTTTTTATTCCCCGGCTGCCACTCTACAATCATAATACAAGAGCGGTCTCCGCCTGCTGCACCAAATACTATATATTCTTTTTGATCGATAATAGCTGTTGTAATCCCACTATAAACACTCATTAATTTACTGTAGCTAGGATAATCCTGAAATCTGAAGGAATCTACAATTACTTTTTTAGTGATGTCTACTATGAAAAATCCATAGCGCTCTTGCACAACCACCAAATTGGTATCCTTTAAGTTGGCAATATCCATCGCATGATTTTCCAAATTTTCTTTACCATAACGTAGCACCGTTCCTGCAGATTTTATCACCCTATTATAGGGTAGTTCGCGAACATTTTTATTTCTTGTGATAAGGTAATCTGCTAATTCATTAATCTTATCTGTATTGATATAATCTACCTTCCATTCTATTAATTTTTCCCAAGCTTTAGCATTATCCGGAGTAGCCCAAAACCGAATGGGTTTACCAAGTGCGTGTACATTTGTAACGGTTTGCTTGATTTTTTCTTCCATCAAACTATCTAAGGGCCATTTTAATTTCCACCCTATTATTTTATTGTAGTCTTCACTTATTAATGCAATTTTTGACAACTGAGCTGTTGTATAATTTTTGTTGAGCCTTCCATCAAACCATATAAAATCTGGATAATTTTTAAATGTAGAATCCGGAGGCGCGTTTCCAGACAAAACTATTTTTATGTTTTTATTTTGTATAATGGAAGGATATTTTTTAAGAATTTGTACCAACCGATCAATAGTAGAAATTGCCTCAGTTTTGACATCAATTAACAATTGTAATTTTCTATTTTCCAAATTATAAGCAACCATTGTTTCCAAGTACAATTTTTCAAAGGTTCTAGCGCTGTCTAAATCTTTGGTATCATGGCCAACTAAAATTTTATTGTTTACCAAATGGATATCTGCCTCAATAGACCCGAACATTTCATTATAGGCTAAATGAAAAGGCGATTGCTGTAAATAATCGTTGTGGGAATGTGCCCGACTAGGCGTAACTTCTTGTGCGTGGAGTTGGACACAAAATAGACCCAAAATAAAAATAATTGAATTTTTCATATGCTAAATTTACTCCTGTTTCATGCTATAACCAAAGATGATATTATATTGATGAATTAATAATTAAATAACGTTCAAACACAATAAATTAAATACAAGTTGAATAGATTACAAGTATTAATAAAACTATGATCTGGCGAAAATTAAACGGCGAAATCTTACTCCTTCCTATAAAAGAAGCTGTAAAAAATGTGCTGATTGAAGAAGCAAAAAATAATACTAAATTAAAAGTTTGTATTGGCACTGACAGTCAGGTAAAAGCCAATACAACTGAATTTGCAACTGTTATTGTATTTTTAAGAGAACACCGAGGTGGTTTTATGTATTTCCATAACGAAAAAACAACCACAAAATACCATATCAAAGAACGTATGCTTTTAGAAGTGGCAAAAAGCATTGAAGTCGCTTATGAACTTTGTGATCTTTTTATAGAAAACCATGTAGAAATGGAAATTCATGCCGATATCAATACCAATCCGCAGTTTAAAAGTAATGACGCCTTAAAAGAAAGTATGGGATATATTCTTGGGATGGGATTCAATATTAAAGTAAAACCAGAAGCCTTTGCGAGTAGTTGCTGTGCAGATAGAATTGTAAATTAACAATAAGAAAACAGTTTGTTTACAATAAGATAACATATCCTACATAATTTTATTACAAATACTACGATATGCGCCAAACGTATCAGACAAAAAAAAGCCAACTAGTTTCCGTTATTGAACCAATAAAGTACGGAAAAAACCCTAACCAGCTTTCACCTCAATTTGGACATGAAGCATTAGAAAAAAATAATGCCCAGTTCACACAAGATGAAGATCTATCTTATTTAGCAGAAGAAGAATTATCTATTGAAGAGGTTTATCAAGAAGTTTTAAATGAAATAAAAGCCAAGAAGGTTAATTTATAATTCATTTAATAACCTTTAATTAATAGCTGCGTAATATTTAGTTTACACAGATGTGATTCCTTTGGAAAACATCGGGTTATGAAAAAGCATTTTCTTTCAATTATTTTAGTGTATGTCGTCAAAGAAAGTGGACAGTTTAGTTGTAGAGGGTTTCGTTGTTTAAATGTATAATTTTTTCTTTTAAAAATAGTTGTTTTCGTCTTTTTAGTGTTTGTTGTTTAATAAGAGCTCTTTTATTAAGGATTTGTTCTTGTCTCCCATAATACACATCTGAAGGGGTTACATTTTTTAGTGATTCATGGTAGCGTTTGTATATCGTCAAAGAAAGTGGACACTGCCCATATGCCTACACTAACCTCAAAAGAAAAGAGAAGGCTAAGTATCACGAATATGTAATCAACGACCAGGGCAAGTTTATGAAAATGGGCTTTAAATGGAAAGCGGAAGGTAAATGGAGCAATAAAGAAATTGTAGATCGACTGCGTAAATTAGGTGCAACCATTGAATACAAAAGTTTTTACCGTCAAATAGGGAACCCTTTTTATTGTGGTTATTATATGAATGCATATTTCCCGGGTAAATTAATTAAAGGTCACCACCCAGCTTTGGTTTCTATGGAGCTTTTTATGAAAGCAAATGCCGTAGCAATAACCAATCCTCACAAAGGGATTGCTAAGAAATTTAAGGACCCTGACATGCCATTAAAGTCGTTTTTGAGAAGTGAGCTCACGGGTTCACCATTTACGGGGTATAAGCAAAAAGGATATATATACTATAAGACAAGAGGACATGCTGAGCCAGTCAATGAAAAAGCTTCAATTATAAACCAGCTGTTTATGGAAGAGTTGGTTAAATATAAAATTGAAGCAGCTCATATTGCAAAAATAGAAGAGCAAGTAAAGGAGATTGTCTCACAGAAGTTTATTGACAAGTTACAGGAGGATGTATCCAGAAAAAGGAAGATTACTGACTTGGCTGATAAAATTGAATCACTTGAAGAAAGGTTTATCAATCAAGAATTAACCAAGGAACTTTACGACAAATACCGACTTAAATACTTGGATGAAAAGAAGCAATTAGAAGAGGAAAATGTCAAAGGTGATTTTAAGAGTTCGAACTTAGAAAAAGCAGTAAAAAATGGATTAGAAATTTTGCTAGATCCTTTGCAGTTATGGGTTTCCTGCGATTACGATGACAAACAACGATTGCAATATTTGCTATTCCCAGAGGGAATGAGGTATGATAAGGAAAATAAGCGAGTTCGAACTCCAAGAGTAAATAGTGTGGTCTCATTAATCTCAAGCGTAGCAAGGGTTTCGGAGGAAAATGAGAAAGGCTACCTCGTTAGAAGTAGCCTTGATTCTCGCTTTGTAGCCAACATAGGAGCCAGTTTGGAAGAATTTGCTGGGGATATCAGGGCGATTTTAGATGCAAAGCTTAAGAACCACTAAAAGCAAAAACCGACCCGATTGGGTCGGTTTTCTATTATTTTCTAAAACTATTATTATTATAGAAAATAACACTTTGTAGCTTCCATAGGAGGCAGTTTGAAAGAATTAACTGAGGATGTCAGGGCGATTTTTAGACCTCACAATTAATAGCAAGTAATGAGGAGTCAATTTTCTTGAGGTAAGCTATCATTATCATGATTCATAACCCTGAGGTCCCGGGTTCAAATCCCGGTCTCGCTAAATGAAAATCAAGGACTTACGTTAAATCGTGGGTCCTTTTCTGTTTCTGAGTGAGGTTTGCGTGAGGAATTACGTGAGGTTAGTAACAAAATCTTCTTACTCAAATAGATTTTCACAACCAATGTTATTTCTGTTAATAATTGTAGAATTTTCTTTTTTATATTATTTCAATTTGTATGTTTGAGTCTGAAAAGTAATTTTCAAAATAAAAAGAGCTTGATAGCGCCAACTACCAAGCTCCACTGGTTCGGCCACCTTAATTTTTAGGCCCGTAACACCTACTTTGAATCAATGCACTCGGGGCAAAATATTAAAACTTTGCCTCGAGTTTTTTCTCCTGTTTCTTCGCTAACAATAGACTTAGTAGACCTAAAGGTCACCAAACCATATTGCTTACATCTGTAACAGGTTCCATAATATGACTTTGCCATATTACTCTATTTTATTTACCAACTATCCCTGTTGGCAAGGGCATTACACAATGTGTGCAATCATTTTATATAATTTTAATCTTTGACTTGAGACAAACATAATCCATAATCATTTGTTTTTTTTCCTGAAATATCAACATTAAGTGAATATTAAAAGTGAATTATATCAAACCCTATGTTGGTATTGTGTTACATGGATTTTCCGCAAATAATATTAATTTCCAAAGAAATATGTGGCACACTTTTTGCATAGTTTGTGTTTAAGCAAAATAATTAAATTAATAATAATGACAAATTTGTACATAATTGGGAATGGTTTTGATTTGGACTTAGGTTTGAAAACTAGTTACGCAGATTTCATTAAAAGTGATGAGTTTAAAGAGTTGATTAAACCATCAACAGATTGCTCTTTCGCAAAATATTTAAATGAGAAATATAGGGAGAATTATAAGTGGATGGATGTAGAAAATGAAATAAAAATATACATTAATAACATTTACAATAAAAATGGAGATACTTTCAAGCAAGAATTTAATCTCTTGAAAAAATCATTAAGGGAGTATTTGAATAAGATAATTTTAAATGCAAAAATTAGTTATAACTCAAATGCTGCACGCATATGCAATAAAATATTAACTGATTTGAAAAATAATATTGAAGTAAGAGTAGTTAATTTTAATTATACAAATACATTGCTATCCGTTGTTAAAAAAATTAATTTAGATAATGTAAGTGAGAAAGTAGAAACTGAAAACATTATTTACTTAAATCCGCATGGGGAAATCCAAAACGGAATAGTCTTTGGAATTGAAGATGGCGCATTGTTAGATAACAAGAAGGACTTTCTTTATTTAACAAAAGGGGCGGATCCAAATCATGTATATTCGGATTGGCATGAATCTTATTTTAAATCTAATGAAATTACAGTTTTTGGACATTCAATGGGAGATTCAGATTTTGATTCATTTGAACCATTGTTTAGTTATTTAGTAAGTTCTAGGGATTCTAAAAAGAAATTAAATTTATACTTTTTAGAAGAAGACAGCGATTTCTATAACATGAGATTAGACAAATATACTCAGGGCGGATTAACCGCCTTGAGTATAAACCATATTGTCAAACGTAATCCTGAATTCTAAACCTTCTTCCCAAACACCCTAACCTCCAACACAGCTTTTACAACGCTGGCGTGATTTTAGGGTCGATATAGTAAGTTTAATAACATTTCTGTCTGAGTTATTGGTAATAACTCCTGTATCAATTCCTGGCAGTTGATTTACCCATTATATATAGTTTCTCCAATTAGCTTTGCTAGCTTCTCATTTTTCAACTAGTTCGCTTATTGGGAGCTGGACAAACTTGTTCCTACAAAGAAGCGTAAGAAACTTGTTCTTTCGATTTTATTCATTTGCATAATGCTACTTCTCAGTTCCTGTAAACGAAATTCCTGTGCATCCTTGCTTAATAAGCTGATTGCGCAATGTTTCTGATACATAGAACATGCTAGGTGCATTTCGTAACTGAATGAAATCAGGGGTTATATCGGAAACAAAAGAAACAGAAGTAATACTTACTCTTTCTGGCATTTGAAAGGTGTGTGAACTTATCTCAAAATCTGCAATATTATTAATCTCCAGTTCTCGTATTTTGGTATTTCCCGCTCCACATAGCCATATCTCAGAAGTGCCAAAGTCAATTACTTCCATGTTAAATTGAAGTGGATTAAGCATCCAATACTCATATTCTTTGGACAAATAGTGAACTTTCATTTCAAGAAACTGGCATTGCCCTTCTTTAATATATTTTTCAAGAATGACTTTCAGCTTTGGACTCATGACAAGTCGCCAGGTTGCAGTTGTACTCAGTAGATCAGAGAGCTTAGCATCTGGATGTACAACAGGCTCCGGTAAAGCAACATTATTTAGGATGCCGGCTTTTTGCTGCCATAGATGTTGCGGGTGATCTATAGGGAGTGATTCTCGAGCCGTTTGTGATTGAGGGTATGTCATTCCAACCTCCTCTTTAGTCGTTGAATGACTTATTTGATAATATTTCATACTTATGGAATTACTATATTGTTTAAATTTACTCCAGGATTTTGTTGTATCCAATTTCTTATTTTTACAATTAGTGCTTCGATTTCAGTTCTTGCAAGCTCAGGCGTCAGTGTTTTGCCACTACTTGCGTAGTCAGAAATGATTGAGTTTAACTTTGCTTGAACAGCCGAATTATACGAAGTATGCACCATTCCTTCAATATGCACACTCTTTTCCAAAGCAATGCCATTCAGCAGTTCATTCATATGAAATGGATCTTTTCCATTTTTTTTTGCTGCAAGCTGAACAACATTATGTTCTGTGAATTCCCAAGGGATAATATGGTGAGCTTGTTTAGCATCACCTACTTTTAAACCAACTACTTTTCGCAACTGCCCACGTGTGCCGAACCATACTTTTTGATTAGAGAGGCGTGTAAATTTAAGCAATGATTTACCACCAGATGTATTAATTACTCTCCAGGAAAACTTACTACCTGCCGTCCACCAGCCCAAAAAAGGAGCTGCGGATGCGTAGCTTAATGCTGCCAAAGTTCCTTCGCCCTCTATCGAATAAATTACACCATTAAGTAGATCTGCCACTTCACCTGCGACTGGAAATAAACCGATTATATCCAGCCCAGTATGAACTATTTCCTTAGTTGACTCCCAATAAAGTCGAACTTTATTCCACTCAGGATGCTCAGCTTTCAGCATCGCAATTGTTGTTTTAAGTGCTATATTGTATTGTAGTATTGGAAATGGCCCAGGATAGGACGGCATATTACTCGTTATTATACTTTCGTGTTGATAGTCTAATGTCTCGTCCAACTTATTCGCCATGCTCATTTCAATGGTGATAAGACTTGCGCTGATTATTTCTGCTGTGATTTCGTTTTGGTCTACCAAGCCCTCGAGAATCTCGACTGCAACGTATGGATTTGCAGAAAGCCATGATCTCTGTGCTTGAGTCAAAGAAATTTTAGTTTCCAGTGCGAGAACGGCCGGTGCTGTACCAGAACCACCACCGCTAAGATAGCTATCATTACCAGTGTCAATCCAATCTATTTCTGTACTTAAGCCTGTACCATCATCATCCCAATATTCGATGCAATCTTCAGTTATGCATAAGGAACATAAATCGCATTTTGGAACGCAACTAGTATAATTGCACAAGCGGTTTGTTGTCACACAGAACTGCATGAGAACAAGTGTATTTGGAGCGACAGTCTTAGCTTCTGTTAAGAGGCGCAATGGCATTTGTACATTTGTACGTAGTCCTTTATGTGCATAAGTGCTATTATTCTTTGTGCCCCTGGCAAAATCCGAAACAAGTATTTCCGGGAACTCAGTTATACCAAATGCTAGATTGTTTAACTTGGCATACACAATCGCTTGCGTATTGACCTGTCCTCCTTTAGCTGCAGCAGTTTTTATACTCATAGGCGTAATAAGGTTATATCTGAATTTGTTATTGACTTTTTCGCAAATAAGAATTGCGTTCGCGCGTTTATTGTCTTTCGTAAGTGGAATAAACCATTGCCGACGATTGTTTTTGTTTTCGGTATCATTTTTTCTAATATCGTATGTTGTTATCTGTATGACTTGGCTTTGGTTTTGTGGATTGCCAATTGCGACAGCTTTATCCCACAGAAGCTGTCCATTCTCTTTGAAAAAGGAGCGTGCTACAAAAATTGACGCTCTCGATTCTATGTCATCGGCAATCTCGAGTAATTCAGTATTTTGAATTTTTGTACGATCAATGAATGAATGTTTTTCTTTTTCGGCGTCTATCTGCTTTTTACAGGATGTAAGAGAAATCAAGAATACGCAAAAAAGCAATAGTATGCAGCGAGTTGTGTAGTTTACTTTGTTTACTGGGTTAGTCATAAATTTTATTTTGAAAATTAAAATAATCTTTTTTACAATTAAAGATGTAGTAGTTAACTTTTTTAGAAGGGTCGTATGTATGTTAAAATGAGATATTATCGTGGAAGTGCAACTTTTCATTTGAGAATAAAAGTATGTATACATATATAATTTTAAAAAAAATACATACCTGCTTCTTTTTCTCTTGATGATTTTCCACTTGTTTCAGATTTTGCAAATTCTTTAAATAATTCTTCATGTTTCTTTGGGTCTAAATCTTTATCATCATTAGCTTTAAGTATTATTAAATTAATGACATGAAAATTTGAGTTAGCCTTAATGCCTAATTTTATTGAAATTGCATGTTATGTTAGAAAATATATTCAGTATTTATACTTAATCTTACCCCTTCTTTCCATTCACCCTCACATTCATAGCAGCAACTTCATTAGTGGTCATGATGGTCAGATACGTAAATATGATTTTAATTATGACCAAGCTAACCGCTTAAAAGTAGCAGACTTTAACCAGTATACTGGGGGTGGATTTAATAAAAATGCAGGAGTTGACTATAGTATGGCTATACCCAATTATGATGCTAATGGTAATATCCTACAAATGAATCAGATGGGTTTAAAACCTAATGCAAATACCTCTGTGCTCATAGACCAACTTAATTACACCTATTATTCAGGCTCTAATAAGCTTAAAGCTGTTACAGATGGAGTAAATGACAATAATAGTACACTAGGTGATTTTATGTACAATACAGGCAGTAAAACTGCTACCGATTATAATTATGACACTAATGGGAATGTGACCCAAGACAATAATAAAGGAATAAGTACCATAACGTATAATTATCTAAATTTACCTCAGACAATTACCATGACAGGAAAAGGTACCATATCATACACTTACGATGCAGCTGGCAACAAATTTCAAAAGAAAGTTGTAGATAATACAAATGGTACTACCACAACCACCTTTTATTTAAATGGAGTTATTTATCAAAACGACGTTCTCCAATTTATAGCACATGAAGAGGGTAGGCTCAGGATTAATAATACTAATAATGGCTATGTATATGATTATTTCTTAAAAGACCATTTAGGTAATACCAGAATGACAATAACGGATGATTACAGCATAGCAACCCACATAATTGATGCAACCAGTTATTATCCATTCGGGCTAAGTATGAAAGTGATTGGAAAGGAAGCTGCTGGAGGATTGCAGAACAAGTTTAAGTACAATGGGAAGGAAGAACAAAGCAAAGAATTTAGTGGTGGTAGTGGCTTAGATTATTTGGATTACGGTGCAAGGAAGTATGATGCCCAGATTGGAAGATGGAATAATGTTGACCCGCTAGCAACCAAAAATAAATATGTCATTGAGTCTCTTGAGTTTAGGGGTTAATTTGTCTCTAAAGGGCTGGTTTGTTATTAAAAAACGAAGTTGCTGAGGCTCCAATACAATAGGAGGGATAGATTGGGTTTTAACTTTAAACTGGTAATGAAATGTGCCAATTTGAATACACTTTTCTTTTAACAAGTAGTTGAAAAAAGTTCTTAGCGTTTTAGCAATGTTACTTATATAATTATCTAAACATTTTTTCTTATAAAGCCATAGGGTTAAATTTTTGAAAAATCGTTTCCAATATAATTTTTCGGCGTAATTAATTTTTTGATTGTATTTATTCAGAATAAGAATTCTAAAGGGTGTATTCTGGTGTTTTTCAAACGCAACTAATAGTTTGAGTACACTATTGTACTGGACTAATGTGCCTTTGGCAAGGGGTTTACCTGAAATACTTTGCCTTCATCCGCTTTTGGAATGTGATATAAAATTTTTGAATTGAGGGATAAGGAGTAACGATTTTTTGTCTGAATTCATCATGATTTGTGTTAAATGATTAATGATAACACAAAAGTCAGATTGTTGTAAGAAACTGATACAAGGTTAATCAAGCATCTGCTATAACACAATTGATTATTGTTTAAGTCATGTTTCTTTTTTTAAAAATTCAGTAATAATACTTAATCATTAAATCGTAATGTAGTTTAATATTGTACTAAGTAAAATATTAATGAAACTATTATTTATTCGCAGATTGACTTTTTCTTTTTACTAATAGTCAATAGGCAAAAGGAAAATAGCTTTTAGTTGGTATTGCTAAATATTATTAGTTCAATTCAAAATTTAATAACAAGATTAATTTTAAAAATGTAAATTTTTACTAGGTCCAGACATGCTTGTGTATTATTTAAAATCTATTATCTAATTTCTCAAAATAGCTATCAGCTATCCAATTTATCTTTTAATTATTTCATATGAAAAACACCAAAATAATATTATTCTCTATTATGCTCTGCATAATAGTTTGTTTTGCAAATGCCCAAGAGATTGCATCAGTTCATATTCAGTATAAATTGACGTATGTAATTGACACAACACAGCCCGAAAGTCCCGACATTGCTTATTTTTCTCTATTTCTTGGAAAGAATTCAAGCAAGTATGTCGATTATGTTGATCCAGCGAATAGCAATATGACATTTACAAAAATTTCGAATCAGCCACTATACAAATACATAGAGACCAACACAATGATTAGGGAAATACCAATGCCACAAATAAGGTATGCAATTACCGAATTAATTCCCGTAATAGAATGGTCTTTGGGAAAGGAACAAAAGAAAATACTTGGATATAAATGTCAGTCAGCTACAGGAACTTATCGGGGAAGGAATTATACTGCCTGGTTCACACCGCAACTTTCATATAAAAATGGGCCATGGAAGTTTGGTGGTTTGCCGGGTTTGATCTTAGAAATATATGATCAAAACAAAGAAATTATTTGGGAGGCACAATCGAATTCAATTGTCTTAGATGAAGGTGTGAAAACAATTCAGCCAAACAGAAATAGTATAAAAGTTTCTGAGGATGAATTCAAAAAATTAAATGATGCAATTTCTCGTGATGCAGGAGCTTTTCGTGGCAGTGTTTCTGATAGGCCACTTCCATCCGGCGTAACTGTAACTGTCGTACCAGTCAATGCTCCTAATGGTAGAAAGTATAGGAAGTTTAATAACCCAATTGAAAAAAAATAAAATCCATTTTTTTCTATAGAAAAACTTATGTTTAACTTTAAAGAAAAGATATTACTCAATTTTCCTCTTTTATTCTGTTTAAATACTCCCATATTTTCTCAGATTTCAATTAGTGGTAGGATTACAGACTCTATTGGTCTACCTATTAAAGCTATTTCAATAATATTAAAACAAAAAAGTGGACTCATTTTATCTTTTTCAAGTTCTGATTCTAATGGTAAATATCATTTAAAAGCTACAGCGCCATTAATACCGGATTCTATTTTTGTTGAATCTTCTATGGTAGGGTATGCCAATCAGATAAAGGCAGTTACATCGTATGTTGATACTATAAATTTTACACTTAACACTATTGATATTTTTTTACCACCCGTAATGGTAAAAAACGACTTAGCTCTTGTAAGGTCAAAAAAAGACACTATTGAATATAATGTCGATGGCTTCACTAGCACAAGAGATAGAGTTATAGGAGATGTTTTAAAAAAGATCCCCGGTATAGAGTTCTTAAATGATGGAAAAATACTTTTTCAAGGAAATCCGATTTCAAAAATATACTTGGATGGCGATGATCTTGTTTCAAGATCTTATAATCTAATTACCAATAATATACCTGTTGGTTTCATTTCAAAAATTCAACTACTTGAAAACTTTCAGGAAATAAAAGCAATTAACAAGATCGCTTTATCGAATCAACCAGCAATAAATTTAGTTCTGAGTGATAAGGCGAAAATTAAATTATCAGGTTATTCTGATATTGGCTTTGGTATGCCTAAACTTTATGATGGAAACGTACATTCGCAATTGTTTAAAAAAAATATTAAATTATTAAATTTTATAAAGTTTAATAATATAGGGAATGATTTGAAAAGCGATATTATATCACAAACTAAAGGTTATTTCGAAGAACCAAGTGCTGAACCTTTGTTTGGTCTATCAAAAGCAAATCCGCCACTTTCAAATAGTCGTGATCTATTTAACAATTCAAATATTCAGGTAATTAATGGCCTAAAGAAGGTTGGTTCGGAATCACAACTGACAGCTAATTTATTTCGACTAGAAAATCATTACACTCAGAAAAGTGGACTTAAGCGTTCTATCTTTCTTCCTAATGATACACTTCATTATTCTGAAAATAAAGTAACAAATACCTATGAAAAAGATTTTGTTGGGATTGTGAACTTTAAAACCAACAAGTCGAATTACTTTTTTAGTAATACACTTCAATTTGAATTTTCTCCGAATACAATTGATGTAAACATGACTTTGGTGCCAACAGATACATTATTACAGAGTTCATCAAACGGTGTAACTATATTTTCAAATGACATTCATGTAATTAAGGGAATTGGAAAACGTACAATGCTTGAAGGACGATCTTATATTTCGGTTAATAAAACACCTGTTACTTTTGAATCAAAGCCCGCACTCGTGCAATCTTTTTTCGGCTTTCCAACTACTTCTGTAATGGGTCTTTTGCAAAATGCGCAAACAGGATCATTGTTCCAGGAAAATTATATTTCAGTTGGCATATCTGGAAAATTAGTACAGAGTTATAAATTGGGTTTGGTTACTGAGCGTCAATCCCTAAATTCTAACCTTCAAAAAATTTTGCTCGACGGCTCAACAGAAAACATAAATGACAGCGTTAATAATAATACTACTTGGGAAAGAGCTAAGTTTTATTTTGAGCCAAAGGCCATATTTCGTTCAGAGCGGTTCCAGTCTGAAGCTGGAGTTTCTTTCCAAAATCAATCTATTTTATTAAGTGATAGAAACTTTAGTAATAATCATTATGGTTTTTATATCATTCCAAGGGTCAATGTTAAATTTAATACTGGAAAAGAAGATCATATTTTATTTAATACTTTTTATAATACTGAATTTGGTACTCTAAGGAGTGGCTACCGGAATTTTATCATGGTTGATTATAGATCTCTCTCTCGAAACCAGGGCTTGTTGGCAGAAACAGCAAAATTTTCTACTAGCATAGTCTATAATTATCGTAGAACACTCAAACTGTTATTCCTTTCAATCGGAGGGACGTATGCAAAGAATAGTCATAATTCTATTTCCAATTATTATTATTCCCCTTTTTCTATTACTTCCGAAAACATACAGGTTCCAAATAAAAATTTTCAATACACTTTATATGGTAGCGTAAGTAAATACTTATTTCCTCTGCGAACTACATTTTCACTCAATGCTTCTGTTTCGACAACTGAAGTAAAGCAATTTCAGAATGGGAAGTTTGTAGGGTTTTTAAATACGGGAAACGAGTTTCGTTGCAAATTAAACTCAAAAATTTCAGATAAACTTACCACATCTTATGACGGATCTTTTAGATTCTTTATAAATAAATTAGCACGAAGTAATGAGAATGAAATATTGCAAAGAGGGCAAATAATTAATCAAAAATTAGACATGGTTTACAGTTTGAGTGAATCTATTAACTGCCGATTAGGGGCGGAAAATTTTTCCACTACTCTTAACCATAAAGCTTGCAATGGCCTTACTTTTTTAGATGGAGACCTGACTTTTCGGTCAAAAAATGGTAAAATAGATTTTTCAATCATAGCAACGAATATTCTCAATGCAAATGATTATCAACCAATTTCGTTACAATCCAATGTTGTTGATCTATATAATTACAATATACGACCATCATCCATCTTATTAAAATTCACTTGTAACTTTTGAATAATTTAAAAGTAAAAAATGTTATTTTCTATTTCTATATTTTAAAATTCATCTTTTAACCTAAAAATAAAACAAATGAGAGCATTAAAAATTAGTTTTAAAACTAAATTGATGTCCGCAATTTTGCTGACAGTTCTTTTCTTAACATTAACCCCAAATTTTTCACCTGCACAAGATAATGATCTTGAAAATGGAGTTAGTGCTTGTTACACTTACTGCTATTGGTATAATCCTAATTACAATTGCATCATCACTTATTCAGATGGATTTGTGGTTACCTGCTACAACAGGCATCCTTGGATTGCAGGTTAGTATCCTATACAGTATTAATTAACATTCCTAACAATAATGCAAGTTGCTTCAAAGCAGCTTGCATTTTTTAAGCTATGAAAATCAATAACATATTTTTATTTTTTTGTTCCTTTTTAATTTTTTTTTCTGCTTGTATTTTCGAAAATCATAAGATTAAACCATTGCTTATAAATGGGTTTAAAACACCTATTTATCTAAAAGGCAAATCTGTTAATTTGACTGAGGTAATCAGACCTACTTCCATTAAAGTTATGCCTGATTTCAACTTAATGATTGTCTTAGAATCTGGGGAATCTCCTTATCTCGCTCGTGCTTATACTTTAGATTCCTTCAAACTAATTACAAAATTCATAAAGCATAGTCAAGAAGATGGGTTGATAACTGTGTCGAATATCAATTATGAGTTACACTCGCGAGAGTTTGCAGTTACTGATCCAGTTAAACAAAGTCTTTATTTTTTTTCAATAGATTCCATTTTGAAAAATCGGGTAAATGCTAAGCCATTACGTAAAATTGATTTACGTTCCTCATTAAAAGTCAGTAATGAAAATATTAATCGGCCAGTATTGATTAATGATACTATTGTTGACTTGCGTTCTAATTGGACAACTCATCAATCGGGGATATTGAATTTCTATAATTCAAAAGGTGATTTACTTTCTAGCTATTCAAATTATCCAGACTTATCTGGGAAGTATTCAAATTTTGAACTCCAACAAATTTGTGCAAGTGGCTTGAGTGTGTCTGATGATAAAAAACACCTAATATTAGAGTATTATAATCTTGACATATTAGATTTGTATGATAACAAACTAAACTTGCTCTTTAGAGTACAAGGACCAGATAATTACGACCCACAATACATTAGAAAAAGTATAGGTGGGGAATCTATTTTACTTCCAAGTAAAAAAAGCTTTTTTGGTTACACTGGGTTAGCTAAAATGATTGATTCTACCTTGTTTGTTTTATACAACGGAGAGTCTCAGTCTACTGGAAATTACCACTCATCTACATTATTTAAATTAAATTCAAAGTTAGAATCTGTATCAAAATTTAATTTAAATTTTTCTATATTTTCATTTGACATAGATTGGTCAAATCGAAAAATTTATGGTCTTTCTCACAAACCTACTCCAAGCGTAATTACCTATAATTTTTAATTTATGAATATGAGATACTTGATTTACTTATTTGTCATATCATTTGTTATTTGTACTTCCTGTAAAAGAGAAAAAGTTCGCCTTATGCCTCGCCAAGTGTATGACAAACTTATTTCAACATGTCCTGGCACAGCAGGTAAGCAGTTGGAGATTTATTATATGGATGGCGATTGCTCAATGTGTATAGCTAAGGCGGTACTAATCGATAGCCTTGCAAAGAAGAAAGATGATGTTTCTGTAATTTTTGTGGTGCGGTCAGAAAATCAAATATTGACTAACTATTACTTTAGAGAAAACCGAGTCCAAGCATGTATTCTTCAAGAAAAGGATTCCATTCTGAACAAATCGAACATTCTATTTAACGAAGCGGTTTCCATTTCAAATAAACGTGTCATTTCTCCGTTAGTAATTCCTAAAAATAGTATAAATAAGCCTTAAATTTAAGTCAATTCTTATTCTGATATTTCTTGCGGTTTTTTTTAAATAGATTTTGGGGTATTCTATACATTTTCTTTTATGCCTTAAAAGCTAAGATTTGTTGGTTGCTAGTAATCTATAATGTTTTATTTAATTCGAATTTTGTTTTCTTAGGTGGTTTATTTGTTGATTATCATTTGACAATTTTAAATTAGAGTGATCATTGAAATAGTCTTCAGCTTATCAAAAATGCTAAGTATATGAAAATTGATATATTAATCTCTTTAACAGACACTTACATTTAGATACATTAAATTCTATCAGATTTTGGCATTATCCAAAAAAGAAATTAAAAGTTGAGTAAAAATGTAAATGAATTGAAATATAGAGGATGTTATATTAGAAATCACTTTACGTAAGACATATTTATTATAAATGAGGTTCGTTAAATATGCCCTATTGAATATCAATACTTTTTATATTAATTCTCTTGTTTTATTAGTAGTCGTTAAGTAAATTTACTGAACGACTACCCTTTATTAAGGATTAAATTTGGTTAAACTTAAAAATTATGAATAACAGAATTGATCTAGCTACTGCTAAAGACTTAACAAAACGTTACAGAGAAAACCTAGATTCGTTAGTTTCTAAAGACTATGCTGGTTCATTACCCAATGCCGAAACTTTTGATTCATCTGCTATACAAGCTATTTTAAACCAGCCTGGCTGTATAGAATTTCGTGCTTATTATGGTATGAAAGAAGATAAATCTGTATGTTTGATTTTTATTGGTGTGGATGCGCAAGGGAATGATATTATTAACTCTTTAAAGTCAAATGAAGAGGATGTAATAGTTGAATTAGGTAAGTCTTGTCCTCCTTATTGTCCTGATATATTATTATAAATTCATTCATGAGTTTAGGTAAATTATTAATTTTTGTAGATTTTTTTTCAATTCTACCAATTATAATTTACACTTCAAGAATAAAGAATATATCATCTGAATATTCTAACCTTTTTTATATTTTATTGGCTGGTCTAATCTCAGGTTGCTTTAGTTTATTTGATATGTCAGCATTTCATATTGGAATTATAAGATTGGTTTATATCTTCATTGAAATACAATTCTTTTTAATAATTTTTATTAAATGGATTGATACGACTCATAGAATTAAATTAAAATACTTTCATTTTTTATTTTTTTCTTTTTGGTTAATCGATGTTTATATAAAATTTCAAATCAATAATTCAAGTGTTGATGTAATGTATCTTGCTCAACTACTTATTCTGACATTTATTGGACTAAAATTTATAGCTACTAAATCAAAAGTTAAAGTAAGTCAAGTATTAACCATATTGCCATTAATAATCTATTCAATTTACTTTATAATTGTGAATTTATTAATGCATTGGTTATATAATAAAGAAACAAAGGATCTGTTTATGAATCTATACGGCATCATTAATCTAATTAATTTCTTATCTTACATTTCATATTCCTTGGCAATTTTATGGGCACCGAAGAAAGAAAAATATTTATAGCGTTTGGAATTGTATCGGCCTTTATTGGGCTGGTAATTTTGTTTTTCATTGTAAATCTTTTAAATCAACAGCGCAGATATAGGCAATTACAAAAAGAGAAGCTTAATTCAGAAATTAATGCTGCCGAAATGGAGCGTAACTTAATTGCCACCGAATTACATAATGACATTGGTCCTTATTTGTCGAGTGTTAAAATGCGATTAGATGTAATTGTAACCACTCAAAAAGAAGAATTAGATGCTTGTAAAGAAGCATTAGATAAATGTGTTCAACAGGTGAGGGGTATGGCAAAAGCCATGGCTCCTTTATCTATTTTTGAGATTCCTTTTCAGGACGCCTTAAAAAAATATATTCAAGAAGTTAATGTACACGGTACTTTAAAAGTAGAATTAGCAGAGTTTGATATAGTAAAATTAATACCGGATCACAACAATCAAATTTATAGAATTCTTCAAGAGATTATACACAACACCATCAAGCATGCTCAGGCATCAAGTTTACATATTGAAATCTCTAGAGAAGGGGATAAAATTTTATTAATTCGTACATCGGACAACGGCGTGGGCTATGATTTGGAGAAAGTACGAGCCGCGAACAAGTTAGGCATGGGTTTGTTGGGCATACAAAGTAGAATTGAATATTTAAATGGTTCATTAAGCACTTCAGATGAAACTGAGTTAGGAACTAAGTATAATATTAGAATTCCCATTTTGTGCTAAATATTAATATGAACACTAATAAAAATATTACTGTAGTTATTGCAGATGATCATACCTTTTTTAGGGAAGGACTATGTAAAGTACTTCAGACAAACAAAAAAATAAAAGTGCTGGCTCAAGCTACAAATGGTATAGAGTTAATTGAATTTGCAAAGCAGTATACTCCAGATGTATTAATTGTAGATATTGCCATGCCACTTTTAGATGGGATTAAAGCCGTAAAAGAAATTACAAGTTTGGGCATTAGGTCTAAAGTGATTGCTTTATCGATGCATACCGAAGATTCAATTATTTTACAAATGCTTGATGCCGGAGCCATGGGTTTTTTAGACAAGAATACTTCTAAAGAAGAAATGTATGATGCCATAGACAGCGTTCTTATTCATAATAGCGTGTATTTTCCTGAATCTACCAATGCGTATATGATGGAACTGCTTATGTCTTCTACCTACAAGCCCTATCCACAAAAAGGTGTTTTGTTTACACCTAGAGAATTAGAAGTTATACAAATGATTTGTAAAGATTTTACGACCAAAGAAATTGGAGCCAGACTTGATTTAAGCCCCCGCACCATAGATACGCATCGGGTAAGAATTATGGATAAAATGAGCGTTAAAAGTGTTACTGGTCTTGTTGCATATGCTTATTCAAAGGGGATTGTTAATTAGTTTTTTTACTTAAGCACACTATTATGTTCCAGAACAATAGCAAGCGTTCAAGATTGTTCAGGGCTTTTCCCAAACGTTTAAGAATGTTCCAGAACGTTAAATAGCGTTCTGGAACATTTAGGTACTTGCATTTGTTCGATAATTTTAGGCATTATTACTATTGCTAGCATTGTCTAGTTTTACAATCAAGTCCTTATTTTCAAAGGTTAACGACTCTATAATTGATACTTTTTGTTCTAAGTCGTATTCGAGCATGGTTGTCCTCGACGTCAAACTATTGATGGTTTTTTGATTGTTAGTTAAAATGTCCTTTAGATGTCGAATTTCTTTCGACTTTGTCGATGAAGCTTTTATAGCAAAATAGGCTATGCCAATTAATCCTATGCCTATCAAAACATAGCCGGTTTTAATTTTCACGTTTTGGGCTGGTTTATGAAATCTTTCTACCATCATCCATACCTGTGGGTTTGTCATTTTTTTGAAGTTTTATAGTTTTTTTAATTGGATTCATTATTATGTCAAAGCCTAAAAATTCCAGGGTACTTTCTTGAAATCCATGGCTTATTGTAATATAGTTGTTAAGTGCAATGCCATATGCTTCTATTATTTCTAACGTTACATATTCACCATGTGTGGCAACTGCATCTTCAATTTTTGTTTTTGTTTGTCTTTGTATAGCTGCCCAATCCAAAAGTCGATCTTCTTCTACTTGGTGCTTTTGTTGATGTTTCCGTCTTCTACAATTGTGGTGAATTCCATTTTCATCAACTTGCGGGGAACAATGTCTTTTTGTTTTACGTTCCTGGTCTGCGATTGGTTTTCCGCAATTCTCACATACACGACCTAAATGGTAGGTCAGGGATGGTTTACTGGATATCTCCTTCTTTTTTGGCTTCATTTAATCCATTTTTAAAAATTAAAAATTGTAAGATTTTTTGATAATGATATAAAAGGTCTTACTTTTGATTGTAAGTAAGACAAAAGTACACATAAACTTTAAAATATGAAAAAAGATTCCTTAAGCTTGTTTGATTTGGAGATGAGCTATTTTCAGCCAATTTTACCCTTAAAGGACTTTAAAGGGAAAGATGGGCAATCACTTTACAAAAGCCTACCATTTTGGAGACGTAATAAATTATTACCTTTTATCGCAGAAGGTGGTTGGGGGTTAGAAGTGAGTATGTCTCAATTAATTTGGCTAAGAATATTAGACAATCTTCGTGCTTTAGGATATCCAGTTAAGGATACGGAGAAAGTAACTGATTATTTTTTTAAGGATGCTTACTATGACGACTTGCCTGCTAAAAATTTATTGCAACAAAAAGAGGTGCTAATAAAAAAGCAGTCCAAAATTAAGCTGGACGAATTTGAACAGCAAACCTTAGAGAATATTGAATCAGTATTAGGGGATAAGCTATTATTATATGGGTTAAAATTTGACATAAGTTATTTATCAAATTTGGTTGTGTGGTGCGTAAAAATGGGAAAGGAAGCGGGTATTTTAATCTACCCTGGAGGTTTGGTTGTTGAAAAAAGGGGCGAAGAGTTTACAAACCATAGCAAAGCAGTATTTGATGTTGAAGCCCCCCACATATATATATCAGTTAAGGGCCTGCTAAAAGAATTTGTTGACAATAAAGAGCTTTCAAATATTGTTATACCTTATTTGCTCGAAGATGAAGAGCGTTTAGTACTTAAGGAACTTAGAAAGAAAAACATCAAAGAAATAAGAATCCTAATTCAATCAGAAAAAATCATGAGGGTTGATACGCAGGTTCAACAAACTTTCACTGATGAGCAAGCTGAGCAGGTGAAAAAAATTCTTCACTTAAAAAATTATGAAGAGGTGACAATTAGTACCAGAGACAATAGAACAATTACATTTAATAGAACAACAAAAAATATGACTTCCGGTAAACCCGGCTCTAAGGATTAACAGCATACTATTCGCATCCCCTTAAAGGGCCGACTAGTGAAATGTTAAATCATAATGGATAAAAAAAATCAATCCAATGATAATGAACTAAAAACAATTCAAATTTTGTCAGAGATTATCGCTAATCAAATTATCAAAAAACTACTTCAAGATGAACAACTTGGAATTACAGCTTCAGCAGATGACAGCCAAATTTGCGAAAAAAGCAAAGCCGCCTAAATGGAGGGAGGGGAATAAAATTGTAAACTACACAAGGGTTTCAGACCCCTCTCAATTTGACAATACCTCTTTAGAAACGCAAAGAAAAGATGCTGTCGCATTTGCAACCAAAAGGTCATTTGAAATCAAAGCCTTTTTTGGTGGTGAGGCGGAGTCTGCCAAAACGGATGAGCGGAAGGAGTTTAAATTAATGCTTAACTATGTCAGGAAAAATAAGGATGTAGTTGCCATATTAGTATACTCTTTTGAGCGTTTTTCAAGAAGTGATCATGCACAAGAACTTATTATTGATTTAAGTAAAATTGGAGTTAAAGTAATAAGCGTGCTTCAGGATATTGATGTCACTTCACCTGCGGGAGAATTGCAGCAACAAATTTTCTTTGCTTTTGGCAAGTATGATAACGATTTAAGAAGAACTAAAACGATGCGTGGTACTTATGAATTAATTGAACAGGGTTATTATATTGGCCACTGCCCATATGGTTATACGAATCTTAGGCGAAAGGAGAAAGCCAAGTATCACGAATATGTAATCAATGAAGAGGGCAAGTTTATGAAAATGGGTTTTAAATGGAAAGCGGAAGGTAAATGGAGTAATAAGGAGATTGTTGAGCGACTGCGTAAATTAGGAGCAACCATTGAATATAA